>Ga0247727_10008726_pt1 | contig 18684 bp, 23 predicted proteins | sample WisWelCaveWW1625_FD_202498 | JGI IMG/M metagenome (GOLD analysis project Ga0247727, IMG submission 202498) | Biofilm microbial communities from Wishing Well Cave, Virginia, United States - WW16-25 | ecosystem: Environmental > Aquatic > Deep subsurface > Groundwater > Cave microbial mat | place... | reverse complement strand
AATCTAACTAGTCTTATTCGCCCCATATATTATCACATTAATTTTTCATTATACAATTTTTGTTTCCATAAAACATTCTATATGACATGGTTTTCCTTTAGGGTTTGTAGCAATTTCAGTTAGTAAAACGGGTCGTTTGCAATAGAAACATTTTCTGACCATAAATATCACCCATTCATTGCTCGGCGTAAAACTTTTCGAGGGGCAGCATTGGCGACCCTCAAGGTTGCAGTCGCTCCTCGATTTGCTTGGACTACGGTTTTATGTGCCATGATTATCATTATAGACCATATACCTTGATAATAGGTTTTATTTTCTTAGATTTTGGTGGTAGATTCTTTGCGAAATTTACTGCATCATCAAAGGTTTTGAAAGAAACATCTTTTACGTTTTTTGAACCTTTGTTAGCATTATATGCAACTATAAATCTGTTTTTCATCAAATCAACCTCATCATGAAAGAGCTAGACTGTCTTTTCCTAGTTTTGGGAACTCTGGCAGCTTGCCTCGTAGCATCCAAAGCAATCTTGGTAATCCCGATTGTGGCAACCAATCCAACTCCAGCTGTCGCAAGCTGGAGAGCATTAGCAGCATTTTCTTCTACAGTTGCCATATTAAAGACCCAACCTCTTTTTTTCAAAAGTCGTGAGTTTTCCAAAGTCTCCACGCTTTGCCATAACCTTTTCCTTGCTAATCATCAAAGCAGTCAAATCAATTGCTTGACCTTGCCTAGCTCTCTGAAATTCGCTTTTCACGAAAGCATTATGTTCTTTTTGCATTGATTGTAAGCTGACCATATTATCACAACAAATCCATCATGCTTCTTCGAGGCTCTGGCTGGGCAGCTTGAGGAAGTGCAACCATTCTAGTCTTAAATTGTTTCTTTCTACCTTTGCCAACTCGAATTCTTCGAGTGATAAACTGCTGTTGAGGCTGGCTTGGCTGTGCAAGTCCAAAGCCAAGAACATCTCCTACGAAAGAAGCTGCTGGCATAGGTGCAGCTGGGATTAGGGAAGGAACTTTACGAGCAGTAACTACTCCGACTTGCTGCCTTACTTGCAGTCTGGCAGCTTGCTTAATTTGTTGTCTTCGTAGTTCAGCTTGGTAAGCTTGCTGTCTCAAAGTCGCAAATTCTTGGTCTTGTGCTGAAGGCTGTGCGGAAAAGCCACGAACAAACTGCTGTGCAAAGGAAGGTCTCGGTGCGACTTCAATTCTGGCTCTGGCTTTTCCACGCTCAATGGCTTGCTGCTTTCGAAGTTCAGCAAGTTCGACTGTTCTGGTTTCTTCTTCAATCTTTCTAAAAGGAGCAAGTTCGACTTCACGCCTTTCTTTAGCTTCTCTTCTCTCTTCAAGCTTCCGTTTTATGAATCGAGATACTCCATCTGGCATTAATAAAACCTTTTAGTTGGTTTAAGAGAAGGTTGAATTTCGAATGCAAGTTTTTTTGCTTCTTTTGGACTTAAGTTTTTCATTGCTTTCATGTTCGGTTCTAGGAATTGAGATTTAATTGCAAAAGCCAACATTTTATGTTCTTTACTTAACCGAACCATTATTTTCACCATGAAGGAGAAAGCAAGCATTGCTCTCTCCATTTACTAATATTATCTAACCTTATACTTAAAGATTCATTACAGTAAGTCTATCATTCTCTTTCTTCCTTTGTTGTTCTTACTACCATTTGGTCGTTCAACTATTATTGGTCTAACTTCTGTGCCAACAAAGGTTCTTGGGAAACGCTGGCGTGGCAATCGCAAACCGAGTTCTATTCCGAAGAGCGATGGCTGAACTCTCGCCTTTCTTCGTTTCTTTCTGGGAAGTCCGAAGGATGGTCGCCTTCCAAAGTCTCCAACTCCAGTCGGAACTGATGGGAAACCGAAAAATCTGGAAGGAAATATACTTGGGAACGGCGATATGCTTGGGCTTGGTGAAGGTATCGGGCTAATTGATGGTGATGGTATTGGTGAAATTGAAACCGAAGGCGATGGCGGAGAGACTGAAGGCAGAGGACTTGGCGATATGAAGGGCGAAGGAGAGATTGGAGATACAGAGATTGGGCTAACCGAAAACATGGAAGGAGATATTGAAACTGGCGATACCGAAGGGATTCTTCTAGAAGCAGCAGATACAAGTGACTTTCTTATCCCAGCAAAATAGGAAGAAACAGATGTGGCAATAGAAGCTGTGGTTGCTATTTGAGGGACTGGGCTTGGAGTTGGCGATAGGACTTTGGGTGCAGCGACTATTTGCCTTCCAGCTATTTCTCTTTCTAAAGGCATTCCAAATTTCTGAATTAAACCAGTTTCAATTCTTCGGAATGGTATTCTGTATACTTTTTCATACTGCCTTCCTAAAAGGACAAAGTTGGCAACATCTTTCAACCTTTCATTTGGGTCAAGAACAGCTTGAGTTCCTTTAGGAGTGACTTTTAATGATACTCCTCTCGGAGCAAGAACCTTTTCAGTCTGCCTAAACGAGAATGTTGATGCCAGATTAGCTCGCATTTCCCTAAATGATGCACCGAAAAACACTCCCTGCCGTTGTTGTGCAGCCATTGAAACTGGCTGTAATTCTAACCCAAAGGCTTTTGGAACTCCTATAGGAACATCTGGCTGGAAGAACTCACCTTTAATATCAAGCCCATGAACAAATCTGCCAGTCGGAGCTTGGACTTCTATACCGCCAGTCCCAGCAATTCGTATTTTTGCACCGCCAGCTGTTCGAAGTTCTTGTAAAAGCTTTCCTCTTATAACATCAAGTTGTGCTTGTCTTTTAACTCCGAATAGAAATATGTCTACATCTTTTGCTTCCGTTGATATGAATCTAGCTCTGGCTTGACCACCAAAGACTACTTTCGAAGGTCTTCCGCTTGTAACAATTGCCAACTTATTTCCTTCTCGCAAGAATTTCTTGATTACTTCTGTCTGCTGTTCAGAGAAAGCCCCGAACTTTTTAGGGAAGTCAGATATGACTGGAAGTTGTTTGCCACCGACCTTAAAAGCAAAGATAACCGATTCGCCTAAAAGTTCTCTTTCCCCAGCAAATTTAGAAAACATTTTAGGGAAATCTGGGCTTTGTCTGATTAATTCTGCTTGAGTTAATGTTTGCGGAGCAAATAAATCTGGTAATTTAACTCCTCTTAAACTTACTTCTGGAACTCCTCGTTGAATAATAAAGCCTTTTTCAGTAAAGCCAGCTGTCGCAAAAACTCTTCCTTTACTTTCAATTGTTAATCCACGAAAAACAGTCCGTTCAATTGGGATTTTAATTGCAGTTGTAGCTTGTTCTCCAGTTTTTATTTGTAAAGTCCTTGTTTCTGCTGTCGGTAATTGGACTTCTCTTAATTTCAAAGGAGATAGTTGGGATACTTTTTGACCAGCTAATCCAGCACCAATGACTGCACCAATAAAGCCTATTGTAGTTAAGCCTCTTGCAACCTTTTCTTCAAGCGAAACATCTTGAAATACTATACCTTTTTGCGGAGCTATTATAGGAATTTCAATTGGTGACAGAAACTCTGCCCCTATCAATCCACCGACAGCAAGTTTTGTTTTAAGTCCTACGCCAGTTGCTTGGCTTACTGCTGTTCCTACTCCAGCAGTTCCAGCTTTTGCAGCAAGAATAGGAGTTAACACAAACGAACTTACAGCAAAATTCAATGGCGATAATGCAAAATCTATACCGAATGTTGAGAATGCTTTTGTTGGAGAAGGTTCTGCTAAAAGACCAGCTTCTTTGCTTCTTAAAAGAAACTGCTCGGCTCGCTGAATATTTTCTTCTCTTATTTGAGTTTCAAGTTGTTTGAATGTTTGAACCCTCTTTTCTGGGCTAGGCTCAAAAATCGTTTTAGCTCTAGCTATCAGGCTCAATGCTCCAGTCCGCATGGATAGAGGGTCTCCACCAAATCCTAGTTTTTCAAATGCCAAAAAAGCTGGGTCTTGTGCAAGTTTTACGGCTTCTTGCCTTATTTCCTTCGATTCGACAATTTTGATGGCATCCTCAGCTTTTATCAGCAAAATTTCTCCACGTATGTTTCTTCCTATGGCAAATCCTTCTTTTCTTTGAGATTCTATCTGACCAAGCCCTTCCTTTGTTCGAGACAATGCAAGAGAGACATCCGATTCGAACCGCCTGAATTTTTCTTGCTCTTCTGCTTTTGCCTCTTCAAGCTTTCCTATTATCTCAAGCCTTGAAAATGCACCTACTTCTCCTTTAAGATTAAATTGCGTTCCAGATGGTGAGGCGGATATTTCCTTTATTTTATTGTCTATTGATTCCAAAAACTCTTTATGAGAGCTTTTTTCTTGTTCAAGAGTTCTCTTAATTTCAGCTTCACTCTTTGCCAATTTTCCAGTTTCCTCGCCAAACAATCTTGAGCTTTTGGTCTGAAGCTCTGAAATAAAAAGAGAAGGTGGCTTGGCTCGCTCAATTGCTTCTTCTGTCTTGCCAAACCCTATAGCACTTTGCCTTGCAAGAAATCCTCTTTCGCCAGTAGCAGTCAAATCTCTTCGCATTGATTCTGGTAGCGTTTCAACATTTATAAGTCCTTCTTCTAATTGTGTTTGAAATTTTTCATATTCAATAATTGATTCGGGAACTTTTCCTATTGGCTTTTCTTGCGGCTGTGCGAATGCAACTCCAAATGTGGCGGTGAGATTTGGAGCAATTAAAGTTGGAGTAACCTTTGTTTCTATTTTTCCAATAGGAAATAAGACAGATTCTTGAACCGTTTTAACTTGGGGTTTTGCTTCAACAACTGTCGCTTTTTGTGTAGCTTGTGCTTCTTTAATCTTTTGGGCTTCAGCCAGTATTTCTAATCTTGTTCTAGGAACGATAACTTCTCTTCCAGCTATCATTTCTGTCTTTGCTGGAATGACTGGGCTGATTTCAAAAGCTGTGTCTCGCCTTCCTAAACCAGCTGCCTTGATAGCAGCTTCAACTTTGGCTTGCTCGGCTGGAGCTTCTTCCCTACCAACGAAAGCCGAACCGCTTCTAACTTGTCCTACTCCAGTAATATGGGTTGGAACAAATACTTTTGGCTCGATAAGTTTCTTATATTCTTCGAATGAGATAGGCTTTGGTTTATCCGCACTAGTGCCACCGCTAACTGTTTGGCTGCCAGAACCTACATTGCTTCTTATACGATGGCTCATAGTCTCAATATCTCATATAGTCAAAGCTGTATTTCAAGCTTCGTTATATTGCTTCGTCTCCGCTTGACTTGGCTGTAATGAAAGCTCCAGCCAAAAACATCAGCACAAATACTACCACCACAAAGTCGCTGACCAAATCTGCGACTGCAAGTATCATGGAGATAAGCATTGTCAAAAATGATGCAGACACAAACGATGTATCGGCTCTCCATTGGAATTTAAACGAAACAAATAAGATTATCCAAACAACAATCAGCATGATAGTCATGAAGAACCCATCAGTCACACTATTCGCATAGCTAAACACTTGTATCGTATTGTTGATTCTCGGATTTGCGAATACCATATTAGACCCTCGCCTTCAATCCAGCTGCTATTAGCGTGAAGATTACCAAGACCATTATGATGCCTATAATCATTATCGGAAACCATGCTGGAATCGGAACAACTCCGCTTTCAGCGAAGGCAGTCTGATTTGCAGTCGCTCCGACTATTCCAGTAAATATATTGATTGAGCTTGCAGAAAGCTTCAATGCTTCCCATGTTCCTAATATTATGAACCCACCAAAGTTTAATGGGCTTAATGGCTGCTCGGTCTGATTCTTTATCGCTCCTAAACCAGACTGAATTTCTCCAGACTTATCAAGGAAGCCAAGACTGGTTGCATTCTTTCCGTAGTTGCTTGCCATGTCTGCATAGAAAGTAGATGTTCCTATCACTAGACCGCTGAAGATTACCATTGCAATAATGAATCCGCTTATGTTTCCCATAGCATCACGCTCTATTTTTAATCACAACTATTCCAGCCACTATTATTATTCCTACCAACGCTCCGATTGAAACGTCAAGTAGTCCAATCCAAACGCTGATTATCATTCCGAGAACGCCCATGATTATGCTGACAGATGGGTTGAAGATTCCCAAGAACGCCAGCACCATTATAAGGAATGCAGCTGCAATCAAACCGTTTGTTCCGAACAGCTGTGTCTTTCCGACTGTAAATGAGTTCGAATCTACAAGTAAGTTTGTCTTTGGGAACTGTGCGAAGAGCCAGTAGTAATACGTTCCATTACCGCTTGAGCTTACGTTGCAAGTAAGACTACCAGCAGCAGCGGATACAGATTGCTGACAAAGCTGTGTCCATTTAAGCGAACCGAATTTCTGAACCGTAAGGGTAAACTTGGTTGCGGAAATGCTTGTGTCATTGAATGTGCAAGTCACGATTGAAGTCGTTACATTTGAAGTGCAGAGCTTTGTTATTCTAGTCAAATAAAGGAAAGGTTCGGCTAATGGTTGAGGATTAAGCGAGAAAATTAATTCGAGACCCAGCGATACATCGCTTCCACCAAGAACTCCTTGAGTTATTTCCCGAAGGACTACTCCATCCCTTTCAAGCCTAAACTTATGGAAGACTGTGTTCATCTTCAAGAAAGTAAAGGCTTTGCCTTCGCTGTCAGTCAATCCCATCGCTACGGTCTCAAAGCTATTGTTCTCGATGTATTGTCGCATGGCTCGGACTACAACATTGCCAGCTGGAGATATGCCGTCAGCTTCTCTTATGATAAATCTTATTGGCGAAGAGAACGAATTATCTAGCAAGTAAAGCCGAAGGAACGTGGTAGAGTTGGTTATGTTATTGAATCGAAGGAAGTGGAATCTTGTCGAGAATGAAGTCTCGTTTAAGTAACGGATGTCAGCGTTTGCCTTGAAGCTTGCACTATCTGGCTGCAAGCAAATGACATAGCTATTGCTGCTGCTCAAGTTGAATACAAAGTTCTTTGTGCCAATGTCATTTGGAGTATTTAGGAAAACATTGAAGGACGCTTCAAACCTATATGCATTTGCTGTCAGATTGATAGAAGTCATCTTTTCATTAAGTTCTTCGTTGAAGTAAGTAAAGTTGTAAGCTCGCAATTGTGTGCTATTGCAAAGGACAAGATTTACTTGCTGGACTGTTTGAGTTGGACTTGTTGCTGAAAGCCTAGTCTTTGTAACTCCGCCGAATGTCACGAAGAGCGTGGCATTCCAGACAAAGTTCTGGCTCAAGCTTGATATGAGTGGCATGGTAACAGTCAAGTTATATTGCTTCAAGCCAGAGCTTGAATTGACTTGCACCATCGGAGTGTTGGTTTGGTTGAACGAAAGATTGACTTGAGTAAGAGTTGCGATATTTAGGATGGTGCTGATGTTTGCACTAAAAATAATAGAACTTCCTTCTAATGCACTTGCTGGAATGGATAGCGTTCCGTTTATGAAGTAAGCCCATCGGACTGTCTGGCTGGTTGTGTTGCTCGCTTGGATTGTTGTATTGCTTGAATTGAAGTAGGTTATATAATAAGTCCAATTAAACAACTGGGTTGTCCCGTTCAAATCCATAAGCGGAATAGCAAACGTAGAGTTGAATACGAACAGCGTAGAGTTTGGTTTAAACTGCGAAGCGTTGTAGATTGAGTTGTTGTAGGTAAAGTTCGCTGTTATGTTCTGCACATTGCCAGCGACTTGAACCGTCAAATTAAATGTAGTCGTATTCGTTTCATAAACGACAGTCTCGAAGTTTTGGAAGTTTTCTTTCCAATGTAAGATGCTAAATGTGACTGACGCAGTTCCATTAACTGGAGAAGCTGCTTGGTCTTGGCAAGTTATTGTGACAGAATGCTGTGCTTGAGAAAGCTCACCGCTGAAGCTTGTATTTGTAGTTCCGTTTATTGTAGCTCCAAGATTTGTTTCTGTCCCATCTAATGTTCGCCAGCAATTCATTGTTATGTTAAAGTCATCTGTAACTGTCCAATTAATTGTGAGATTGTTTGAAAGGAAAGTAGCATTGGTCGGGAAATTAATTGTAACCGTAGGTGCTGCATTTGCAGCAGCTACATATTCAACTGGGCTGATTGTCAAGTTGGCTGCTGCGTATGGCAGAATTTCTAACGCATAAAGCCTAAATTGTCTCAATGCTCTAGACCTTCCACCAGCTATTCCGAAGGCATTTCGGAAAACATCGCCTTCTGTAAAATCATCACCAACCGCTGTAGCATAAGATGTAGTATTGAATCCTACGAAATATCTTATCGTAGTTCCGTTTGTTCCATTCAGTAAAAACGTTAAGTTAAAAGGGCTGGCTGAATTTAGATATGCTCCAGTCGCAAGAAGACCATCTCCACCTACTGAAAATATTTGAGTATCCAGAGGGTCTGGTGAATCTCTAATTCTTATTCCATAAGATGAACCCGAATTAGGTCTTAATTTGCCTTGTATAAATTCAGCAGTTCCCGAGTTTGGTGTGTTGTTTGCTTCAAGAACTGCCGTCATTGCTGAAGTAAAGTTTCGGTTAGCAACATATTCAGCACAAGCGAGGTTAGTATCATTCCCATATCCTTTTGTTCCATCATTCAAAGTTCGGACAGTTGGTAAAGCTCCACCACAAACTCCGAGAACAGCACTATTAAATCCTTTAGCTGTTGCTCCAATCACATAACTTTCGAAATCATCTTCACGATTTAATATCTCAACAGAAGCATCCGTTGCGTTTGTGTTGTTGAAATATATCGAGTAGCAAGTCTCTGAAGTATTTGTTATTCTGAAAAGTGTCCAGTTGTTATCGCCTTTAGCAGACCAGTCAGAAACATTTGTATTGTTCCACCAATGTGTTCCGCCAAAAGCAGTTAGTGGTTGGTAGTTGGATACTGTGTTTGAAGTGCATTCAACAACTCGGATGTCTGTTCCATTTGCATTACTTCTAGTTATGTTAAAGAAGCTTTCATTTGCTTCAACCAAGTCCCAAATTCTAGCAGTATTCAAAGTAACATTTACTCTGCTGTTCCAGCTTGTGTTGAACCATGCCCATTTGTTTTGTGAATAAGTCTGACCGCCAAATGTGAATGTTGGAATCCAGTCTCGGCTATTGAAGCCAAGTTTAGCTTCATACTTTACAACCGCCTTGATTCTATATGTCTGAAGACCGCTGAAGGTAAATCCAGATTCCAATGGCTGCCAAGAAGTTTCTACGTAATTTATAGTTGCTTTGGTGCAGACTTCGGAATATTTCGTGCTACTGTTCACATGAGTTCCATTCGCTACGAGTAAGCAAGACAAGTCTGCCTTGCTTTTTGAAACGCTCTGTTCTATATAATAAGTCACGCCTAAATCTTTGGAAGCAGAGAGACCTTTAACAATCGTATTACCAAAGTTTGTTTTGCTTAATGATGCTGATGTCAATGTAGGGTTTTGAATTTCAAAAATCGCTTCTCCGAAAGTTATATCTGCTTTGCTGCTTACAAGCTTGACGAAGAAGTCATCCGCAGTCAAAGCAAAGGCTGGACTGGATAATCCAGTAGCCAAAAACAAGCCGACAATGGCTAATATGCTATACATTCTTTTCATCTTAATCACTTATGCTCGGTCTGCGAGCTATCACGAACATTGCTATTATCAGCACCGCACCGATTAAAGTTATGATAAGCGGAAGGTTATTGAAGACTGCTACAGTTATTGTAAACTGGTCTGCACTTGCGACTATCCTTTCTGATGTTGCAATCTTGTTGAACATATTAGAGATTTGCGGAACTATCACTATAATGATTACCAGCGTGAAGATAGTTATGACCGCAAAGATTGGATGGCTCGGTATTAGGAAAGCGAAGATGATTGCCAGTATGACTAGAGCTACTATGATAAATGGCATGACTGCATCGGCTGCAAGTAAAGCTCCTTGACCACTTTCTAAAACTCCTTTGGTAGAAATGTTTCCACCATCAGTCAGATTGAAAGCGGTAGTCTCTGGCACAGCTGCTTTGAATTCCGTAAGGACAACATGACCCACGATGACTACGATGGCAAAGATGAAGATAACTATTGAAATGAAAAAGATGTCCAGTATCGAGCCTTTCTGTTTAAACTTCATAGCATATCACGTAGGAGTGCATTAAAGGAACGTTTCTTTTTCTGATATTTTTGTTCCAAAAGCCTTTGCCAAACATCTTCATCTACAAGAATTGACTTTCTAATCGAAGCCATGTGTATACAATGTATATTTTTCTATATAAAGAAACGTAACCAAAAGTTTGGAATGAAGCTAAAAAGGATGCACAAATGTGGTGATGGCTTTAAAGGTCAATATATTCATCTTCGCACTCGTAAGATTGTCTTTTGTGGTTTCTGTGGTTACGAGAAATTGAAGTGAACTTCTTGCAGCCACATTTAACTCCACAGCTTTGATTCTTTCCATCGTGAGTTCGTTTTGTATGCCAGCATTGCTTGCATCGGCTATTGGCTCTTACCTCAAACATCAAATCACCGTATAAGGCGAAACATCTTCTATGATGTTCCTTTTCCTACGCTTTGATGCCTTTCTAGTGATAATGAGAATCTGTTTCGTATGCATCCGAGCAAGGACTTTGGTAGCATCAACAACTGTTATCTCTCTTCCTAAACTCTCTGCAAGCTGCTTCCTCAAGTATTCCATATAAGTAACAAACTCATCATCTGCTCGGATGACTTTAGCCATTGGTTCACCATTCGCACCACTCAATCCTCGATACCGAGCTTGCGTTTGCGTGCATTATCTGCTGCAACCTTTATTATGTTGAATAACATATATGCAAACACAAATATAATAATGACCGTTGCGAGTAAATAGAACTGCGTAAAGACTGGTTCGGCTTTAAGGAAACCTCTCTGTGCAAACGTCAGAAGTAAGTAAGCATCTACAATCATTGCAAGCAAAGCGGACATCATGAATAGAACATGAAGCGGTGCAAGGCTTTTGTCGAGTTTGGTGGCTATGTAGAAAAAGAAGAACGCCATCATTGTAAGACCCAGAACTAAAGCTATATCGAAGCTTGTAGATTCGGTCTGGTTTGGCTTGCAATCTCCTATTCCGCTAGTTATGTTGTCGCAACCAAATGGACATCGAATTCTTTCGGTTGTGTTTGTCACAACTATTGTTCCATCAACATTTGTAGTGATAGAAATATTCAGTTCTGCGGTCTGATTGTCTCGACAAAGAATTGTAGTATCAGCATTTGCTATGCTTCCGACTAGGAGCAATGCAAAGATAAATGGAAAGAGTTGTTTTTTCATGGAAGTCTCCTCGCTAGTATATATGTTCCGTTAAGCCTTAAAGTGCAGCCTTGCATTGTAAGGTTGACGAATGTTAGGTTGCTACTATCAACTTCGACAAAGCCAGAACTGCCAGTTATGTTCCATTTCAAGATTGAATTGGTTTTTCTGGTAAGCTTGCAATTATCTGAACATAGGACATTCCAATCTTGATTGTCTGTCGGAGTGCAAGTGTCGGCTGGCGGTGGTGGTGCTGCATAATTATTCGATGTTGTTATGTTGATGCTATCTACGACTAAATCATTGTTTGCACCGCCAGCCGTATGTGGAATCACCGAGACAATAGGGACTGTTGGATGAACGAAATATGTTATGTTGGTGCTTCCAGAGATGTTATAAGTTAACGTTGTCAGAGTGCTGCAACTTGCTACAACTATGGCATCGTAAATAAGTCCACTTGTCCAATTGAAAAGACCAAGATGGCAGGCATCCGTTCCAGAACTTACAACTGCTGACACTATTATTGAAGTGATGTTAGCAATAGGCTCGGTAGAAAGATTAGCCCACATTTTGGCATCTAATGTTGCCGAGCCATCCGCCGCTGTGCAAGTCGTTCCATCTGTCACATTGACTTGGGAATAACATAATGCGGTAAGGACTGCATCAGTTCCTGAAAGTGTATGTGTATTTTCTGTGAATGCACCTTCAAATGTTATATTTTGAAGAGGTATCGGATAAGAATATGAAGTGCCAGCAAATGCAATGTAAGCTAAAGGAAGAAAAGTAGCCAAACCAATAATTACAAGCTCTGCTTTGCTGGCGATTCTTTTCATTTAAACCACAACTCCGCAACCAACTATAAGAAAATGTGTATCGTTGGCTGTAATCCTTCCCATGCAGCCTCCAGTCCGATTGAAATAAAATGAGCCAGTTGCGTTATTTTCAATGCGTATGTTGCCAGTTGCATTTCGGATTTCGATGTTTTGGCTGTCGATGCTCGAAGCATTTACAATAGAACTAAAGTTCGCTTCGCCCACAACTGTGAACTCTGCTCCATTTGCTCCAGTCGTGCTTCCTATGATGACTTGCACTCCAGCGGTATTGTTGAAAACTGTGGTTGCTCCAGTAGTCCAGCCAAAATTACCACCGCCAGCACCAGTTGCATCATCGCAAAAGTTAGAATCAGTTCCGCCAGTAATGAAACCGCAGTTAAGAGAAGCGTTTATCCTTGTAGCATTTATTGTTCCAGAAACGTTTACATTAGCAAAAAATAAAGTAGTGTTTGTGAAATTGTAGAACTGACGAAATGTTCCGCTTGTTATGTTATCTGCTGGCAAAGAAGATGTTGCTGGAGCAGATACATTTTGAGTTATTGTCTGATTAACATCTACATTAATCGTGATTTCGCTTTCATGAACCCGATGTGTAGCATAAGCAATGCTAACAAGCAAAAGGATAGATGCTATCAAGATTCTTTTTCGGGTTAGCGAGATGGAAATCATAAGAATAATTAATGGGTTCGGCGGAATTTAAAGCTTAAACTCTACCGCCTCTGCCAAAGCCACTTGCTCCAAAGAAAGCCAGCAGTCCTATAATTACTACGAACACTAGGATTATCACAATCGTTGAAAAGAAGTCCGAGTAAGTTTTCAGAGCATCCGTTCCTTTGACTGTGATATTGAATGCTACGCTTCTGGTGCTATAAGAAGTCGTGAAATTAAAAGAAACTGATGTTCCATTGGCAAGTGCAGTAGCCCAATTAACTCCACTTCCAGTTGTGGTATAATTACCAGAAGTATAAATTTGAGATGCTAATGTTGCGTTAAACGCAACAACGGCTGATGCAGTAGGTGATTCAAGACCCGAAGCAAATGTAAATGCTTGTTCGCCAACAGATTCATTTACTGTTATGTTGTTGTTGGTAGCTTGGGTTGCAGTTCCTTTTCCAACTCCAGAATCACCGATGGTTGTAACAATGGTTGCACCAATGGCAACAGTAATGACTAGAACAATGATAGCGATGGCTGATGCTGATAGACCGCCAGCAGCCTGACCTCGAAACGCTAGTTTCTGCTTCATTTCTTTCCCATCAAATGAATTTAAAGTAAAAACAAAAGGAACGACTAGCTCTGGCACAACACCAGATTTTTCTGGCATCGGCAGCCATTAAGGGATGCTAACTTCTCGACTTTAGAGACCGCCTTCGCTGCGTCCGCCTCTAAAGCTGAAGAAAGCCAGCAAACCAATAATGACTGCGAATATCACGATGATGACAATCGTGGAAAAGAAATCGCTGTAAGTTTTCAGCGAATCTAGACCTTTTGTCGTCACGTTGAACGCAGTCGTTCCAGAGGTTTGCGTATCCCTTATGGTCGAGAGGATTGTTGCACCGATTGCTACGACTATCACGAGGATAATCACAGCAATTGCGGAAGCGGACAACCCACCAGCTGCCTGTCCTTTCATAAAGGCGATTTTGTCGCCCATACTCATGGACATTAGCTTTGACATAAGGTTCTGCTTCATCATAATCAATTCCATAAAGTTGTATTTAAGCATCAGTAACAAAAACAAACAAAATTCAAACGACTTACATACCGCCCTCGCTTCTTCCTCTAAACGAGAAGAAAGCGAGTAGTCCGATTATCACAGCGAATATCACGATGATGACAATCGTGGAAAAGAAATCGCTGTAAGTTTTCAGCGAATCTAGACCTTTTGTCGTCACGTTATAAGCTGTGGTATTGACTGTCTGGGTATCTCTAACATTTGCAACAACTGTCGCACCGATTGCAACCGTAATCACCAATATGATGATGGCAATTGCAGATGCAGAAAGTCCGCCAGCTGCTTGTCCTTTGGCAATCAATTTCTGAAGTTGAGACTTCATAGGATTTCTATTGTAAGAGGCTGAATTTAAACAAACGTAACAACCTCAACATCTTTATATATAACGTGGAATAATAGTTATTACTATGGGTCTTCCAAGTCTTTTTGGTGGAAATAAAGAACAAGAACAAACTCCGCAGCAGACCGAACAGCCGCAGCAGCAACAAGAAACATTCATGCCATCTATAAACCCTATGCAGCAGTTTCCAGAATTGACAAAGTGGACACTCGACCCTTACCAAATTCTAATGGAACTTCAGCATGATTTGCGAGGAGAAATCTGGGACATCCAGCAAAGCAAGTGGGTTCAAGCTGGAGAAAAGCTTTTGAATGACAAAGGAATAAACACAATCATCGCTCTTTGCAAGACTATAATAAACAAGAATGCTTTTCTTTCAAATCTGAATGAAGAAGAAATCAATTTCATAGTCCTTGATTTGGCAAACGACTTGACCATTTCTCTTTTTGTAAATAGCGATGAATGGGAACTTGAAAGCGAAAAGGGGTATCAAAATCTCATAATTGACAAAGTGCGAGTTTATATGTATCTGGGTCTCAAGCGAGCTTGGAATCAAGGAGAGAGGAACTTTATCAAGTCGATGGAACAGACTGTCAGAAGGATAGATGAAACGAGGCAGCCGAAAAGCTTTTTCGGAAATATTTTAGGAAAGTGATGCTATGCCAGAAGTTGGACTGAAAACATTATTAGCTGGTTTCCTAGTCTCACTTATGCTTCCGATTGTTATTTCCTTTACGATTTTTGCTGCTTTACCGCCAGAAATATTTTGGTCTTTCTTTATCTCGATGTTTATGATGGTGATGATTGCTGCTGCCACAAACCTCATGGTCAGCGTGGTATTGCCAATACTCCAAGAAAGAAGTTTCCCAGTCAAAGTCTTTATCTATGAGCAAAGGCATGGAACTGTTTTCATTAAGCTAGACCGAGCAAAAAGGCTTGCACTCCAAGATGCTGGCAAATATGCTTACAGAATAAAAGGAGAACGAGCCACTACAAAGACCTTCGATTACAAACATCTTTATCCAGCTGGAGTTAGTGGAAGAGGAGTTATCCTTCACCTCTACAAGCCTCAAGCTGGAGAATATCATCCAATTAATTTTACAGAAGAAAACGGTCTCAAACCTATCCCAGAAAACATGAGATATTTTGTTGGAGAACAAATCCGAAGAAACTTTGAAAGGCACTACAAGAAAGGTGGTCTAGAAAAGTATATGCCTTTGGCTATGGTTTTAAGTGCTGGCGTTATCTTTGCACTTATAATCTATACTGGATTCCTCAAATTCAACGAGACCTTGCAAATCTATCAAGGAATAACCCAGTCCCAAGCAGAAATACTAGACAAACTGGCTAAACTGGTAGGAGTTGCACATCAAGCTGGCTTAACTCCTAGCATTCCAGCATTGCCAGCTGGCATACCAATACCGCCAGTTCCTTAAGGTGATACAATGAGACTTTGGAAAAGAAAACAAGAGTTTTGGGTCGCTTGTAGCTGTGGAAATCTTGTTACTTGCCAAACACAAAATGACTTGAGCGTTTTGCCTTGTCAGAGTTGTCGAGCTAAATTATCACCACCGACTGGTGAAGAAATAAAGGCTGCTGTTCTTGAACCAAAAGAAGAAAGACCAGCGTATAAAGATATTGTGATTGAAACGAAAGTCATTCCAAAAGCCGAACCAAAGCCAGACCCTTGCTTGCACATGAGATGCATAATTGAAGAAAGAAGCCTAAAGAGAATAGTTTGCAACGAATGCAAAAATACCGTAGGGTATTGTGAATGAGATGATTAAAATGCCTATTGGTATATATGAACATAAAAAATCACAAGGGTTTCAAAAGGGAAATCAGTTTGGTAAATTAAATACTGGAGAAAACAACGGTCAGTGGAAAGGAGATAACGTTGGGTTGACAGCTTTGCACAAACACATTAAAAAATTTCTTATAAAGCCGAATGAATGCAAAAATTGTAAAAAAACTAAAATTAAACTTGATTTAGCTAACATTAGTCAAAGTTACAAACGTGATTTAAATGATTGGGAATGGCTTTGTCGAAGTTGTCATATGAAAAAAGACGGGAGAGCTAAAGAATTACCTAAACGTTTGAATAATTTTATGAAAACATATACAAAAACAAAGGAATTCCGAGATACGATGAGAAAATCTACAACACAAGTATGGAAAAATCCCATTTTACGACAAAAAATATTAGAGGCGAGGAAACATCGGGCATGACCATAATCGCCATAAAATCCCTTGTGGGTGCTTGAGACATCGAAGCCCTTGCGAAAAAGCTGGGAAATCTCATATAGTAATTCGCTATAGCAAACGGAAAGGAAAGAGGTCTAGAGAATGAAAAACCTTTTAGAAAAAGTCACATTTCCAGCTGCTTTGGTTAGTGCTGCGATTGTTTTTACGATGATGTATTTGCATCGGCTTGATGCAGAATTGGGGCTTGGCTTCATGTTCGGAATTGTTTTCGTGATTATGTTTTCGTTCTATTCCGCACAGTTTGCAAAGAGAAATGGAAGTAAGAGGTGAACCTATGGCTGAAGAGGCAAGCCAAAAACTTCGCCAAGCGATGGGTTCTAAAGCCGACTGGTCGATGGTAGTTTTTGATTTTGAACGCTATAATAGGTTATTGCAGTTTGCTGACGAGTGTGCCTTGAAACTTCGGACTTTCGATTTGAGTGTGGTGAATCATTACTTCTCGGTGTTAAAACAAATATACATCAACTGGAAGCCTTTGATGCATCATACTTATCAAGAACATTTCGATAAAAACTTCAAGGAAATAAGCGATATGCTTTACGAGCTTGAAAAATTCAAGAAGACAAATGCAATGGAAACTGGAGAAGTGAGAATACAAAAAAAGCTTCCGCTTATCCTTGAAGAAATTCACATCGACCTTTTGGAGTTTAAACAGTTAGCTGGTCTTGGAGTTCCGACTAGAACCGAACTTACAGAAGAACAAAAATTATCGAGGGCGATGGACTAATGGTTTTCGAAATACAGCAAGTATCTAATATGATTTCGAAACGCTTGAAAAGAGACAAAGACCTTTGTATTGCAATTACTGCTGACGAAGGTTCTGGAAAATCAAGCCTCGCTATTCAATTGGCTATGGCGATGGATAGTAGTTTTTCATTAGAGAAAAACATAATTTTTAGCCCAAATTTTGAAGAATTAAAATCTAAAATAGTCGGATTAGAGCCTTATACTCCAGTTATTTTAGATGAAAGCATCAAACTATTATACAAATATTTTTGGCAGCAAAGAAATCAACAGATGACCAATGTTCTTATGGCTTTGGCTAGGCAAGAAAACAAAGCTCTTTTTATGTTGATGCCAAAGTTAAGCGACTTCAATCCGTTTTTCCGCAATAGACGCATAAAGATTTGGATTCATATTATAAAAGAAATATCACCTACAGATGGTGAAGGGAAAGCGATTATCTTTCTAAAGAGCAAAAATCCATTCAATGAAGATGATGTCTGGCACTTTAAAGATAATGCAGACTTAATAAACAATTACTGTAGGTCAAAACATACTACAGAGGCTATGCTAACATGGGAACATTACCATCATCTTCTTGCAAAAAGTAGAAACTATTTAGGTCTATTAGATTTTGGGTTAATGCCAGATGGTGTCTTTGAAAACTATAAGGCATTGAAAAGAAAGTTTGCCTATGATGATTTGAATGTAGAAGGGATGGATAAAAAAGGAAAGAGAGAAATTCTATGGCAGCGAAGAACACAATTACTTATGAGATTTGTCGCTGATAGTGGAAAAACCTATACCGAGATAGGTGAAATATTAGGCGTTACTCAACAACAAGTTTCTAGAATAATGACCGAAGAAGTTTAAAAGCAAAGACAAGTTACACTATCATTAATAATATATAATAAAGAAGGCTTTTGCTCTTTTGTTGTCAGATTAATTTCTTTTCACTTGAGGCAACATTATAGGTGATAGTGTTGCCTATTTATATTTTTAGATGCAAGAGAATCACCATGCCAAAATATGAAGAGTGGTTGGCTGTTCAGACACCAGATTCGTTTAAAGCCAGAGGTCAAACCAAGTTCTTTAAAGAAGAAGATTGCCAAGACTTTATAGATAGGATAGAAGAGAAGTATAAAGATAACCAATATTGGAAAGAAATGTTACAAGCATTGATTGTGTGTTTGTTTAGAACTGGTGCTAGAATAAGTGAGGTTATTTACCTACCATCCAAAGCTACAAACAAAGCCTTATACAAATATGGATTGTTTCCACAAAACTTTGATTTAAACACAAGAGATTTTGTTATAATACAATTGCAAACAGCCAAGAAAAAAAGTAAAGAAAACGTTGGAAAAATAAGAAATGTTTGGCTGAATGTTCCTGACCCATTATTAGACTATCTTTTGAGATGGAAAGATAAACACAAGGAAGGAGAAGCTTTGTTTCCAATGAATCGAATTACTGCTTGGAAAAGACTAACTGAAATAGCTACTGAACTAGGATATGAAGACGGGAAATTTTGGCTACATTATCTTCGAGCAAGTTCTTTGTCTTTAGATATTGCTAGAGGAGCGAC
>Ga0247727_10008725_pt1 | contig 18684 bp, 11 predicted proteins | sample WisWelCaveWW1625_FD_202498 | JGI IMG/M metagenome (GOLD analysis project Ga0247727, IMG submission 202498) | Biofilm microbial communities from Wishing Well Cave, Virginia, United States - WW16-25 | ecosystem: Environmental > Aquatic > Deep subsurface > Groundwater > Cave microbial mat | place... | reverse complement strand
TCCAGGAGAATCCCGGCCAGTCGAAGTCCACCTCATGCAGAGCGGGCTGCCGGCGATAGAGCCGGTTCAGATCGGCCACGAAGCGCTGCACCAGGCGGTGCGTCTCGAAATCGAGCAGCTCCCACTCGACGCCCCGCTCGTGCCACCACTCGTTCCACTGTCCGATCTCGGCCCCCATGAACAGCAGTTTCTTGCCGGGAAACGCGTACATGTAGGTCAGGAAGGCCCGGGAGTTGGCGAACTGCTGCCATTGGTCCCCAGGCATCTTCGACAGCAGCGCCTTTTTCCCGTGAACCACCTCGTCGTGCGAGACCGGCAGCACAAAGTTCTCGTGGAAAGCGTAGAGCATGCTGAAAGTAATGTCATTCTGGTGGAAGCGCCGGTGGATGGGATCGCGAGAGAAGTACCCCAGCATGTCGTGCATCCAGCCCATGTTCCACTTGAAGGTGAACCCCAGCCCTCCCAGGTAGGTCGGACGCGACACTCCCGGCCAGGAGGTGGACTCCTCGGCCACCGTGATGGCCCCCGGCGCCTCGGCGTGAGCCAGCTCGTTGAATTTCTTTAGAAAGGCGATAGCCTCCAGGTTCTCCCGTCCCCCGTGCTGGTTAGGTTCCCAGTCGCCCGGCTCCCGCGAGTAGTCCAGATACAGCATGGAGGCCACCGCGTCCACCCGCAGCCCGTCGATGTGGTACTTCTTCAGCCAGAACAGCGCGTTGGAGAGCAGGAAGCCGCGGACCTCGTTGCGGCCGTAATTGAAAATCAAGGTGCCCCAGTCGCGGTGCTCGCCCCGGCGCGGATCCTCGTGCTCGTAGAGCGCGGTGCCGTCGAAGTAGGCCAGGCCATGGCCGTCCTTGGGGAAGTGCGCCGGCACCCAGTCCAGCAGAACCCCCAACCCGGCCTGGTGGCAGCGGTCGACGAACTCCATGAATTCAGCCGGCGTCCCGTGACGGGCCGTCGGCGCGAAGTAACCCACCACCTGATAGCCCCAGGAACCCTCGAAAGGGTGGTCCATCACCGGCATCAGCTCCAGGTGCGTGTAGCCCATCTCGAGCGCGTAGGGAATCAACTGCTCGGCCAGCTCGCGATAGCTCAGCCGCGGGCGTTTCCAGGAGCCGAGGTGAACCTCATAGACCGATATCGGGGCGCGCAGCCAGTCGGTCTCCGCCCGGCGGCGCATCCACTCCTGGTCGCCCCACCGATAGCTGTCGATGTCCAGAACCCGGGAAGCCGTCCCGGGAGGCTGCTCGTTCCAGAAGCCGTGGGGATCGCTCTTCTGCTGGAGAAAGCCGCGATGGCGGGACTTCACCTCGTACTTGTATAGAGTCCCGGGTTCCAGGCCGGGGATGAACAGCTCCCAGATCCCGCCTCGGCTGCGCATCGGATGACGGCGCCCTTCCCAACCGTTGAACTCTCCCACCACCCCGACCCGCTCGGCGTTGGGCGCCCACACCGCGAAGTGCGCCCCGCGAACCCCGTCAATCTCTCGCGGATGCGCGCCCAGCTTGTCATAGCTCTGGTAGTAAGTTCCCTCGGCGTGCAGGTGCAGCTCAAATTCGGTCAGCCAGGGCGGAAACCGGTACGGGTCATCGATCTGCCGCCAGACGCCGGCCGCGTCGGCCAGACCCAGACGATAAGGGACGATCTGGTCCTGCTCCAGGGTGGCTTCGAAGAAGCCTTCCGGATGCACCCGCCGCATGGGCTGGCTGTGGCCATTCACCAGCACACAGGCCTGAGCCGCCTCGGGCAAGAACGCCCGAATGGCCAGCACCCGCCGCCCCCCCTGGTCCACCACATGAGGCCCCAGGACCCGAAACGGGTCGCCATGGTGAGCCCCCACGATCGCTTCCACTTCCCCGGACTGGCTCATGTCACCGGAATCCTCAATCCAGACTGAACACGAACAGCGCGTGTCCGGAGGCGATCGCCACGTACTGCTTGCCCTCGTGCAGGTAGGTGATCGGATTCGCGATGATGCCGCCCCCGCCCTCGAAGCGCCACAGCAGGCTGCCCTTCTGCGCGTCGAGCGCGAAGAAGCTGCTGCCGTTCGATCCGAACACCAGCCCGCCGGCGGTCGACATCAGCCCGGCGTGCGAGGGCGAATGCAGCCGGTACTCCCATCGCAACTGCCCCGAGTCGACCTCCAGCGCCCGCACCGCGCCGTACCCTTCCTCGCCCTTGTAATCCCGCTGGCCCCCGCCATTAAAGAACGCGCCGGGCTTGTACTCGGCATCCCCCTTGTGGAAAATGCCCGCCCTCTCCTTGACGTTGACGTAATAAAGGCTCGTCTTCGGACTATAGGTGGCGCTGTACCAGTTCGAGCCGCCGCCCAGGCTGGGCCAGACCAGCGTTCCCTCCACCGACGGATCCGTGTTCGGCAGCCGCATCGGGCGTCCCGCTTCATCGAGGCCGCTGGCCCAGGTCTGTTTGACGTACGGGCGCCCGGCGATGAATTTCCCCGTCGTCCGGTCCAGCGCGGAGTAGAACCCGTTGCGGTTGGCCAGCACGACCATCTTCCGCTTCTGCCCCTGGACCACTGCCTCGACCAGCGTCGGCGTCTGCGTCGAGTCCCAGTCGTGGACGTCGTGCGGCGTGTACTGGAAATGCCATTTCTTGGCCCCGGTATCGGCGTCCAGGGCGATTAAACAGTCCGAGAAGAGATTGTCGCCCTTGCGCACGTCGCCGTTCCAGTCCGGCCCGGGATTCCCCGTGCCCCAGAAGACGGTATTGGTCTCCGGATCGTAGGCGCCGGTGACCCAAGTCGTCGCCGATCCGGTCTTCCAACTGTCGCCTTCCCAGGTCTCGTTGCCCGGCTCCCCCTTGGCCGGAATGGTGTGGAATCGCCACGCCTGCTTGCCCGTCTTGGTGTCGTAGGCGTCGAGGAATCCGCGCACTCCGAACTCGCCCCCCGCCATTCCCGTGACGATCTTGTCTTTGACCGCCAGCGGCGCGCCCGTGCTCGAGTACCCCAGCTTGTAGTCCGCCAGCGTCACGTCCCAACGAACCCGGCCGGTCCGCGCGTCGAGCGCGATCAGGTGCGCGTCCAGGCTGGCGTAGTACACCGCATCGCCCAGCACCGCCACGCCGCGGTTCACCTTGCCGCAGCACAGCCGCAGATCCTTGGGAATGTCCTTGCTGTAGCTCCACAGCACCCGTCCGGTCTTGGCGTCCAGCGCCTCGACCACGTTGGGCGGCGCGGTGATGAACATCGTCCCGTCGACCACGATCGGCGAGGTCTCGAAGGGGTCCAGCTCGTTGGCCTGGTGCACCCAGGCCACGCGCAGCCGCGCCACGTTGCGGGTGTGGATCTGGTCCAGCGGCGAATACCGCTGGCCCGTGTAGTCGCGCGAGTAGGTGAGCCAGTTGCCCGGTTCCTTGTCCGCGTCGCGGATGCGCTCGAACGGGACTTGAATCTGGGCCGAACCCGCCGCCGAAGCCAGCAACAACAGCCAGACCTTCATAAGCGCTCCTTCAAGGACGCCAGGTAGGCGACCAGATCGGTCAGCTCGGCCTCGGAAAGCTGTCCCCTATAGGATGGCATCGTCGACTTGCCGCGTTGGTTTTCGATGCCCGCCAGCTCGTGCTTCCAGAAGGAGTGCGTCCGGCCGGCGTCATCCCGCACCTGGATCGAGAAGGAGTCCTCATTTGCGCGCACGCCGGTGACCGACCCGCCCGCCTTGGTCGCCACCTTCATCAGCGTGTATCCCTCCGGCGTCGCCGCCTCGGGATCGACCAGCGATTCCCGCAGATACGCCGCGCTGCGCCGCGCCCCGACCCCCGCCAGATCCGGGCCGGCGATGCCCCCGGCGCTCTTAATCGAGTGGCAGGTTGCGCAGGCGCCCTTGCCCCGGTAGATCTCTGCGCCGCGTGTTGGATCGCCGGGCACTGGGCCGGCGCCTGCCCGGCCCAGTGCGCGCACGTAGGCCGCCGTCTGTCGCATCTCCTTCGGGGACAACGCCCAGGCGCCGGGCATCTCGGTGCCGCGAATGCCCTCCTCGATGACTTTCACCAGCCCCGCGTCGTCAGGTGCGCGCCGCAGCTTGGACTGCGTCAGCATCGGTCCGCGCCCGCCGCCGCCCTTGGTCCCATGGCAGAGCGCGCAATGTCCCTCGTAGAGCTTTTCCCCACGGGCCATGTCGGCTCGGCCCGTCGGCAGCTTGACCTTGGTCTCCCCCTCGGCCGCGGCCGCCGCCACCCCGGTCACGATCAACACAATCGCGCGCTTCATACGTGCCCATCTTATCACCGCCGCGCCGGCTCAGGCGTATAATCGGGGACATGGAAGGCCGCTCCTGCCAGTGTCCACGGATCGAGCTAGCCGACTGGCGAGATCGCGAGGTGACTTTGCAGGGACACTGGTTTCTTCGCTCCCCCACTCCGCTGTTCCTGCACGTTCCGCGCCGGCTCCACCAGGACCTGGAAGCGCTCGAAGCCCGCATCGACGGCGCCCGCTACCACTCCGCCGGCGTTCCCCTGGTGCTGCACCGCGACGGGTGGTTTGCCGGCGAGGTTCTGCTCTCGATCGAGCCCCCGGGCCAGGGTTCCGCCCCGGCGCTGTCGTTCCAGAACCTGTTCTACTCGCGAGTGGTGGAGAACCCGGGATTCGACGCCGCCCTGCGGACCATGCCGGGCTTTTTCCGGGACCTCCGCTCCGCGCGGGTCGGGCCGATCGAGTGCATGTACTTCTGGTATCTGAACTGCCCGCGTTGCCTGGTCGAGCGGGGCGCCGGCCGGATCATCCTGCTCGCGCGCTCCAGCCGCCTGCTCGCCTCCTCCCCCTACCCCTTGGGCGCCGCCCCCGCGCGCGGCGGAGCAATCCTCCCCTGCCAGCCATAGGGGGGCGGCTCTAAACCTGCTCGATGATCTTTAGCAGCGCGGTTAAGGACGTTTCCGAGGCGTGCGCTTTGCCTTTCGGGCTCTTGTAGTGGGTCTCTAGCGACAGCGTCCCTTGATAGCGATCCTTCTTCAGCGCCCGCAACTGGCCCAGGTTGTCGAATTCGCCGTCGCCGACCGCGCACCACTCGGTCTTGCCGTCCGGCAGGCGCCGGTAATCCCGCAGGTGCACGTGCAGGATCCGGGCCGGATCGAGCAACCGATAGCCGTCGGGGAACGGCCGCTCGCCGCCGGCGCCGGCGTTGTTCGGGTCCCAGACCAGCCCCAGCGTCTGGTCGGGAATCGCCTGCAGGACCTGAGCCGCCTGGGCTCCCGTCCAGACATAACTGCCCCCCACGTTTTCGAGCGCCAGCCGCAGGTTGCGCGCCTTGGCCCTCCGCGCCGCTTCCTTGAGAAGCTCGGCGATGCGTGGAAAGCGATTCTCCTCCGGCGGACGGTTTCCTTCATAGGTGAAGGCGAAGACACGGATCCGGTCGGTATCCAGAATCTTGGCTCGCTCCATGGCGGCGTCGAGCAGCGTCCACTGCCGGTCGAGCAGCCGTTGTCCCTCCGGCGTCTCGGCGGGAAGCGGGACCTTGAAGAAGCCCGTGTCCAGAATCGCAACGCGAACGCCGTACTCGCGGAAAAGCGCGTGGGCCTCGCGGATCCGCTCAAGCGGCTGCTCGGTGTTGTATTTGCCCCAGATCGACCGGACCTCGGCCCAGGAGAGCCCGAAGCGGCGCAGGAAGCGGATGGCGGTCAAGGCGTCCTCGTCGATCTCGTCGGTGGTGACGCCCAGGCGAAACTCCGATAGCGCGGCGGCGGAAAGCCGGCGGGCGGTGGCCAGCAGGGCGCTGGCAGCGAGGACTTGGCGGCGTGTGTGGTAGCTCATGGGCGCATTATACAACGACTCAGGTCAGGGCGCGATCTCGAAGTCGATCCACTGACTGGCGGCGCGGTTCTTGGTCTTGGCCAGCAGGTCGTTGACGATCACCTCCAGCACGTACCCGCCGGGTTCGAGCGGCTTGCCTAAGGACAGGCGGCCGGTCCCCACCAGGCGCCGGTAATCGTTCTGCTTGCCGGGATCAAATGGCGCGGTCCGGCCGGCGACCAACAGGCGCCCCTCGCGGAACAGACGGAGCTGCGTTTCGATCTTCGGCCGGCGGGTCCGCTTATCGACCTGAGCGTTGAGGATCTGAAAGGCGTATCTCATCACCGCGCCGGACCGGAACACCCGCACCGCCGCGTTCGCCTGCGGATCTTCCTCTCGCGCCCGACCCTCCTGGTCGGACGGCTGATCCGGCGCGGCAGTGAGGCTGCGCACCAGAATCCCGGAAAGCGTCAGCCGACCCTGGCCCAGGTCGGGAATTTCCAGGAAATGGCCGGCCGACCCGATTCGCTTCGAGCGGCTGTCGAGCACCGCGGCACGCACGTGGTACGGCCCCGGCTTCTTCACCGGATGATTCAGCGTGTAGACCAATCCATGCTCGCGCGCCTTCCGGTAATCCTCGCCTCGCACGCGAAGGGTGTAGACGCGATGACTCGGATCGAGCGGGGTTCCGTCTTCGCCGAACGTCGCCGCCGCAACTTCCATCGACGCCTCGTGCCAGTCGTCCGGCTGGTCGAGAAACGACAGATCCCGGCCGTCGATATGCAGCAGCAGGCGGGCAAACGAGCCGCCCCGGCCGTGATGGCTGAACAGCGAGGTCAGCTTCAGCCGCACGTCGCCCGAGCCGAACGGGGACAACAACGCCGCCACCACAGGCTGAACGCCGCCTCCGGCCGGAGGCGGCGGATCCGGAACCCCGTAGAACCCCGTCCCGGAGCGCACCTGCAGCCGCGGAACCCGCACCTTCACCTGAATCTTGTGGAACAGGCGGCGCCCCGTCTCGGCGTCGAAGGTCGACGAATCCGGAGTGTAGCCGAGCAGATAGTAGCCGCTTTGATCCTCCATCACCCGCACCAGCTCCGCGGCCAGGTCATTGGAGTTGTGCAGGAACAGCCCGCCGGTCTGATGAGCCAGATAGTTCAGGCCGTCCTGGGAGTCGATAAACTCGGCGCGTCGCTGTTGCAGCCGCGAGAGCAGCGTTTCACCAAAGGTTTGAGCATCGAGCGACGAAACGTCGTCTCGCGCGGTGAGCCCCAGCGCCGGCAGGCCCCGCGCATCCATCGTGTAGATCACCACTGAGGACCGGTTGGCCAGGTCGGTCAACTCGCGGATGGCGTCCAGGACGCGGTCGCTGGTTCCGCCGGGGGCGAAGATCCGCAGGTTGTCGGAAAACAGGACCACCGACTTGCGGCCGGGCAGCTCTCGCAGCCCTCGCACGATGTAGCTCAGGGCCCCCAGCGTGGAAGTCGAAAAATACTCGTCGGTGAAGGAATCGGCGTCGAAGCCGGGCGTAGCTGCTTCCGCCTGAGGAGCCGCCGCGCCGTCTTCGATCGGGGCCAGGGCCTGGACTCCGCTGCGACCCAGCGGCAGCCACTGCAGCCTCTCGATCGTCGCCAGGAGCTGCCGGCGGTCGGAAGTGAATCCCTGCCAGGCGCCCCCGCGGCTAGTGCGGAGAACGGCCACCATGTCGCCCTCCTCGCCGTGCTGCCCGGCGAACCGCTTCAGGGCTTCCCGAACGTGGTGAAAGCTTTCGAACGAAAGCCCCAGATCATCCACCACCAGCGCCATGGTCCGCCGGATCTGGTCCCGGCGCGGCGCTGCCGGCGGACGCGGTCCTTCCGGCGCGGCGGCTGTCTGGGGCGGCGGCGGCGGGACCAGGTTGACAAAAGAGAAGTGCGTGATCTTCTGAGGCCGTCCATCCTGGAGCAGCTCGAAGTCCTGGCGCTCGAGATTCGATACCACGCGTCCCTGCCGGTCGGTGACCACCGCGTCCACCTGGACCAGGTTGACCGTCACCCGCAGCGTCACCTCACCCTGTTCCGGCGCGGCGGCAGGGGGGCGCGGCGCTTGACCCGCCGCGGTGGAGAGCGATGCCGCCAGCGTCGCCAGCGAAAGCAACCGCCAGGTGGTCATATGAGCCACCTCTCCATCAACGGCAGCCGGACCCTGAACGACCGGCGCATCAGCCGCGCGCCCGTCTTTGGCGCGTCGGCTGCCTGCGCTTGTTGGGCGGCCTCCGCGGCTTGGGGAGTTCACGCTCGTCACCTGGTAGCGGCGGCACATCAGGCACCCGGCTCAGAAGTCCTTGGCCGCCACGTCCCGCAGCATGCGGTGCAGCGATTCTGGCAGCCGTAAGCTTAACGTGCTCATGAAGCCTCCTCTAATTGTCGCAGGAACTGGCCAGGTCTCACGACTTTCACCCCGTCATGAAGGTTCATCCCTTGGCAGACTTGTTCCCGCAGATCGAAGGCCGGGAGTTGGAGGAGCTGGTGGATGACATTCGCAACAACGGGTTGCGCGTTCCCATCGTGCTCGACCGCGAAGGCCGGCTACTTGACGGCCGCAATCGGCTACGGGCGTGCCGCGCGGCCGGTGTCGAGCCTCGGTTCGAGACTTGGGACGGGCGCGGCGCCGTCGCCGAGCTGATCGTCTCGCTCAACCTGAAGCGGCGTCACCGCGCGATGCTGGCTGCTAAGTTACGGGAAAGAAAGGGCTTATTCGACTCGCGGACCAATTGGTCCTCGGGTAACTCGGCGGACCAAACCGCCGCTCTGCTGAATGTTTCGCCAATGTCGGTGAAGCGTGCCGCCAAACTGCTGCGCAGCGGCGATCGGAAACTGATAACGCGCTCGGGTCTCCGGACCGACGCTGGAGGCCTGCCACCTCAAACCCGGCGGACGCACAGGACCGCGTTGAGCCCGCCGAAGGCGAACGAGCTGGACAGGGCGGCGTCGACGACGGACTCGCGCGCCTGGTTCGGCACGTAGTCCAGGTCGCAACCGTCGCCGGGACCGAGGAAGTTGGCGGTCGGAGGCAGCAGCCGGCCCCGGAGGGCGAGCACGGTGGCGATCAGCTCCAGGGCGCCAGTGGCGCCGAGGGCGTGACCGTGCATGGACTTGGTCGAGCTGACCGCCAGGGCGCCGGCATGGGGGCCGAAGACGCGGTGAATGGCCCGCGTCTCGGTGAGGTCGTTGGCGGTGGTGCCGGAGCCATGGGCGTTGATGTATCCGATCTGGTCAGGCGGCAGGGAGGCGTCGCGCAGGGCGGCCTCCAGGGCGCGGGCGGCGCCTTCCTCGGAAGGTTGAGTGATGTGGCCGGCGTCGGAGGACATCCCGAAGCCGGCGATCTCGGCGTGAATGGGCGCACCGCGAGCGCGGGCTCGTTCCTCCGCTTCCAGAACCACGACGCCGGCGCCCTCGCCGAGAACCATCCCCTTGCGGTCGCGGCTGAACGGCCGGCAGGTATCCGGCGCCAGCACGCGCACTGCCTCCCATCCCTTCAGGGATCCGAGGCAGAACGGCGCTTCGCTGCCCCCGGCCAGGGCCACCTCGGCCAGACCGGCGCGCACCAGGTGGAAGGCCAAGCCAATGGCGTGGGTCGAGGCCGCGCAGGCCGTCGAAATGGTCAACCCGGGGCCGGTGATCCCGAATTCCATGGACACTTGGCTCGCCGCGGCGTTGGCCATGGCCCGCGGGACGATGAAGGGGCTGAAGCGCTGCTGACCTTGTGCGTAAAGCAGGCGGTAGGCTTCGTCCTCGGTGCTCTTGCCGGCCATTCCGGCCCCGAGCACCACCGCGGCCTGGCTTCCCCAGCTCCCGTTCCGGTCGAGACCCGCGTCGCCGACCGCTTCCCGCGCCGCGACCAGGCCGAACTGGCTGAAGCGATCCAGCAGGTCCAGCCGCTTGGGCTCGAAGTGCGCCGCGGCATCGAACTGGCGCACCTGGGCCGCCACGCGCACGGAAGTCCCTTGGCCGGAGTAGCCTTCCAGGGGGCCGATGCCTGAGGCGCCGTCGCACAAGCCCTTCCAGAAGCTAGCCGCATCGGGTCCCAGGGCCGAGATGGTCCCTAGTCCGGTGACGACCACCTTGCGCATGAGCTTCAGCCGGCTGCGGCCGAGTTGTTGCCCAGCAGCTTTTCGACTCCCTCCACGGTCTGGCGGACGCTGCGGATCTGCTTGGCCGCCTCGTCGGGGATGCTGATATCAAACTCGTTTTCCAGGGCGAACAGGATGTTGATCCCGTCCAGGGAGTCGATGCCCAGTTCTTCGTAGCGTGAATCCAAAGTGATCTTGGCGTCGTCCAAGTGTTGAGTCTTGGCGATGACGGAGATGACCCGCTGGGCTAGGTCCTGATCCATGTTCGTGTCGACAGTGGGCGGCCGGGCCGGACCCGGCGCCGCCGAGCCGCCACCGCCGCATACGTGACATGATACAACAAGCGACCCGGCGCCCGAAGATCCGGTTCCGCTGAGAGCGGGAGCTGGCGGCTAGGGGACCGGCTCCGGCGGCAGGCGCGGGTCGCGACGCCGGGCGGGCTGGGGAACCCCCACGGCCTCGGCCCGAGCGCTGACCTCGGGTTGTCCATCGAGGGCCAAGGTCAGGGAGTTGGTTCCGGGATTGGCGTCCAGGGTCCAGCGGACGCGCGCCCAGCCGCGCTCGTCGGTCACCAGTGGCGCGGGCGCCACCGAGCCGGCGCCGCTGGCCGACGCGGTCAAGCGGACCCCGGGGTAGGGCAAGAAGTTCGCGTCGCGAACCCGAAAGATCAACTCTTCGGCCAAGGGCGTCCCCAGGCCCCCGCTCAGGGCGCCGGGAAGAGCCCGAGTATAGGCCCCGAAGCGGAGCTCGATCGAGTCCAGCCGCTCCAGCTCGAGCCCGGCGGCGCTGGCGCGCGAGAAGAGTTGTGCCCGCGCGGTTTCGTAGGAATCATCCGGTCCACGAGCGGTCAGTTCGGCGGCGCCGGCGGCCGCGCCTTGAATGGTAAACTGCGCCGACTGGCGGCCCGCTGGAATCGTGACCGACCCGGGAACCGAGATGGCGCCGCCGGAGGCTTCGAGCCGCACCGTCACCGGCGAGGAGGCCGGCGCGGCCAGCCCGACCGAGGCGGTGATGGTGCGGCCCTGCAGCAGCCCGGCCGCGGGCCAGACCGAGAGCTGGAGGTGGCGAACCAGCCGCGTCTCGGCGCGGGCGCGGTCGCCGGTGGCCTGGCCGAAGAATGTCTCCCAGGCCGTCCGGTAGCGGTCTAACCGTTCGATGTCGGCCGCCGGCGGGGTCGTTCCCTCGCGAACCAGCAGCGCGAAAGCAAAGCGGAACTGCTTTGGGGAAAGCGTGTGGTCGGGTAGGCGCGGTCCCTCGGCGGCCACGATCATGGGCGCCGTGATATCCAGCCGAGTCCCATCGAAGAAGACGCCGGACTGCGGATTCCGTCCCCGTGGAAAGTCGATCGAGGGCTGCTGCACCAGGAAGGACGGCGGAACCTCGTCAGGCCCCCGCAGCCCCATAAAGTACTGGTCGAACGAGCCGAAGCGCCGGACGATCTCGCCGGTCTCGAATCGCGGGGTCATCCCCGCGCCCCGATCCAGGATCTGGTTTCCTTCCACCAGCGAGGCGTCGGAGTTGAAGTAGAAGCTCCAGTGGGCGAAGTCCCGGCCCAGGAGCTCGAGCGAGTTTCGTCCCGTCGCCGGATCCAGGAATCTCGGGTAGGCCAGGAAACGATGGCCGGCCTCCTGACCCAGAATGGTCAGGACCGAATTCCGGCCGCAGGTGCTGCCCGGCGGCAGCAAGGTGCTTGGATCGGCCGGATACCGGGCCAGCGGGCCCATATAAATGAGGGTCTGCAAGCGTCCGGAGGAGCCCACCACCCGCGTGGCGTCGAACTCCTCGGTGATCGACCGCAGCCCGCGCACCCGCAGCCCGATCCCCCGCACCCAGTTGCGGATCGCAAAGGCGAAGGCGCAACTGTCCGGCTCGCGGTCGACGGTATCGAACACCACCACGAAATCGTAGGGATCCTCGTGGTTCCGGTAGAACTTCTTGACCATGGTCACCAGGTCGAACCGCGGCTCGTCGGTGAAGTCCTCGAGCACGGCGGCGGTGAAGGCGGTCGAGTTGGCGGCGGTGAGGTCCACAAAAGCGACCTGCTCGAGGCGGGTCGCGTCACCGGGCGCGATGCCGACCACCACGAACGAGACGCTGTTGACCCCGCGGTAGGAGAACTCGATCCGGCCGTCCTCGAACAGGGCCGCTTGAAAGGTCTGCCGCGGGACCTGCGGCCCCGGCGTGTCGGAATACAGCGGCAGGTTGTTCCAGGTGATCAGGAAGCGGCCCGGGGAGGAAACATAGGTGACGCTGCCCTCCGGCTGGCTGGGGTCCAGATCGATGAACAGCGGGGCGGCCCGCGGTGGGCCAGTCACCAGGCGGACGAAGTCCCGCTCGAACGAAGAGGCGTCGGCAGTGTTGAAGGTGAAATTCCCGTCGGAGTGGAGGAACAGCGTGTTGTGACGCTGGCCGTAAAACGGGAAGGCGAACGGCAGGCTCACCGCGGCAGCGTCATCGTCCCCCAGCCGCACCGTGGTTCCAGCGCCCGGCGCCTGGGCGTCAAAGCGGGAGCCGGCGACCGAGTAAGTGTATTGGGAGGCGTTAGTTCCGGCCGGCTGGAAAAGGACGGTCTTTCCATCCAGGTCGAAGCCGGCGGCTGAGAAAACGCCGTCGCCGTCGTCGAGCACGGCGATCTGGCCGGCATCGGGCAGCACGGCCTGGACCGGCGCGGCGCCGTCACGGAGCGCGGTCGAGGCGGGCCGGGTCTGGCGCAGCAGCTCGTGCCGGAAGATTTCCGGCAGCGGCTGGCGCAAGTGGCGCCCGCCGGGCATGCTGCGCGGCCAGGCGGGGAGAGCAAGCAGGAGTCCTGCGATGAGAATGCGTTTCATGGCTCCTCAAATCCATCATAAACCATTCGGCCGCTATCAGCCCGTGGCAAGAGTTCGAAACGACCGCTTGCTGACGCGCGCGGCTCAGTAGAATCATTGCGTTACCGAGCCGCGACCGCAAGGGAGCGGACTTCTACCACGGGCTCCTAGTCTCCCGTCCCGGTCAATTCTTTACATCTAGCGAGGCAGTGGAAGGCAGTGGAAAAAGCCTTGCCTTTACCCGCGCCGGTGCTATAATCTACCACCAGCCGGTGGTTCTATCGGCGGCCTTGCAATCAGGGCGCTGGAGTGGAACCGCTTGAGGAGGGGAATATGCACAAGAGGCTTTTGGTGTCCATTGTGGCAGTATGGCTTGGCGCCACGGGTACGCTCGTGGCGCAGACGGCGACCAGCGCCATGGTGGCGGGGACGGTACGGGACTCCAGCGCAGCCGTCGTGCCGGCGGCGGTGGTGGAGCTGCTGGAAACGGGCACGAAGGCGAAGCGCCAGCAGGCGACCAACGTGGCAGGGCAATACGTGTTCCCCAGCGTGCCGCCGGGCGACTACGAGATCACGGTGACGATGACCGGTTTCCGCGCGGCGAGCATGCCGCAGCTCAAGGTCGAGGTGACCAAAAGCTACACGATGGATTTCACCCTCGAGGTGGGGCAGGTGGCCGAGACCGTCGAAGTCAACGCGGAACTCCGCACCGAGCTGCAGACCGTCGACGCCACGGTCGGCAACGTGCTGTCGGGCAGGACGCTGGGGCTGATGCCGGCCCTCACCCGGACGGCCAACGAGCTGCTGGCGCTGCAGCCGGGTGTCGTCCCCGGCTCTGGAGAAGTCACCGGGGCCCGCAACGACCAGAGCACCTTCGCGCTGGACGGGATCGACGTGACCAACCAGTCGATCGGCGGCCTGGGCACGTACATGTACCTCGGCATCGAGGGCGTCGAGGAGTTTCGTTTCAGCGTGGCCAACCCGAACGCCACGTTCGGGCGCGGGGCGGGCGGGCAAGTCTCGCTCGTCAGCCGCCGAGGCTCCAATGAATTCCACGGCGGTGTTTTCTGGTATCACCAGAACGACAACCTCAACGCCAACTCCTGGACCAACAATCGCACCGCGATCAAGAAGACGGAGCTCAAGGATAACCGTTACGGTTTCCGCGCCGGCGGGCCCATCTGGAAGGACAAAACCTTCTTCTTCGTCAACCACGACGGGCGGCGGTTTCCGCGGAGCAGCGACACTCTCCGCCGCGTGCCCACCGACTCCTTGCGCCAGGGCAATTTGCGGTTCCGGGACGCTTCGGGCAACGTCGTCACTTACCCGTTGGCCTCCTCGATGCTCTGTGGACCGCAAGGCAGCGAGCCATGCGATCCCCGGAGCCTCGGCCTAAGCCCCACCATCGCGGCTCACTTTTCCCAGTTGCCTGCGGGCAACGATCCGTCTGAAGGAGACGGGCTGAACACGATCGGCTTCCGCGGCACCGTCGTGCATCCCATCAAGCACGACTTCTACTTCGCGAAAATCGATCACAGCCTGACCGACGCTTGGCGCATCGACGCTTCGGTGCGCTATTTCAGGGAGATCGCGGCGGACTCCGCCCAGCTTTCGATCGTCGGCGGAAACGTGCAGAGCGTGCGGAATTTGCCCGCCCGGCAAAACATGGAGAACATCGGAATCAGCGGGATGTTCCGGCCGAATCTGACGGGCGAGTTCCGTTTTGCGCGGGTGAGAGTCCGCACGGCGTTGGATACGTTGCGGCCGAATGCCTCGGCCGCGCGGCTCAACATCCCCGGGACACAAACGCCCGAAGGCGCCATCGCCCTGGACCTGGGCGCTCGGGGCGGACTCGGCGCCACCGGCCTTCTGAACGAGCCCATCGACGTCGACACGCAGGTGGCCCGCCGGCAGGTCAACGACAACCGCAACTATCAGACCAACGCGGATCTGAACTGGATCAAGGGGCGGCACACGTTCCAGTTCGGCTCGCACCTCCGCTACCTGCCGACCCGGCACCAGCGTGATGATAAGGTGCTGGGCTCTCTGGGAGCCCTCGTTGCTCAGATCGACGCCGATGCGGGAAGCCCGTTTCAAATTCCTCCCAGTTCCCGGCCGCCGACTTGCGGCGCCGTCGTTACTACCAATTGCCTGGCCGTGACGGACGTCCAGCAGTGGAATCGCCTCTATGCCTCTGCCCTGGGCATGATCGATAACGTCAGCGTCCTCGCCGTTCGTGACGGGGAATTCAAGCCGCTCCCCTACGGATCCCTGATCGAGTCTGACACCAGTGGGCTGTGGGCCCCGGAATTCTACTTGCAGGATGTCTGGCGCCTCCGGCCGTCCTTCACTTTGACGCTAGGGGTGAATTATGGCTGGCAGACGGCCCCCAAGGAAAAACTGGGTCGCTACACCATCCAGATCAACAAGGACACCGGAGAGTTTCTCACTTCGGGCACCTTCTTCCCCGCGCGGCGCCAGGCCGCTGAAGCGGGCCGGATCTTCAACCCCGAGTATGGGTTTCTGCCGATCAAGTCGACCGGGGGCAAGCAGGTATTCGCGACCGACTGGAACAACATCGGCCCGCACCTTGCCGCGGCCTGGAACCCGAGGTTTAGTGACGGCTTCCTGGGCAAGCTGTTCGGCGATCGGCGGACGGTGATCCGGGGCGGCTATAGCCTCATCTTCGACCGCCAGAACACCGTGCAGAGCGTGATCATTCCGTCTCTGGGTGTGGCTTTCGGGCAGACGCTGAACGTTACGGCCCCGGCCTGCAACGCCAGCGGCGCGGGTGGCTCAGGGTGCGACCCCCGCAGCACGAACGCGGCCTCCAGCATCTTTCGCGTGGGGCGCGACGGCGTGATCCCCCGGCCGGTCGTACCGCAGCAGTCCGTCCCCGTGTCACCCCCCTGGTGCCGAACCGGCAGCGCGGGGTGCCTGTTCCCCGAGATTCTCTCGTTCCAGGTGGATCCTTTTATCCAGGTGGGCAAGCATCACGCGATCGATCTGACCTGGCAGCGAGAACTGCCGGTCAACATGCTGCTGGAGCTCAGCTATGTCGGCCGCTATGCCAACAACCTGACCCAGAGCATGAACCTGAGCCAGGCGCCGTACATGCAGGCCGATCCGGCCTCCCGGCAGACCTTTGCCCAGGCATTCGACAACGTGGCAGCGGCTCTCCGCGCCGGGACCCCCGTAACCTCCCAGCCCTTTTTTGAGAACCAGGTGCCTGGCGGAACCGCCAGAATGGCCGCCTCGGCTGCGAATTTCATCAACGGAAACATCAACGGCTTGTTTCTGACAATGGACCTGGCTCGCATGGGGGCCGGGCTACAGCCGTTTAACAACTATATGTCGCAAATGGCGTTCCTGCGCTCGAGCACGGGCTCCTCCAACTACAACGGCCTGCTGGCCACTTTGCGGAAACGCATGTCCCGGGGCCTGACCTATGATTTGACGTACACTTTCTCGAGGTCGCTGGACCAGTTCGGCGCCGTCCAGAATGCGGCCAGCGTCATGCCCAACAACTTCGACCTGAACGCGGAATACGGGCCTTCGGACTTTGACACCACCCACATCTTCAACGGGCATTACCTCTACGAGCTGCCCACGCCGTTCCGGGGCAAGATCGGCCCGCTGGACAAGGTGCTGGGCGGCTGGCATGTTTCCGGGATCTTCACGGCGCGGAGCGGCGCGCCACGCACGGTCACACAAGGCGGTCAGGTGTGGGGCGGGAGCCTGTTCCTGGGCTTTGCCTCCGGGGCCATCCCGACAGTCAACCCGAAGACGTTCAGCAACTCGGCCGTTGACGGCGTGAAGGGCTCGGGCAACACCGGCACCAACAGCGACCCGGCCAACCGCGGCACCGGGCTGAATCTGTTCAGCGATCCGGAGACGGTATTCAAGAGCTTCCGCCGGGTCAACCTCAGCCAGGACGGCCGCTCCGGGCGCTCCAACCCGCTGCGCGGCATGCCGCGCTGGAACCTGGATTTCTCCATCGGCAAGCGGACCAGCATCAAGGAGAGGGTTGACGTCCGGTTCAACTTCGACTTCTTCAACATCTTCAACAAGGTGGACTTCAACGATCCGGGCTTGAGCCTGCTGGATTCGCGAGGGTTCGGCGTCATCTCCAGCCAGTTCGTCCCGGCGAACCGGCAGTTCGGCAGCCGCTGGATCCAGTTCGGCATGCGGGTGGAATTTTAAAAGAAGCAACAATTGTAACCCCGTCGGGGTCCCGGAACGCGGCAGGGTCGGGGAGATCGGAACGCCGTTCGGGCTCGCCGGGCTCCCACGTCAATCGGCTCCGGTCAGCCAGTGTCTCATCTTGTGGGTCGTGACGACCAAGCCCGTGCGGCGGTAGGCGGGTGTGCTTGCCGTTGATCTGGCGTAAGAGCGATGATAGTGTGTTAAGCGGATGCACACATAAGCACCCATGCGGACAAGTGGGAGCTGGTGATCAGGAAACTTCGCACGGGCACGATGCCGCCGCCTGGGGCGCCGCGGCCCAATCAGGCCGCCTATGATGCCGCGGCGAGTTGGCTGGAGGCGGAAATTGACAGGGCTGCGGCGGCCCGTCCGAATCCAGGCCGGAGCAACACGGTCCACCGCCTGAATCGCACCGAGTATAACAACGCGATTCGACGACCTTTTCGCGCTCGACCTGGATGTGCGGTCGCTGTTGCCCGGGGACGAGACCGCCGACGGCAGTTTCGACAACAACGCGGATGTCCTCACGATTACGACCTCCCACCTGGAACGATTCCTGTCTGTAGCCCGCCAGATCACGCGCCTGGTGACGGGCCTCCCGCCCACCAGCCCGGTGGTTGAGACATTCCAGGTTCCCTTGCACGTGGTGCAGGACGACCGGCAGAGCGAAGATCTGCCGTTCGGATCTCGCTGCGGCCTGGCGATCCGCTACCATTTTCCGGCCGCCGGCGAATATCGCTTCAAGATTCGTCTCCGCAGGCAATATCAGGACTACATCATGGGCATGGGGTGGCCGCAGCGTATCGACCTCCGCCTCGATGGCAAGCTCGTCAAGCGGTTCACTATCGGAGGGGAAGCCAAGGGCAAGCCCTCCCCCGCCAGTTTCGCCGGCGCCGGTAACTCTTTCGGCGACGCCGAGTGGGAGAAGTACATGGGCACGGCGGACGATCGGCTGGAGGTGCGCGTACCGGTCGAGGCGGGGCCGCGCGTTGTCGGCGTGGCGTTCGTCAGGGAGATGTGGGAGCCGGAAGGCGTCCCGCAACCGTTGCAGAGGGGCAGGGTCCTGACATGCGAGCGTGGGTTCGGTCCAAATTGGAGGCCCCTATCAGATCACCCGTCGGGCGTTGGACATCCCCAGCCGTCGTGAGATTTTCCAATGTCAGCCCCGGCTGGCCGCGGAGGAGAAAGCCTGCGCCACCAAGATCCTTGCGAGGATGGCCCGGCGCGCCTATCGCCGGCCCGTGACGGATCGAGACGTCCAGACACTGCTGAAGTTTTTCGATACCGGCCGGCAGGACGGAGGAAGCTTTGACGCCGGGATTCAACTCGCGCTCGAACGACTCCTGGTCGACCCGGACTTCCTGCTCCGCGTGCAACGAGATCCGCCCCGGGCGGCGCCAGGCGAGGCCTATCGCCTCAGTGACCTGGAGCTGGCCTCGCGCTTGTCGTTTTTCTTGTGGGCCAGCATCCCCGATGAGCCTTTGCTCGACTTGGCCGAAAGCGGAAAGCTTGCCGAGCCGCGGATGTTGCAACAGCAGGTGCGGCGCATGCTGGCCGACCGCCGCGCCACGCGTGCTCTGGTGAATGATTTCGCCGCCCAGTGGTTGAATCTGCGCCGCGTGGCGGAAGTGGTGGTCGATCCGCGCTACTATCCCAATTTTGACGAGAGTCTGCTGCAGACGTTCCAGCAGGAAACTGAGCTGTTTGTCGCCGGCACGCTGCGCGAAGATCGCAGCGTGCTGACCCTCCTGAACGCGAACTACACCTTTGTGAACGAACGGCTGTCGCGGCACTATGGGATTCCGGGCGTTTACGGCAGC
>Ga0247727_10008724_pt1 | contig 18684 bp, 14 predicted proteins | sample WisWelCaveWW1625_FD_202498 | JGI IMG/M metagenome (GOLD analysis project Ga0247727, IMG submission 202498) | Biofilm microbial communities from Wishing Well Cave, Virginia, United States - WW16-25 | ecosystem: Environmental > Aquatic > Deep subsurface > Groundwater > Cave microbial mat | place... | reverse complement strand
GGATGTATCGCCTCGAACTGATAGTGGGCCACACACATTTTAATCAGTGGGTCGGTGCTGTATTTCACATCATCGTTCAGATACTCAGTCAGGTTGTTGAGTAAACCGCGCAAAAGTTGCTCGCCCCGCGGTGGTGTATACACAACTTCCCCGGTCCTGAATTCGCTGTCACCTCTTTTAATAACAACCTGTGCCTGTGGTGCCCTTATCCCGGCTTTGGTACTTTTAATTTGCTGAAAAATGGAGATCAGCAATTCAAGGTTTATCGTATTGGAGCGTACCAGTTGATCATAGCCATTCCAAAGGGCTTCCCTGTACTTGAGCACTTCTTTGATGGCGGCATTGGCATTCTCTTCTTTGGTAGTGTCTGAAATTGCTTTGTAGAGTTCATCTTCGGTGGTAAAAATGTTTTCAATGGCGGTGGATGTTTTGGCTTCCTGCAAAGCGATGGTGTTCACCAGCATAAGTGGGTTAGGCAAACGCAACACATTGCTGTTCACGATGGCCAGCGCCCTCGAAGCGGTTACCAGTTTTTTAAGTACGTGTGGCTCATTTTCCAATTGGGGGCCGGGAGGCAGCAAGGGGATTTGATTGAATGGTTGAGTTCGATCAAAAATTGCCATACGTACATGTCCATTTTTATATAATAAATGAACACGTAGCAAAAATGGCCTTATAATCCACTATTTGCAAGTAAACATGTTCATTTTTTAAAATAAATATGAACATATCGGCAAAATGCGTTCAGGTACTGAATTTTACAGGTTTGACTTATATGCATTCCTCTGCTTTTTTCCTGTTCTACAATGGGACGGTCGTATTTTAATGCACGGATTTGCGCTAAGGCCGCTATGCCGTTTATTCCGGGCATATCAGATTTGGAGGCGATCGTATCGTGATATGTGAGGATACTACAGATTTGTCGGCTTATGTCCTATTCGCTAAACACCTGGTGATAAGCAGCCTCGATAGCTTTTATTTCTTCTTCCTTCAGATATTGGAATTCTTTTGATTTTGCGCTTTCGGATAGAATACCTTCGCCTTGTTCCATAAAACGGATCAGGAGCGCTACTGTTTTATCGGGCATTTCAAAGCGGTCATCCAAATATGATTTCATCCGATCATATTTTTTAAGGTACGCCACTTCTTGCGGGATTGTTTTCTCTACTGTTTGTTGTATGCAACTGTATAGAAACTCTGTCTGTTGGGTAGCATCAAAATAACGGTACAGGTCAAGGGTGTCGTTTGTGACTTCTATGCTATGGTCATCGGTTGTCTTCCAATTGATCAGGTCAAGCCGTGGTAAGGAGTAGGCTTCCAGTACCTGGCGATATTCATTTATTCGTTCAAGGATCACGGCCGATACCGGAAAAATAATTCCCCGCGATACAAAATCTTTTCGTGCCAATACATGATGGATCAGGTAGCGATGAATTCTTCCATTGCCATCCACGAATGGATGAATGAACACAAAGCCAAACGCTACCATGGCAGCCGCCACGACTGCATCCATCGAATTTTGCTCAAGTTTATCGTTGACGGCAGTAAGTCCCTGGATAAGTTGTGCGACATCCTGCCAGCGTGCTGAAATATGATCAGGCATAGGAGTACCTGTTGTCCGGTCGTGTTCGCCCACAAACCCACCTTGCTCACGCCAACCCATTTTAACAAAACGTGGATTGTCGATAACGATTTGCTGCAAGCGAAGCAGCTCTTCCACTTCCATTTTTTTTTGCCCGGACTGTCCGATTGCTTTGCCCCATCGTTGCGCTCTGTTTTGTGGCGGGCTTTCGCCTTCAATGGCATACGATGCTTTTGAATCTTTCAATAGCAAAAAGCCCGCAGCGCGCGCCAGCACATCGGCATGTATTTTACCGAGTTCCTGTTTTACTTTTTTATCTAATTTAAGAGTGATAAAGTTTTCGAGTGTTGAGGTTTTCCGAACCATCGGACAAAAGTCTCTTACGCCTGGCAGGTTATTGCGGATGCGATGACGACTGGAGCTTTCCGGTTTGCCCCCAAATTGCAATTTTTCATTCACCAACTCAACAAAGTTGCCCGTCTTTACATCGGCCATCGGTAAGCGTACGTCCATTAGCCATTCATACAGAAACCAAATTCTGCGGGTGTATTGCCCGGTGGGTTCGGCTTTAACGATGTCAGTAATTTCATTGACCGATACCTTCTTGTAAAGAGCTTTTAATACGCCAGGTTCTATCCCTTCATATTTCAGCGCGAAAGTCAGGTGTCCATAGAGTGTGTCCTGTGGTTGATGGCGAGGAGTAAACACCTGCCACTCATCGTTTCCGTATTTTCTATGTTTTGGGCTGATGATGGAGAGGAGATCGGGCATTGGTACCTGAAGGTTGTAATACTCGATTAATGCGCTATAGCCGGCCAATTTTCCAGTTTCTGGAGTCCTTCTACCGTGAAAAACGCTTATTTCTTGTGAAAAATGCTTATTATCAGACAATTCAGGTGAATTTTGATGCTAAAGTACGCGAAAAGCCATTATTTATGGTGAAAAATTATTATAAAAATGGGCAATTGTGAAAAATGATTATCCAAGCCTTGGTGTGGTGGAAGTTTAAATTGATTGGCGGATGGGAGAACCCTGGCTTTCTATTTGTCAAATTTCAAGTACCTTTTCTTCAGACAAGTTTCTCATGTATCGCCTTGCTCACGGCCTGCAAATGATAAGTCATGGCGTTCTTATAATCACCCATGTTGTTGTAGGTATTGCCGATGTTTAGCAGTTGCCCGGCCTTGTTTTCATTTTCGTTGGGCAACATGTTCAGGTTAGCAATCATGTATGGCAATGCCTTCAGAATGGTTGTAGTTTATTTTTATTTTTGCACTGGATGGATTCAATTTTAAAAGACCTTCTAACAAACCGAGATAATACAGAGCACTGTCGAGTTGCCCTGAATCCTGGCTCAAGCTTATTACATATTGATAGCCGTTTACTACCCTAGTATCTTTTTTGATTGACTGCGCCAATGTGATGGCTTGATGTGCGTAAGCTTTGGCTTTTTCTAAATCTTTACGTAAAAACTCATTCGATAAATTGAGTAAGGCATTAAGTTCGGTAGTATCGAGCCGCTGCAGGGAAACAATTCGCTGCAAGCTGTCAATGACGGCATTCTGTGCTAAAAGAGCCTGCGCTGTAAAAAAATAACGCTATCGTAAAGAATACTTTCAAGGGAAATTCTGGGGCCTTTTTATTTCTTTAAGGAAAGATACCTTGTTTTTGTAGCACGTCCGTTAACAAATTCAATTTTATAGAAATAAGTGCTTCCGGAAGTTCCTTTCCATTATCATCTGGGTTCGCTGAAAAAGCATTATATACAAACATTTCCGAATACTTCAATTGAAATTTTCCGTTATAGTCAATAGTTAATATTTAATTCAGCATGATCCATTGACTATAGACCGCGGACTATGGACTAATTTTCTTCCACCAGGATTGAAACACGATCAGTCCCCAAATTCGCGCATGTACATCACCGGGGTTAGAAGAAAATAACTGGCGTTTTAGTTTTTCAATTTCGGCATAGTTGAAAATGCCCTGCTCTTCAATGAATTTTTTTGAAAGCAGGTCCTCAAAAATCAACGATTTCATTTCTTTTCTGAACCACTTGAGGAGGGGTACTTCAAAACCTTTTTTCGGGCGGTTGTAAAGTTCTTTCGGAAGGAAATCTTTGAAAGTGTCCTGTAATATTTTCTTACGGATGGATGAATTTATTTTAAATTCATTGGGCAAGGAGAAAATGAAATTGACTACTTCATAATCCAAAAATGGAGTACGCACCTCCAGTCCATTGGCCATGCTCATCAGGTCTACTTTCGTGAGCATGTCGTTGGGAAGTACCAGGTTAATGTCAGTATAAAGAATATCATTGATGTCTTCATTTTCAGGAATAGATTTCAGCATCTCAGATTTCAGATTGCTGTAATCTTCTTGCGACAGACTTGCTTTTGACTTCTCTGAAAACAACCTCATTGCTTTTTCTTCATTAGCGAATCCGGCCCACCGCCAGTAACGTTCTTTAGATGTGAGTTTCATACCTTCTGCGAAACGCGCAAGTTGTCGTGCCTTGTTGCCAAATGGACTGTTTCGTGAATGCGGTAACGCACGCCAGAGGGGTAGGAAGGAGGCTGTCATATTTTCTTTCCAGCCTTTATTGATCACGCGATAAAAGGCAGCGTGTTTATTGTAGCCCGCTAACAGTTCATCGGCCCCGTCACCCGACAATGCCACAGTAGCATGTTTGCGGGTTTCCTTGCTTAAGATGTATACGTTGATGGCCGATGAATCCGCAAAAGGCTCATCGATGTAATCTAAAATAGAATGAACATGTTCGTAGAGATCGTTATTGGTAAGGGAAAAAACCATGTGCTCAGTCTTAAAATGCTTGGCAACTAATCTGGCATACTCGGTTTCATCGAAAAACTGCTCATCCTTAAACCCGATGGAAAATGTATGCAAGTCGGGTTTGTGTTTGCTGGCCAACCCGGTAATCACGGAAGAATCAATGCCGCCACTTAAAAATGCACCCAGTGGTACATCCGATATTAATCTTCGTTGAACTGAAGCTTCCAGTAAATTTTTGAATGTCTCTTTAGCATCTTCATACGAGATTTGAGATTTGTGATTTAAGATTTGAGAATTGTAAGGAATAGTATAGTAATTGTCAATTGACAATTGACCATTTACAATTTTAAGATAATGCCCCGGCAGTAATTTTTTAACTTTTTTAAAAATTGTATTCGGTGCTGGTATGTAATTCAGTTGTAGGTATGTGAATAAGGATGTGTAATCGATTTCCTTTTCAATGCCATAGTGGATGATCGATTTCATCTCAGAGGCAAAGAGAAATTTATTCTCATCAAAAAGATAAAGAAGAGGTTTAATACCGTACCGGTCGCGGGCAATGAAAAAGGATTGTTCTTGCTTGTCGTAGATGCAAAAAGCAAAAAATCCGTTCAGTTTATTCAGGCATTTTTCTTTTTCAAGGATATAAAGTTTTAACAGTACTTCCGTATCGGATTGTGAAAAGAAAGGAATTCCTTTTGCAGTTAACTCTTGTTTTAGTTTACGGTAGTTAAAAATCTCCCCGTTAAAAATAATGCAATAGCGTTCATTTTCATCCCACATGGGCTGATGCGCGATGGCCGATGTGTCGATAATGGAAAGCCTTCGGTGGCCAAGACCAACCCATTCATCCAAATACACGTTATGAAAATCAGGGCCACGCGTTGAGAGCGCTGTGGTAGCGGCAACCGTATGTATCTTGTTGAATTTACCAACAAGGTTAAATGCAAATATTCCGGTTATGCCGCACACGTTTTAGTTCAAGGTTTAAGGTTTAAAGTTAGAAAGTCTGACAAGCACTCTTGAATTTAGGTTGGTAGGGAAACCTGGTTTTGTAATCGGATTCTCCTTACGAGTACATAGGGTTGATTGAACGTCACCCCCGCATTGGAAAGGTTGCGCCAGAGATTTTTCACATAAGAAAGATCAAAAAATCTTTCCCGGATTCAAAATTCCTTTAGGATCAAATACTTTTTTAATTCCACGCATCAGCTCCAGATTTACCTCACTCATGGCAAGTGACATGTAGGGACGTTTAGCGATGCCAATGCCATGTTCACCCGAAAGGGTTCCGCCCAACGAAACAGTAAGTTTAAAGATCTCACCAATTCCTTCCACAATCTTTGTATTCCAGTCCGAATCACTGATTTGTTCCTTCAACACATTTACATGCAGGTTGCCATCGCCCAGGTGGCCGAAACAAACGGTATTAAATCCATATTTTTTTCCAATTTCCTTAATTCCGGTAATAAGTTTGGGAAGGTTGCCACGAGGCACAACAACATCATCGGATTTAGTAAGCGTATACGCGTTCACAGCAGGAGAGATATTTTTTCTGATCTTCCACAACTCTTCTTTTTGCGCATTGGTTTCAGCAAAAAGTATTTCTCCTGCCTGAAAATTTTCCACTACGTTCATCACTCGTTCCGCATCGCGCATCAATACTTCTTCATCGTTTCCATCCAACTCGCAAAGCAGGTAGGCATCCATGTTCTCCGGAAAAGTAGTGGTTACTTTGCTCGCGTAAATTTTCTCAACATAATCGATTGTTTTTAATGCAGCCTCACGTTCAAAAAACTCCATACCCGAAGGTTGTACCCCAGCTGTAAAAATTGCCGCGATGGCCTTACAAGCTTCCTCGTTGGTAACAAACGGAATGAGTAGTAATACATTTTTTTGCGGGTAGCCACGAAGCTTGAAAACAATCTTGGTAACAATGCCAAGTGTTCCTTCGCTTCCGCACATCAATTGTGTGAGGTTGTACCCTGTTGAGTTCTTGAGCACGTTCGCGCCTGTCCAGATGATTTCACCGGTAGGCAACACTACTTCGAGGTTCAACACATAGTCTCGTGTTACACCATATTTCACAGCTTTTGGCCCGCCACTGTTTTCGGCCACGTTGCCACCGATGAAGCAAGAACCTTTGCTGGCGGGATCAGGAGGGTAGAAGAGATTTTTTTCTTTTACCGCGTTTTGAAATACCTCGGTAATCACACCCGGTTCGACAGTGGCCTGTAAATTAAGCTCATCGATGTTCAGAATTTTATTGAAGCGTTCCATCGATAAGGAAACTCCTTTTTGAACTGGCAATGCACCGCCACTTAATCCAGTGCCGGCTCCTCGTGGAGTTACGGGGATAATATGTTTGTAACAAAGTTTTAAAATGCGACTTATTTCTTCAGGTGTACAGGGTTTCAATACCACATCGGGCAGAAAGGAATAGTCTTCCGTTTCATCGTGGGAATACCCTTGGCGGTTTTCAGCATCAGTCAGCACATTTTCTTTTCCAACAATGGCCTCAAATTCGCTCAGGATGGATTGAGTAACTTCTGTAAATGCCATGAATCCTGTATATTTGAACGATGATTTTTTAAACGTAAGAATGAAGCTATTTTTTCAGCTTAAAATTAATCAAAAGCTTCTTCTATCAGTTACTTTGCTCTCAACACTTTTTCTGGCATCGTGTGCATCGCACCGGAAGGCCACTGTGAGAGAAGAAAAGATAGATAAAGTAATATCGACCGCACGAACATATGTGGGTACGCCTTATAAATATGGAGGCACCACCCGATCCGGTATGGATTGTTCGGGACTACTCATGAATTCCTTCCAGGTTATTGATATGCCATTGCCGCGTACTTCTGAAGCACAAAGCGAAATTGGGACAGAGGTAAAAATGAAAGAGCTACAACCTGGAGACTTAGTATTTTTTGCAACCGGAAAAAAGAAACGTGAGATCACGCACGTGGGTCTTGTTACGGATGTGCGGAAGAAAGATAACATCAAATTTATTCATGCTTCCAGTTCTCTTGGAGTTGTCGAGACTAATCTCTATGCAGAATATTACCTGAAAAGATTTAGAAAGGCGAGAAGGGTAATTGAGTAGTTTTTCCGTCTCTTCCTGAGCTGTTACTATCGGCTATAGACAGTTGACCTTTTGACTATTTACCGTTTAGCCTTAATCGGTATCGTTATGGATTGTCCGAAACTCATGGTGCCGCCTAACTCATTACCGTTGATTATCCCTTTAATCGTAACCGGCACTTCATTGCCTCCAAAGTTTGTGGTGTAGGTCGCGGTCAGTTCGTTTCCGCTTACTGAAACAGATGAAAATGCAGTTTCCTGGTTTGTTCTTGTACTGAAGGTTGTTCCAGTGTATCCTGCACCTTCCTTTTTAATGGTCAATTTTCCAGTTGTGCTTCCCTGCGGAGATTCAATGGTGTAATTCCAGATTCCGGTTGCGTCTACAGTTGCTTTCGTAGTATCTGCACTTATAGTTTTTTCAGGTTGTTTAGGTGTTACGGAAGGTGCGAAGGCTGGAGTTGCGCCACCATTTCCACGCTGTTGTTGCGTTTGCTGGCCACTGGTATCCATTCCATCGCCACCACCATCTTTTAAGTCATCGTTGCTGACTGATTTTTTTCTCCTGGGGCGCTGGCCGTCAAAACTCATTTTACCAATGCGGTAATTGATGTTGATGCGGAAACTCATATTGTACATTTTGTTCACACTGTTTTGACTGATGGAGTGTGTTGTTACTTCACTGCTGATTTTCATATACGGTGTCAGAAAATTTTCGGCAGCAAAACCTATACTTCCTTTTTTGTTATTGAAGTCTTTCTTGATTCCGAAACTATACATCCCAAATCCTCCCTGTGATCCTTGTAGCTGAACCCTGTTGCCACGGTACATTCCAAAAAACTGAAAGCCCCACCCTTTTCCGAGATTGTAGCTTCCAAAGAGCCTTCCGCTGGCTACCCAACCTTCATTTGGATCAGAAATTTTATCATCCAACACGGCATAGTACACATCGGCACCACCGTTTAAAGAAAATTTTGAACCGATGTTTACGTTGGCGAAAAAGTTTAGACCGTACGCATTCTCTTCACCTATATTCTGGTAATTGGTAATAATGGTATCGCCCTTGGTTGTTCTTACACTTTGAATGGCTCCCGTTGTATTTCGTACAAACGCAGCGAAATTGAGTGTGGTGCCTTTGATGAATGTACTGTAACCCAGTTCGTAATTATTAGTATACTCCGGATCTAGGTTTGGATTACCCACGGTTATGTTTAACGGATTTGATGCCTGAATATTGGGATTCAAAAACTGAATGGAAGGACGTTGAATTCTTCTGTTATAGGCAAGCTTTACTGTGTTTCCGTTTTTTAATTTTTTAGACAGATTTACACTGGGCGCCAACACTCCATACGATGGGATTTCTGTATTGGCATTTTCGGGGTTTTCAAAATCTGTATTTGCAAAGTTGGCATTGATGGTGGTGTATTCATATCGCGCCCCTGCTTTTAGACTGTATGATTTTTTTGTTGTTAACGTATAGGAAAAATACCCTGCCGTTACATTTTGATCGTAGTTAAACACATTGGACGCAAGTGCATTGTCCGAAACCGTTACAAAATCGCCATCCGATCCGTTCGCCCCAAAGTATGTATAATCACTTGACACCTTGCGCAGAATATTTTTTCCGCCAAATTCGATCATTTGATTCGTGCTTACCGGAGTTTGATAGTCAAATTGCAGCGTGATCTCCTGGTTTGTACTGTTGTTGATATTCTTGATAAGACTATCAACTGCATTGTTCGTATCATAAATTGTATTGAGAAAATCATTGTTTCGATTATTGCGACTGTACTGGGTGGAGAAGCTTAATTCGCGTTGAGGCTTTTCGTACGTATGTGTGAAGTCCAAACTAATATCAATGTTACCAGATTCATCAACTGTTTCGGTGTCACGAGATTCGGTGCTTATCTCATCACCAAAACTATCAAAGGAGGTTCTGATTAAATCATCCTGAAAATTGTTCATATTTCGTACGCCATAACGTACAGAAGCAGCTAAGAAATTATTCTTATTAATGTCATAATCCCAACCTAATGTATACCGGCCAAAGAGATTATTGCTTCTTGTATCAGCTTCCTGCGTATTGAGCAGGCCGTTGGTGTATTGATCATTTTCAAAACTGCCCTTAACGTTGTACCCCGCTCTTCCAAACCCACCCAGTGAAAAGCCCATTTTCCCGGTTCGGTAGCTACCATTTAGGCCCAGGTTGGAACCGCGTAAACCCACACCGGCATCAATGCCTAATGTTGCGCCTTGCATGGTGTTTTTCTTCGTAATGATATTGATAATACCCGCTGAACCTTCTGCATCATATTTTGCAGAAGGTGATGTGATCACTTCAACAGATTTAATCTGGTCGGCAGGAATTTGTTTCAGTGCATCGGCTACGCTACCGGCAGTGATCGTAGATGGTTTGTTATTGATCAGCACCGTGATATTATTATTTCCACGCATGGACACATTACCATCCATATCAACCGAAAGCATCGGTACTCTTTTTAAAACATCCGTGGCATCACCTCCCGCAGTTGTTTTGTCGTTTTCAGCGTTATAAACTGTGCGGTCAACTTTTTCTTCAATTAACTGACGCTGTCCTTCTACCACTACTTCATTTAACACTTTTGCACTGGTTTGTAGCTTAATAGTACCCAGGTTGACATCGCCTTTCTTGTCAAGGACTATACTATTAATGGTGTTGGTTTCATATCCAATAAATGTAATAGCAACTGTGTAGGTACCTTCTGCAATTTTGGTGATGGTAAATCTTCCTTGATGGTCACACACGGCCCCATCAATAGGCTTTCCTGTTTTGGAGTCGATGAGGGCTACGTTCGCAAACTCTACACGCTGGTTATTTTCCGCATCAATAATACTTCCAGAGATTTTGCCATTTCCTTTAGGAGTTTCGGCAGCATTAGGATTTTGAGCAAAACCCGTTAAACAGGTGTTTAAAAAAAGAATAAGTGTGACTAATTTTTTCATTTCTTAAGATGTGCAACAGCTATAGGCTATTAAACCGGAAAGAAAATTTACTGTTATTCCTTACCGGGATTATTAGACCTTCACGGTGTTTTATCTCGGCATATCAGTCGCAAAGGTAGGGCAAAGTGTTACTATCTGTCGATCAAATATTGTGAACGGTAGAAAAAAGTATAGAAAAAGTACGCTTGCCTATTAAAGTAGGCTTTTAAGGAGCCGTTCGGAGAAGTTTATCGAAAAAGATTAGATGTAATAAGATTTTTTGGTGAGGCATGTATTTTAATATATTTGCAACCCAAATGAAAACAAATCGGGGGATTAGCTCAGCTGGCTAGAGCGCTTCCATGGCATGGAAGAGGTCATCGGTTCGAATCCGATATTCTCCACAAGAGGCCTGTCAATAGCAGGCTTCTTTGTTTTTTAATGCCATCACGGCCAACATTAATAAGATCGGTTTGCCTAACTCAAGATACCAGTAAAATTTTATTTTTCTTTCCACCTGCATCGCTTTTCATGGAATGGTGTTACGCAATAAAATAATATAATGATATTTTAGTAAACCTGAATTTTATGTTAAATTTAATCTCCACCTAACCCCAACATTATGCTCTTCAAAAAAACTATTCGCTATGCACAAGTAGTCACTGATCCTAAAATTTGAGAACAGTCCCTCTCTTGCTTTGCGAATAATCAGTTATTAATATTGCAACCTGTTTAAAAATAATTCGAGGTGTAGCGCAGCCCGGTTAGCGCACCACGTTAGGGACGTGGGGGTCGGAAGTTCGAATCTTCTCACCTCGACAAAAAGATTGCTAACGATTTAATGCAATCGTGATCCTGAAAAATGCGAAAGCTTGCAGATTTTAGAATTTGCAAGCTTTTTTTTAAGAGCTCAATGGTGTCCAAACTTTGTACACTATACCTGCTTTAGCTTCGTTTAGCTATTTATTGAAAGTTATGCACCATTTCATAATCGCACTCTTTTTGTTTACCACAATACACGGACAAAGTCAAAATAATCCTGACCCTGTAACTGGTATCAATGTTGGGTATAATAATGACTTTAGTGGTTTCGAAATGATTGAGGTCGCAGGTAATAATGCCTTTATCATTACGGAAGATGTTCATAACCGTGCTAATATTCCAGCGGTAACATTAAAATTTCTAAAATTTCTGAATAAGCATAAAAACATTAAAACGTTGGCCATCGAGGGCGGAACGAGCACCGCATATTTGATAAATCGATATCTGGAAAACCAGGACAGTTCACTCCTTAGAGAAATCGTGCGACATACATTCTACTGGAGTCAAGAGCATTATCAATTTTTAAAAGCTTTGGCAGCATGGAATCATACTCTTTCAGCGGAAAATCAAATTGTAGTGCAAAGTGCTGATATCGAAATAAAGCAGGAATCTGTTATTCTCGCTATTAATTTATTAATAGACGAAAAAAAAATTCCGCCACAGATTTCAGTTCTTGAGACCTTCAAGATAATTTTCAAGGAAAGGGAGCAGCACAGAAATAGCTTTCAGGCACTGAATGTATTATACTATTACGACAAAAAAAAGTGTAGCAATCTTGTTGAAACAGTTTTAGCAGATGTTAAAGCAAACCCTGGTGAATACAAAAAATTCTTCATGGACAATTTTGAATTGTTCAATACAATGGTGACTGATCTTCAATTATTATACAAATTCAATTACCACAGGGATTCTAGGTTCAAATTTCGGGATGATATAATTTATCAGAAACTTCTGAAAGTTCATAAAATTAGTCTGAACGGTTTTTTATATGTGGTAGGCGCCAAACATGCCCGTCCTGATGCTTCATCATTTATGCTTAAACACTACGCTTTTTCTCCTTTAAAAGATAAGGTTCTATTCATTTCAACAACAGGGAAAAATAAAAATGGAAAATACTTGGGAGCAAAAGACGTAACTAAAATCTCTAATCAATATCCACAGGTATTTAATTCAAAGTTTCACACTCTTATTAAGAATGATTGCAGGAATGAGCTTTTTACACAGCCATACGATTATACATTAGCCCTTAAAGACAATAGGCATGTTAAGCCGTTTCCCAATTCTTTTACTGGCAAGTAGTTCTTGATACAGAATTATAGAGCGGATAAAACAAATGATATTCTGAACAATAGGTTAAATCCTCATAAAATCGGCTCGAATTTTTATCGGTCTGACTATTCCAATTACTTCTTATCCTGTTTCAACGAGCGAAAGAATTTTGCCCAGTTGAATGGATTGAACAATGGATTTGTAACAGGCGCATATTGGGTTCCCTGTGAGGCGGCCATTTGACTGAGATAATAACTTTGGTTCTGAGGTCCGTCCATTGGTGTAGTTTTCAGCATCAGGGCAAGCAATTCCTGGTTCAGGTTTTTCCTGTCAATGCTTTGATCTTCTGTTGGGATATTCAAAGCAAGCACAGCTTCTTTAAAAATTTCTTCCGTTGGAAAGGGCATAATCTCAATTTCCTTGAGGTAGGTTACATCTGGTATCATTTGGATTACCAACGTGAGATATTCATTTGGATGATCGGGTACAATATAATATTGCCTTTCAAAACCTACATAACTGATAATAATACTGTCACCAACTAAAACAGGCATCGAAAAAAAACCTACCCCATTGGTATTTGTTCCGCGTCCGGCCTTGGGTACATACACGTTTACACCGGGAAGCTGCGTAACTGCTTCTTTTTCATCAAGTCCTAACACCACACCTGAAAGCTGAATTACCCTGCGTTCTTTTTGTGAATATGCATGCTGGGCAACTGCCACTGAAAGCAGCGGAATGATTGCAACGAAAATGAGCGATTTTCTCACACTAACTTACTTTTTTAATTTACGCAAGGCCAAAATTACGGATTACCAGTATAAGTGCCTAATTTCAATAACTTTGATGGATTCGATTGAAATAAAGTTGAATGCGTCTTAAAAACTTTAATCTTCTACTGGGTTCGCAGATTTTCAAGGCCTGTGCCGATGAATCGCGCCTGCGCATACTAAACCTGATTTTTACGAACGGTGAAACATGCATCACCGATCTTGAAAAAATTCTGGAGTATACCCAGGCAAAAACATCACGTCATCTCATTTACTTGAAAAATGCCGGCATATTAACGCATCGCAGGTACAACCACTGGGTATTTTACCAAGTGAAGGACGAGGTATATGAAATTATCAAACAGATTTTTCAATTTTTGCGGAAAGACCAACAACTACTTAACGATCAACAATTGTATCAAACCTTGTTTTCCAACCGTGAGTTAGCCATTAATAAGATGCAGCGTGACGAGTGGCAAAAACCAATCAGATAGTTTAGGAATGAAGAAATTTTTAGAAAAGGAACAGCTCAAGTGTATTTTTTTTGACCTTGATCATACCCTGTGGGATTATGAAACCAATTCGCGCGAAACCCTCCACGAACTTTTTAATACACATTCACTTCTGGAAAGGGGAGTAATTGATTTTGAAAGTTTCCATCGTGAATTTAAACGTGTTAATGCTGCCCTGTGGGAATTGTACGATCATGGAAAAATTGGGAGCGAGGCGGTTAGAGAAGAACGATTCAAACAAATCCTGGAAGCTTTTCAAGCGTATGATCGAAAACTGTCTGACGAACTCTCGCATGAATACTTGTACACATGCCCTAAAAAAGGCAATCTCATGCCTCATGCTATCGAAACACTTCAATACCTAACAAGTCGTTACAAACTTTCTATTATAACCAATGGCTTTGAGGAGATTCAAAACACAAAATTGAACTCAGGAAACCTCCATCCATTTTTTGATCACATTGTCACATCGCAAAAGGCAGGTCATAAAAAGCCGGCACCTGAAATTTTTGAGTACACATTAAATAAAAACGGAGTGGCTCCTCGCGAAGCTGTGATGATTGGTGATAACCTTATTACGGATATCAGTGGCGCACGCAAAGCTTCTATTGCGCATGTATTTTATAACCCTGACGAAATAAAGCATAGCGAAAATGTAACAGTTGAAATCAAGAGTCTGAAGGAACTTTGCACCTTGCTTTAGGCTTTTTGTTGCGATAGTCGTCAGTTCGCTATAAATTTTAGCAAACAGCGGTGAGACGACTTATATTTGCGAAACATCATACCACATTTAATAAATTAATCTAAAAAATATGTCTAACGGTTTTTTTAACGTCCCCTACCCTAAAAACGAACCTGTTTTAACGTATGCACCGGGCACCAAAGAACGTCAGCTTTTAAAGAAAGCGCTTGAAGAGGCGCGCGGTAAACAACTCGATATCCCGATGTACATCGGGGGCGGGGAAGTCCGTACAGGTAAAAAGATAAAACTCAGTCCGCCACACGATCATCAACATGTATTGGGTCACTTTCACGCAGGCGACAAGGGTCATGTCGAGCAAGCCGTTACGGCAGCATTAAACGCGAAAGAACTTTGGTCAAATTTGAGTTGGGAATATCGTGCAAGCATTTTTTTGAAAGCAGCGGATTTGTTGGCAGGCCCTTATCGCTGTATTATCAATGCAGCTACCATGTTGGGTCAATCCAAGAATGCTTATCAGACCGAGATTGATTCTGCCTGTGAGTTGATTGACTTTCTGCGATTCAATGTGTATTTCATGTCGGAAATTTATAGCGATCAACCGGTATCATCTCCCGGAATATGGAATCGCATTGAATACCGTCCGTTGGAAGGATTTGTTTTTGCGCTTACGCCCTTCAACTTTACCGCCATTGCTGGAAACCTCCCGACCAGTGCTGCTATGATGGGTAACACCGTGGTATGGAAACCCGCCAACACGCAAGTGTATGCGGCAAATGTAATCATGCAAGTGCTGAAGGAAGCCGGACTGCCCGATGGCGTGATCAATCTTGTGTACGTGAGCGGACCGGATGCGGGAGAAGTGATTTTTAATCATAAAGATTTTGCGGGGATTCACTTTACGGGAAGTACGGGAGTGTTTCAGGGAATGTGGAAGACCATCGGAGAGAATATAGCAAAGTATAAATCGTACCCCCGTATTGTTGGAGAAACGGGTGGCAAGGATTTTATTATGGTGCACAAGAGTGCCAACCCGAAAGAAGTGTCCACCGCCATTGCGCGCGGAGCGTTTGAGTATCAGGGACAAAAATGTTCGGCTGCATCACGATGCTACATTCCATCGAATTTATGGGATGATGTAAAAAAATACTTGCTGGACGATCTGAAAAGCTTCAAGATGGGTGGCACTGAAGATTTTGGAAACTTCATCAATGCCGTGATTGACGAAAAATCATTCAATTCAATCACTGGTTATATCGAAAAAGCCCGCACCAATCCAATGAACGAAATCATTGCCGGTGGAAAGTATGATAAATCGAAGGGATACTTTATTGAACCAACCGTAATTCTCACAAAAGATCCTTCATCCGTTACCATGTGTGAAGAGATTTTTGGCCCGGTATTAACGGTGTACGTGTACCACGCTGAAAATTTTGAACAGACATTGGAATTAGTAGACAGTACATCACCGTATGCACTTACAGGGGCAATTATGGCAAAGGATCGATACGCTATTGAGATGGCAACAAAAAAACTAACACATGCAGCCGGTAATTTCTATATCAATGATAAGCCTACCGGAGCGGTGGTTGGTCAGCAACCTTTTGGAGGCGCCAGGGGATCGGGCACAAATGACAAGGCTGGGGCAAAAGTAAACTTGCTGCGCTGGACATCCTTAAGAACGATTAAGGAGACGTTTGTTCCGCCAACGGATTATAGGTATCCTTTTTTGGATAAAGAATGAATCGCCTAAAACTTCAGTTTTAATTTAAACAAAGGATTTGCAACCTGAGTATTAGTATGAGGTGAATATTCACGTACAGGAAACTTTTGATTGATAAAATAGTTTTCTGGCATGACGTTCATCGAAAACTGAAAATTATGGTTTCTGCGCTTTCTTCCTTCAAAGCCCCTGATCAGGTTATCCCTTTTGTATATGTGAAGAAGCACCTGATGCGTGATAAGGGCAAGCCCGGAGGGAATGCCAATCCAGGCTGTAGGTGATTCAGACTCTAACAAGGTAGCAAGACCAAGACCAATTAAAGCAGCACCGCCTGTAGAGAGATTAATGGTGCTTCCTTGTTTCTTGGTTAGGTGCGCACCCTTCACTTGCTTTTGCCCCAAAACAGTTCCCAGAGTTGTACCGGCTGCTGGAATTAAAAACAGCGAACTTGAACCATTGTCTTCGAAACTTTCAATCATGAGCGCAAAACCAAGGCCTGTTGAAATTACACTAAGTGAACTGATAGCATCCACATCGCCTCGTGTGTAGTCATATCGCTTTGACACCTTGTGCCCAATCAAAAGCCCGGCTGCACCACCTGCTAAAAGTGAAGCCCCGGCAAGGTTAGCATTGTCAACCTCAGTCGAAATTAGCAATGAAGTGCTAATCCATGGACCAATTATTCCATAATGTCTGATCATCTCGATATGACCATCGGAATAATTTCTTTTTTTCTGGAGTTGAAAGCCCGCTTCACCCAGCGCTATGCTTCCAACTGTAGAGAGTCCAAAAATCAATTCATCAGAATTCTCTGACTCACCCCCTAGCATGAGACCCAAAGAACTGCCATAAATCAGTCCAAGAAATTTTCCGGTATTTCCTGCCCGAACGGTGCTTCGTGTTATACCTTCATATTTTTTAGGATTTAGCACCGGTCCAAGTAGCCATAATCCTCCGGTAATTAATGGAATACCGGCTGCTGCTGCATTTTCAATATTAGCGATGTACACAACACTGGTTCCATAATAAAAACCATAAAAAGCATTGAGAAATCGATCGCGGGGCTTCCACTCAAATTCTTCTTTGGTTAATATCGGAGGAGGAGAGGGAGCGAGCACTTCTCGATCCCATTGGTCTTTCATCTGTGCATACTTGGTTTTTTCAGCGTCTGACATACGCTGATAATAGCTCATTAAATAAGTTTCATAGTCCTGAAGGTAGGCGACTTCATTAATCGTTAATGAATCACCAATCTGTTGTTTTTGATTTAGTTTTCGGTAAGTCTCCTTAGTTGCCTCTACCCAATATCCGCGTGCGGTGTAAAGTTCCTGGGAGAAAGAACGGATACTGATTACTAGAAAAATTACAAGAACGAGATAGTGAATTGGACTTTTAATTTGATTTGTCATTGCCTTGAAATCTTTCGATTAAACCTAAATATGGAGAAAAATACATACAAGGCAAAAGCCAGTATATTTATTGAGATGGCAACATAAAAACTAATAAAGGCTGCAGGTAATTAACGAGGCTGACTCTAAAGTCAAATAAATTAGGAGTCTCTTGCCGGGCTTGTTCCGGCATCCCCTTGTTCAGTACTAAAATGGAGATCGCAGCACAGGGCCGCGAAGAAAAAAGGACTTTTGAGACAGCCTCGTTGTGCTTTGTTCAAGCAAAAAATTCAAGCAAAGAATTTGAGGTTTAAATCAATCAAACAACTTTACCTTGGTTTTTCTGAATTGATTCCCATCGAAGAAATCACCCATGAGTGTTTCTCCGCGCACCATCAGGTATGGGCTTTTAACATGATCAGGCACTTCAAAAACAAAAACAGTGGTTTCAGATGTTTGAAACGGTGTCACGTAATTGTCTTTCAGGTTAAAGGGTGATACTTTTTGGAGTTCGGCCTGAAGTAAAGGTTGATTTTCGTAAACATTACCTTGTTCATCTGTCAGGTAAGCTACAGAATTATTCCACGGATGGTCTACACGCACAGCATTGTTGACGACCTTAAAATTAACGATGTAGAAGTTTCTGTGCATGACCGAATCCTGCAAGGTTCCGATTTGCTTTGTTACCTCGTAACCGGTTACAATGTATTGGAAATCATCATGCTGGATACTCTCGCCTGTCCTGATCTCCTTAATTTCTGATGAGCACGACATTAGTGCGATGAGCAAAATGTAAGTATTGGTTATTTTTTCATGGCCGTGTAGTTTAAGGTTGATTTCTGGCAGCAGACTCTCTGTACCATTTAATGCCTCTTGAGAAGTACATTAATGCCCCTACGATCAGGAACAACCCAATACTTCCCAGTAATAAAGAGAAATCTTGTTGGAGAATGATGACAAAGATAAAAGAGTAAAAAATGATTAGCAGCGAAGTAAACAATAGTATAAGTCCCCTGCTTTTTAAGAAAGAAATTGAATAAAAGGTGATCAGTGCAACTGTTGAAATAGAAGCAATCCAGTAGG
>Ga0247727_10008723_pt1 | contig 18687 bp, 19 predicted proteins | sample WisWelCaveWW1625_FD_202498 | JGI IMG/M metagenome (GOLD analysis project Ga0247727, IMG submission 202498) | Biofilm microbial communities from Wishing Well Cave, Virginia, United States - WW16-25 | ecosystem: Environmental > Aquatic > Deep subsurface > Groundwater > Cave microbial mat | place... | reverse complement strand
TGCGAGGCAAAGCCAGATTGATTCTCGCGAGGAATAACATTCTTGAATACGAAGGATTCCGAGCGAGAATCGATATGGCGAAGTCACAGCAAGCAGGTTGTCACCTATTTGGGGCTCGGGGTAATAAACTTGAAATGTTGATTTTTATCGTCAGAGCGCTATAATTTCGCTCTTTAGAGTCAGTCGCAAGGCTGAACAAGTTTTGCAACTAGCTCTTTATTTTGGAAGAGTGGCAGAGTGGCCGATTGCGTCTGTCTTGAAAACAGAAGTCGGGCAACCGACCGTGGGTTCGAATCCTACCTCTTCCGTTCCATGAAGTGATATTGGGGTGACCCAATATCACTTTTTTTATTCCTGCCAGTAAGGATGATCAGCTACTTTCTCATACCTTTTAGTCTCTTCCACCCAGACCATCGCTGGCTCGAGATTAGAGCCGTATTTGCTCTGTAAAAAACCAATCGTATCATGCGGCGCCCAAACTTCGAGTCCATCAAAGTGGGCTTTTTTAAGCGGGAAAATTTGCTCGTATTTGAGGGGCTGCATGCACTTCATTTCCGCTTTTTTCCAGCTGTCGGGAAAGGGGCTATCTAGATAGGTGAAGAGGTAGGCTATTGTGCGCTCTACTTCGTTGAATTGGTAGTGGTAGATGTCGATGAAATTCTTAGTTTCTTTGACATAGAGTTTTAAGAAAGTCCCTGGCTTGCTGTAGCTTGACCAATCTTGGATTTGATACTTTTCTGGGTCGAGCTTTGACAGAACCTTCTTCACATTTTCGTGATCGGGGAGAAGGATGGCGACATCGATATCCCAGTCCCAAGGGATAATACCGCCGTAGCGGTAGGCGCCGAGACATGTGCCACAGTCGACCCACCAAAGGATGTTATGTTGCTCGAAAAGCGCAGCGATCTCTTTGAGCGCCTCCACTTCGACTTTTTGTTTTTTAGTCAGGGAGGAGGGGCGTTTGTGATGCAAGCAAGGGATGTATTGGTCGAGATGAAAGGCGGAAATCCCCTTCGCGAGATACTCTTCCCGATGGGAGTGGACTTGGGCTGCTTTAAGGGCTTTTTTGATAGCCTTGTGTCGCTTACGCACGTCGGGAGATAAATGGGAGAGCCCTTTGAAAAGAAGGCCAAGGGGTTCTGCGACTGGCATGGCTACAATGGAGCCAAGTGTCTTAAGCCAATGTAATCGCTCATAGGAAAACGTTTGCTCGATTTGGCAATGCCACTCCTCTGAGGCGTCAACCGAGATCGTTTTCCCAGCGAAGAGGTAATGGGATGGAAGGAGAAAAATATCGCCCACCCGCTCTAGGGGTGCAGCTTGGATCACACGAGCATTGAGAAAGATGTTTTCGCGCAGCGTGTGATAAAAGCTCACCACCGGGACACCCGTTGGCTGCATGACATCGCGTAAGATATTCACATCTGCAGATGTGCCAGTATCTTCTTGTGCCTGTGCTAAACCGCTTAAAGAGGTGATAAGTGCTAAAGCGTATACAAGAAATTTTCGTGTAAAAACCATAACGGATCGTCCTGTTTGGAAAAAAGTTGCAAAGTCGAGCCAAGCAAGATCTTTACTCTATTTGCCAAATTAAGAAAAGAGCTCTATACTGCGCCCAGCCCAATCGTGTGAATTTTTTTCGACATCTTTTGGGCCCTGGCGACGCCTTCGCGCTCGCTAGCTGCTCTGGAGATTGCGTCGCGCTCCAGGCAGTTACCAGGGCTCAAAATCTTGTCGTTAAAATTCACAATCTTGAACCGGGCGCAGTATAGCTGAAAATGTGGGATCTGCTTTATTTTTCTGACTTATGATCAAATTAAAACGACCTTGGAAATATGTTTTGGCAGCTTTATTGGTGGCTGCTGGGATCTTCTGTTTCAAACGACTCGGAGATTGGTGCGACCAGCAGACCGATGGCTTTTCTGAGCAGGTCATCGCCATGCCTCTTGCAGTATCGACAAAGTGGGATGTACGCCCACTTTCTGTCTCAGAAATCGCTGAAGTGAAGGCGGCACTCGATCAGCCTTACGATTATTTGGCCCGTGGACAGCAAGCCTTTGTTTTTTTAAGCCGCAATGGGAAATACGTAGTCAAGTTTTTCAATCGCAAAAGCTCCATGCTCCCATTCCCTTGGAATTTCCTTCCTGAAAAATGGCTTTTTAACCAGCGCAAAGCATGCAAACTTCAGCGGCGGAAAGATAAGCTGCATCGCGATTTCATGAGTTATAAGCTCTCATTTGATCAGCTGCAGACAGAGACGGGTTTGCTTTTTGTGCACCTCTCTGCATCTAATAATTTAGGTGCGCGCTTGCATTTTCAAGATAAGCTCCGTATTGAGCACGCGCTCGACCTCGACCAAGTGCCTTTTGTGGTGCAGCGCTGCGCCCAGCTCGTCTATCCCCACATCGAGCAGCTGATGGCCGCGCAAAGAGAATCTGAGGCCAAACAAGCGCTCTCTAGTTTGCTCGCTCTCTTCGTCAAGCGCTGCCAGCTCGGTATCGCGGATAGCGATCCCGATTTAGATAAGAACTTTGGATTTATTGGCAACCAGGCCGTGCAGATCGACACAGGTCGTTTTGTGGCAGCTGGCGCGCCCCTGCCGCCTAAAGTCTCTCCTGTGGGCCCTCCGCTCATTAAAGCCTCCTTTAAAGAGTGGCTCTCCCAGTACCCGGCCCTTTTTGAGCATTTTGAAGAGGAGTACCAGCGCCTTAAGGCTACTGGCTCTTTCTCGACCCTCTAATCACCCAACTTGCCCCCCATCCTCCCCACCCCCGTCTAGTAAAATATTTATAACTATAGCTGTAAAATGTTTATTATAAATAGTTTATTTTTTAACTGCTAATTATGTGTTATTTGACTCTTTTTGAATATTATTTGTATGTGTATAATAGTGACATAAGTTAAAGGAGAATGTCATGACTAACAGAGTTGGGGGAGGATTCTTTGCAAGTAGTTATTCCTCAAGCTCTTCCGAGCCAAGTTCGCCTGCGGCCTCACCTGCCAAAAGTGGGGGTTCGCGTCACTCAGATGATAGTTTTGGATCACCCGGAGTATCTCCTTTCACATCTCCTTTAAAAGCTTTTGGGGCGAGTTCTTTTAGGACACCGCCTAGAAAGCGTCTGATTGGTGCTTTAGATGAGAGTGGTGAGCGGATTGCAGACGCAAGTAGCAGAAGCTTAGGATCGCCCACACGATCGATCCACCCAATGCCTTCACAAGAGACTCCCGAAAAACTACGAACAATGCTGCGCCACTTAAGCCATGAGCTTGACCCAGACGATTTTCAGGGTGAAGCAACGAGGCGAACAAAACGCGTCCTATCCGCTGGAGTAGAGGGGTTGGATGAAGCCACTGATACACCGTGCAAAAGAAGGAGATCTTCGAAAGCGCGCCTATGTTTCCAAATCGTTGAAAATCAGGCAGCTGAGGGTGCGCAAGACCCGGTACAACGTCAACGTGCGCTGGTAGAATGCGCCAAAGTTCGTACGTGGGGCCAATTTTTGCAAAAGCTAAAAGACGCGGATGCAGCTTGTCAGCACCCTGCTGAGCATTTGCCTCCAGTGCAACCGGTAATCGATGTCGCGCACATTCTAGATCCAGAAGGGGGAGGGGGATTTCACTATTGCCCGCCAGGTCATGCCCTTTATCATCAGCTCACGGGGCGGCGCTACTTATCCAATGGGACCTTCACAGCGCAATTCCCTATCGCTGCTGGTAAATCCTCGAAAAGGTCGACGTTTTTTTCCTCAGACCGCTTTGTAAATGGGGCGGCGTTGATTGAGGCGATTGCAAAAAGTCGACTCATTGCTCAGTATGCCAGCCGATCTTTAAGAGAGATCGCAGCAGAAGGTCCACAGCAACCACTGATGATCGAGGTTTTCCATGGAGTTGGATACTACCGCTCCGCTTTTCCGCTTTTCTTTGAGTGTTTTGATAATTCCCGGGATGATTATACGATTGTGGTTGGAGAAAGAGCTGTTCCTGCCTCAGAGATTTTAGCTAAAGCTGCAGGGATGCTCGATGCTTATCTTTCAAGCAAACGGCCTATTAGCGAGAGTCCAATTCGCTACCTTCTCGGAAAGGGTGAATCATTGCAAGTGGTGCTCGATTTAAGTTCAGCGTTTCCAGAGTGGGGATTTAAAGGGCTTTACTTTAGTTTCAGTGAGCAGGCGCTTAGGAGCGTGGTAGTAGAAGGCGTGGAAGACGCGATTGATGAATTGCGTCCAACTGCTGATGATGACTTTCTGATTAGCTAAAAACCCACCTTAAAATTTTTAAAAGCTTGTCTACCAATTTTCTTAGGTCCATTCTAAAATCGTTCAAATTTATAATTATCACATTTAAATAAATTAGCGCGTGATTTGTTTTAATTAATTTTACAATTAATTGATTTTAAATCGTTTTGGTTGTAAAATATCGTGCAATGTTAATTCAAGTGGAGAAGAGTTTTGGAAAATTCAAATTATTCGGGTTCGAGTCGTTTCTCAGGTGCATTAAGTCGATTGACTGACTACTTTCTCTTCTACATCCTCCTCAACTTCCTCTGCTCCTTTCTCCCGTATTTCTGGGATTTTAAATTTTATTTGATGTTGGTGGTCGCAACACCGCTACTCTGGGCCCCATTGGAAGCGTTGTTTCTCTCGCTGTTTGGGAGCACACCAGGCAGAGCTCTATTTAAGATCAAATTGACCAATCAAGAGGGTGGCAAGCTCTCTTTCTTTGAGGCGCTCAAACGCGCCTTGTTCATACGTCCTCGTTCAGGGACGGTGACTCGGCAGCCGCTGAGTTTCAAGCGCAAAATTTTGGCAGCCGCAGTCCTGATCGGGTGCGTGTGTGGTGCGGTCTTTAACAAGCCAATTACTTATTATTCGCTCGGTTTAAGCAAAAAAATTTCAACAGAGGGATGGGTACAATATGCCTCAGAAGATAAAGGCTTTACTGTGGAATTTCCTAAGGATCCTGAGCAAGAATCCAAGCTCCTTCCAGTCCCGGAAGTGAATCGAGTCCTTCAAGTCGAAGAGCTCAAGAGTGAAAACGAGGATGTTTGCTATTCTGTAGCTTACATGGAACTTCCGCGCAAGTGGAGTTGGGCTGGCGCCAGCACATTGCTTAAAGGCGCGCTTGATTTGATGATCAGATACTCGCCAGAGAAGACTGAAATCCTCGAGAAGCAATTCACCATGCACCAAGGGCATCGCGCGCTCGATTTTCGTTTGATGAAAGGGGATCGCGAAGTGAAAGGGCGCTTGATTTTGAAGAAGTACATGATTTACAAGTTGACGGCGGAATACCCGATTGCGATGAAGGAAGAGATGGCTGAAAGCGCTTTCATCGACTCTTTTGACCTAGACCCCAAGGCCCAGCCAGTCCCCGCAGTGCCTGCTGAAGCTGTGAATTAACAACGCTCAGGTAATTCTTTGATCCACACAGTCATCGTGTGGTCGATCGCCGCAGCTTTGTGCACCTCCTTCCAGGAGAGGTGGCATTGCATCTCAGAGGCTTGCACATAGCCGCGCTTACGCCAAAAATCATAAAGAGGGAAGAAGTCGTCAGGCTGTTGGGATTCACCCTCCGCATGGAGCGGCGTGATGAAGCAGGTGTGGGTGAATTTTTTATGCTGGAGCACATACGTTTCAGCTGTGTCGAAAAAGTGGTGCTTCATTCCGCGGCCGCGATAGGGTTTCAAAAGCACAGGTTCAGAGAAGTAGAAAAAGGTTGCCAAGTCGATCCCCTGCTCGATGAAGGGTGCGCATAGAGCCGGCTCGCAAAGGGAGAGGGGATAGCCCAGAGATGCTCCAACTAGAATCGAGCTATCTGAGATCAGAACGCCGATCGCATCTTTACAGCTCGTCACGCGCTTAATCTCTTCAAGCTCATGCGCTAGATCCACCTCTTTGTAGTAAGGATACTCTTTCAGAACTTCAGAACGCAACTTTGCGACGCTATGGGCGTAGGGTTTGAGATGGGAACCCGTAAAAGAACGCACATGAATATCTGTCATCAAAAGCATTGTGTACCTCTTGCATCTATTAAGGCTTAGAGTCTGTCGCGTATATGGAGCTGCTTAGGGGCTCTAACGTCTATAGAACAATCCTTCAAAAATCTTAATTTTCGAATCTCCGGAATAGGTTCTAATGTTCTGTTATGCTTAAATGGGAAAAAATTTTAAAGCGAAAAGGAGTGGGGTATGGCAAAACTTTATTTCAGACATGGCACGGTAGGGAGTGCGAAAACATTAAACCTTCTGGCTGTCGCGCATAATTACCGGCAGCAGGGCAAACAGGTGATGTTGCTCAAGCCGGAGCTCGATACGCGCTTTGGTAGAGAGCGGATTAAGTCTCGAGCAGGTCTTGAGATGGAAGCGGATATTCTCGTCAATGCTGAGACAGATCTGCTTGCGATGAATTGGACGGGGATTAGCTGCATTTTAGTCGATGAGGCGCAATTCATCGCTGCGCGCCACATCGACGCACTGCGCCAGATCACACTGCTCAAAGATGTCCCCGTCATCTGTTACGGTCTCCGCACAGACTTCCGCACACGCCTCTTTGAAGGCACGCTGCGCCTCATGGAGCTGGCCGATTCGATCGAAGAGGTCAAAGCGACTTGCCACTTCTGCAATCGCAAGTCGATCGTCAATTTAAAACACGTTGATGGAGTGGCTTCTGTCGACGGACCTAGTGTGCAGCTTGGAGCGGAAGAGAAGTACTTTCCAGCTTGCTATCGTTGCTACACTCAGCAAATCGAAGCTGCTCGTCAAAAGGAATTAGCCGGAGTTTGATCAGAGCGTAGAGGGGGATTAACCACAAAGACACAGAGGACGCAGAGAAAGCACAGAGGGGAGTGGGAAGAGTCCCCTTTTCGCATCCGAAAAGGAGGCATGCTGTCGCGGCAAAGCTGTCCGCGAAGTGGGCCTTTGTGTCAGCCAATACCTACAAAGCTTTTTCCTATCTTCGCGGACGGTGTAGCCGCCGCGAGAGAGTGTCTCATTTTCCGGTGCGAAAAATGAGACGTCTCCTGTATTTTCTCTGTGCTGTCTCTGCCGTTCAGCCCCTTCCCTTTCTTAAGTTAAGAGCCGGCTTGGAGCTGTTGTTTGAGGCGGGAGCAGATGATCTGCACGGCTGCAGGGTTGCGATCGAGCGTGGGGATGATCACATCGGCATAGCGCTTGCTAGGTTCGACAAAAGCATCGTACATCGGCTTGACAGTCTTGAGGTACTGATCGCGGATGCTGCGGAAATCGCGCGCTCTTTCACGCATATCCCTTTCCATGCGGCGAAGCAAGCGCACGTCATCATCTGTATCTAGAAAAATCTTAATGTCGAATAGATCGCGAATTTCAGGCACGGCAAAGAGCAGGATCCCTTCGACGATGATCAGGTCAGCAGTTGAGACGTGTTGTTTTTCCGAGACGCGGCTATGGGTGCAAAAATCGTAGACTGGCACATCGATGGCATCGCCTTGCTTTAGCGCGATGAGGTGTTCTTTGAGAAGTGCAAAATCGAGCGAGTCGGGGTGGTCGAAGTTTGTCTGAGCGCGCACTTCGAGGGAGTGGTTGCCGATATCTTTATAGTAGGAGTCTTGGTAGATGAGTACGGCGTTGTTGGGAAACATCTCCATCAGTTTTTCTGCGAGAGTCGTCTTTCCAGATCCAGAACCTCCAGCGATACCCACAATGAGTCGATTCGAGGCATGTGCGGTTGAGAAAAGCAGTAGAAGACAGAGGACAATGCGGCGCATACTTCTCCAGGGTTTAGTTTTTTTCGGATCATAGAAAAGTGGGGATTAAATCTCATCCCTTAAGATTTTTTGACGCCAATCTGCCATCCAGCGCACCATGAAATGCAGGTTGTGGATGGTGGCAAGTGTGAGCCCCGTCAGCTCTTTGGCTTTGAAGAGGTGGTGGAGATAGGCCAAAGAGAAGCGTGCGCAGGTCGGGCAGGTGCAAGATGGTTCTGGAGCGGTGTGGGTAGTGGCATTTTGGCGCTGCTCGATTTTGAGTGGACCTTTGTTTGTGAGAAGCAGCCCATGGCGCGCGGCCCTTGTTGGATAGGAGGAATCGAAAGTATCGATGCCCAAGGGGATGCAGAGCTCAAGCGATTCGAGATCGCCGATGCCCAGAAGATGGTTGGGTTTTTCGAGCGGCAGCTGCGGCAGGGTCAACGAGAGCATGTCAAACATCTCAGTTTTGGTTTTGCCGAGGCTTCCACCGATCGCGTAGCCGTCGAAGGCGTGCGCGCTTAAGAAAGCGCAGCTCTCCTGGCGCAGCGCAGGGTCGATGCCGCCGTGCACGACGGCGTAGATCGCTTGGTTTTGTGGATTGGCTAAATGGGCTTCTAGCGAACGCGCTTCCCAGCGATGGGTGCGCTCGAGCGAGCGTTTCAGATCGCTTGCGGCGATGTGATAGGGCGGTAGCTCGTCAAATGGAATGATGATGTCGGCGCCTAAATCCTTTTGCGCTTGGATCGAGCTTTCAGGGGTGAGCATGACCTTAGCGCCGTCGCGATAGGAGCGGAAAAGTACGCCCTCTTCTGTGATTTTGAGGACGTGTCCCTCTTGCTTTTTTTTGCCGCGGCTCTTGAGCTCATCGGCGACAGACCCGTAGGCCAAGCTGAACACTTGAAAGCCTCCAGAATCTGTGATGATGGGCAATTGGCGGTGGATAAAGCGGTGGAGTCCCCCCGCCTCTTTGACGATAGCTGTGCCAGGTTGTAGCAACAGGTGATAGGTGTTGCAGAACATCAGCTGCAGGCCAATTTCATGCACAGTGGCGTTGTCGAGCGCTTTGATCGTACCATTTGTGCCAACGCCCACAAAGCTGGGCGTATCGATCACTCCGTGCGGGGTATGGATCCGTCCGACGCGCGCTCTTGATTTTGTGGAGGTGTGCAGGATCTCAAATTTAAACGGCGTCATACTCTTCCTTAGGCTTCATCAAAGGGATCAGTAGCGAAAAGCTCGCTATCACGAGCAGCTTAGCGCCGTAACTGATCAGAATCACATCGCCAAGTGCTCCGACGAGGCCCCAGAGTCCAAAGATCGAAAAGAGCACCGTGTCGATCAGTTGGGAGACAGAGAGAACGATGCCGCTGCGCATCCAAAGCGGAAACTGCGCGCCTTTGCGTTGAATCCAGCTGAAGAGGCGCAGGTCGATCTGTTGTGTGATGAAGAATACACCGACCGACGCTAGAAGCAAACGGGGAGAGGAGGTGAGTAGCGTTTGAAACGCTCCGGCTGCCGTATCAAATGGGTTGGCGCGAAAAAGCAGGTGGATTTGGGTCATCACAACGTAGAAGGCCATCACAAAGAATGAGCACCAAAGGGCTTTTTTGGCAGCGGGTTTGCCGTAGTATTCTTGCACCAGGTTGAGCCCTAAGATGCTGCCAATGGCAAACGCATCGCTGCACGTGATGCTAAAGCCCCAAAAATCGATCTGTTTGAGCACAAAGAGGTTTGCCAGGATCCCTTGGATACAGATCCAGGCGATCAGGGCTTCTTTTCCCATTTTAAGCGCGATCCATCCAAAACCGAGGATGAGAAGAATTTGTACACAAATGACGAGTTCGTTAATCATTTAGAACCAATAAATTGGGCGTAATTGTAACCCTGTTTCTCTTATTAAAAAAGCACAAATTAGGCCAAGTCGCCAAGAAATTCACTGCGTTTTGGCGTTAAAATCTTCAGCCGAGTTCTTTTTCAAATCAATTTTTGTCCTGTACATTAGTGTAGTATTTAAAGTTTTATTTATAATGTTTTACAATTACTCGGTTGTATAGTATAATTAACCTGCGTAGTTTTATTAATTAATAATAAAGGTGTAATATGAGTTCAAGTATTAGTTTATTACCAAGGGTTCCAACCGAGACGCTCGTTGCAGAGACGCAGCGCAAAGTCAGCTGTGGCAAGTATATCATCCTAGATCGAGCCGAATTTCAAAGAGATGGTTTTAAAGCGCCGAGCAAAGGGCTTGTGACTTTGACAGCTGAAAACATTAGCCAGTATGTTTTCGTTCGTACCACAAGTCTCTTCAGTCAACAGCTGCCAACGTTCAAAATCAAAGTGGGAAGCGATCAAGGCTTACCAAGCAGGGAAGACTATGACAAGCTCGTTCAAGACGCACGCGAAAGGCAAGTAGAGCAGCGTTATGATGACATGGTAGCACCCCCTAAAGGCGTTGAGGCTTGTCGTGTATTTATCGGTTTGTGCGATAAAACTGTGTGCGCTGCACAGTCAGGCGTTTATGGTGTGATGGTCTACAAGGTTGTCCCTTACAAAGAGTCAATGGATTGCAATCCGTTTTACCAGTTAGTGCTTGAAGGGGTTGCTCAGAAACGATACCCCGATTCTTGTAGAGTGGAAGCGGGTGTAGGTTTGGGCGCTTCTTGTCCTGAGGTAGTCGAGGTTTAAACACCGGTTTCAGAGCTTTGGCTCTGCAATTGGCTCTCTTGGATCAGCTCTTTGAGATAAGCGCTCAGCTCAGGTGAGCGCTTTTGTAGCCAGCGCGCTGTGCGCAGCGTGTCTTGCACAAGCGCGGCATGTGCGCAGGCGGGGTCTTTCAGGGTGTGGTCTACGACAAAAGAGCCTACGTCGATGGCGATGGCTTTGCCATCCAGCAGGCCTGTGTTACGGCGCAGAGCGGGATCGGTATCGCGGATGCCTAGCTGATAGCGCGATTGTAAATATTCCACGATGGCGCGCACCACTTCTTTGCCAGCTTTGAGTTCTTTTTTCGCTATGTGTTTGCGTAGTTTCAAGAAGGGGAATTCCGCTTTCTTTTGCATGAGAAAGGGGATCCTATCTGCAGCGATGCGGTGTTCTATGCCAAGCCTATCTATCAAACGCAGATCGATTCCTAGGTCTTTCGTTTTAGCGGTATGTTGGAACAGCACCCCGGTATGTGGCTTGAGTATGTGAGATGCTAGGCTGCAGCTGGATAGGCAGCGCTCGAGTTTGTTTCGATCTTGAACTAACAAACTTTGACGGTAGAGCTCAAACCAGCCAGGAAATGCGGTTAACGTAAGCCACCGAAACTGGTAGAGATGGGACATCTTGAAGAGTTTAAGCACGGTGTTGCCATCTTCCGAAGCAAACGCGTAAAATTGCCCACCACTGCCTAAAAAGGTGTAGCGCTGCGCGAGCAGATGGCGGATCTGTTCATCTGCAATGTCGCTTTGCTCCCATCCCCTTAAATCACTGGGAAATTGGATGGCTGCCATCGTAAAACCATCGGTTTGCCTATGGCAGAACATCCCCACTTGATAGAAGAGGAAGAGCGCAATAAAAAGTTTATATAGAGTTAAAACGTATTTCATCTCCGCTAATATACGCAGAGTACTGGTAAAAGGCAAATATGTTGAACCTAGCCCGCTATGCGAAAAACCATGCTTTTTGAGTCTTTTTTCATTGCCTCTTTGCCAAAATACACACAGATCGCTTATTTGAACGATGAGAGAGTAGAACACACTCTAAGTGGGAAATGATGGTCAATCCAATCAGAAATCGAGGGCTTCCATTCGCAAAAATGCCTACAAAGAAGAAGCCGGCTAAAGAAATGGACGTGCGCGTAGGTAGGGCTGCCAAAAGATCGAAACCTTCCACAATGCCAAAAGCTAGCCGCGCTATCAAAGCCTCATCGAAGGTGGCTGCGGAAAAGGCGTATTTGGCAGCAGAGAAAGTTTCTGTCACAGCGCGTCAAAGAGCGTTTGAAGCTCAGAGAGCGGCTGTAAAAGCGCAAAAAGCGTTGTTTCTTGCGCAGCGTGCACATATGGCGCAACAAGCGGCAGCGATGCGGCGCGCACGTGCTGCAGCGGCAGCGAAGAGAGCGGCGGAAAAAGCGGCGCGCCATGCTGCCAAGTGGCGCAGTGCTGCTTCATTTAAGGCGAGCTTAGCCAAGCCCGATGAGAAAAAACGGGATAAACTTCTGAAGAAATACCTGCCCACTTCATCGAAGAAAAAGAAACCTTCTTAGAGGGTGTCTAAGGCACAGCCAGACGTTGAGCGAGTAAATGCTCATATTCGTTTAGAAGCGAGGGAGCGCGTTTTTCAAGCCATGCTCGTAGGGCGAAGGTGGCGAGGTAGAGCTCCCGCTTTTGGGCAGCCGGGGTGCGCAGCGCTGGCTCTAGAGCATAGGAGCCAAGATCGTATTCGATGACGCGCTTTGCCGTTACCCCGAAATTGATGAGCAGATTGGGATCGCGATCGCTGATGCCGCGCTCACAGCGTAGTGAGATGAGATCGAGCAGCTGATCCATGATGCTTTTAATTTGCGCGGCTTTTTCATCTTTGAGCAAAGCCTCTAGGTGGGCAAAGAGGGGAGTGGCATATCTTTGTAGCGCAAATGAGGTCTGGCTGAGGTCGACTGTGTGGCTAAATCCTAGGCGGTCGATCAGCTCCACCTTACATGGCTCACTTCCTTGCAATGCCAGGTACACGAGCCCTGTTTCTTCTCGGAGATTTTCATAAGCGATTTTGCAGCTGGTGAAGAGGTAGGGGAGGCGTTTGTGTTGGTGTTTCAGCTCGCGCTGGATATAGGTCTTTAAAAGATGCTGGTTGAGGAATCCCGGGAGTGGCAGGCGCAAAAGCCACTGTGGACCTTGCAGATGGTGTTGTTTGATCAATTTGAGGATGGTTTTTTTGTCTTCGCCTAGAAAGGCAAATGAGGTGCCGCCGCTACCAAGGTACGTGAAGCGTTGCTGGAGCAGGGTGGGATCTTGCAAAGGGGCTATTTGCCACTGTGGATTAAGCGTGGATTCCCTCTGAACTTTGCCGATAGAAAACCCATTGCGAGCGCGGTAGCTGAACCGTTCGATCCCTACGATCAGAGCAATGATCAACACGATATTAAAGAATCTGGATCTCTTCATCGATTTTGCTCTCTAGGTAGGGGAGAAGTTCAGAGTAATTTTCTTCGAGCCATTCTCTGAGCTCGCGTGTCGCAAAATAGAGTTCAAGTTTAGAGGATCTAGATTTTTTCATCTCTGGGTTTGATACGAAAGAGCCAGAATCGATCTCGATGGCATGTGGGCCGATGAAGCCGAAGTTGCGATCGAGCACGTCGCGATCGGCAAAACCTTTTTGGCAGCGCTGGCGGATCATCTGCAGAAGAGAATCGATGCTGGCGCGCGCTTGTTGGATATCTCCGCTGTCTCTCAGGCGGCTAAAGTGCTTTTCTGTAGGGAGGGCTTTTCTTTGCAAAAAGAAGCGCGTCTGGTTGAGATCGATCTGATGCTCAATGCCGCTGGGATCGACGATTGTGAGCTTTTGCTGGAATTCCTGTGAGGCCAGCGAGGGGTTGAGGTGTAGATAGAGGAGGCCCGTTTCTTCTTTTAAAGCTGAGTGAGCAAGGTGGATGCTGCTCAAGCTGCGCTGGATGCGAAATTCGCGCATGCCGAAGATACGCCGTTTAGCTGTTTCCCAAGGCTCGCTCCAGCGCGTCTGCAGCCAGGGGTGATTGGAGAGCGTTCCGGCTTGTTGGCTATGGTCGTCCAAGAGCAGTCCGCGATGGAAATAGAGGGGACGAAAGATGTCGAGCTTGAAGAATTTGATCACCACTTCTCCATCCTCGCTCGCAAAGGCGAAGCACTCGCTCCCCGCGCCTAAAAAGCGGTAGCGCTGCGCCAGAAGCTTTTCTATTTCACCTTTCTGCTCCAGTGAGACGGGTGTGTTTTCCCACTCAGGATTGTAAACCAGATCCGTGGCGATGATCTTTTGCAGGTGAAATCCGCGCGTTTGCAGCTCGACGAGTTGCTCCACACCTACGTAAAGGCTTAAGGCTAGCGCCGCTTTCAAAGCAAATGTAAGGGTCTTTTTAATGTTAAACATCGCGCTAGAATAGTGGTTTTAAGGGTTCTTCGCTAGCTTAGGATTTGGCGCAACGAGATCCAGAGAGGAGGAGGTGTGAAAATAAAATTTGACTTCCCTTCCGCTGCTTTAGCCATCCTCTTGCGGGATTTGCGATGCAGATCCTGCTGAGAAGTTCAAATGGGTCTCAACGAAATCATCAACGCAAGGGATGAGCTCGGGCTCGTGGGTGGAGAGCCAGCTCTTCAAACTGGTGGTGACGCGTAGGAGCTCTTGCTTGCAAAACTCGGGATCTTGGACGGCGGGGTCTTTGTAGAGGGGCCCGACGTCGATTTGGATGGGTTTGTCGCCAATGAAGCCAAAATTAGTACGGATCAGCGGATCGTTATCGCCAATACCATGCTGGAATTTCCAGAGAAAGAGCTCGAGTAGGCGCGTGATGGCCTGTTCTGCTTGTGAGCGCTCATGGTTCTCGATCCACTCTTGCAGGGCAGGGTAGACGAGAGTGGCTTTGCGCTGGATCAAAAAGCCGGTAGTGTTGGGGTCTAGGTAGTGTGCGATCTGGAGCGGGTCGAGCAGTGTCATATCATTGGGTAGATCGCAGCTTGGAGCGATATGCAAAAACTCGATCGCTGTTTGCTCGGGCATCTCTTCTGCGGCGATGCGGTAGCTGCTCAGCGTGCGCTGTAGCTTGAGGGTGAAGTAGAGTTTGCGCTCTTCCGCGTAGTTTTTAAAGCCTGGAAGGTGGGTGAGCAGATCGAAGAGCTGGATTTTTTGCTGGTAGCGGTTGTTGAAGAGTTTGAGCACGTACTGATCATCTTCAGAGACAAAGGCGAAGCATTGGATCCCGCGGCCTAAGTAATGAAACTTTTGCTGGAATAATTTTGTGAGAAAGTGTTTCTGCTGGGGGCTGAGTGGCTCGGCTTGTGGGTGAAAAGGGGAGAGGTTGTGCTGGATTTTGGCGAGGCGAAACCCTTTTGTTTGGTGATGGGTGAAGCGGGCAGCTCCGATGCAGGCCGCAAGCAGCGCGCAGAGCGTCACTAGTGTCTTAATTTTGGATCGCAGCAACTTCTTCATCGAGATAGGGGGTGAGGGTTGGATATTGTGTTTCTAGCCAAGCGCGCAAGCGTTTGGTGATCAGGAGGAGATCTTTTGTATAAACCTCTGGCTTTTGGCGCGAAGCATCGGGGCAAAACCTACCGACGTCGATGAAGATAGCGCGCTCGCCTACAAATCCTAAGTTGCGGTGCAGGCGCGGGTCTTCATCGTAGATCCCCTTCTGACAACGCGTTAAAATCACTTGCACAAGTTCGTGGAAGGTGTGTTTCACACGTGTTTCGTCGCCCACTTGCATGAGATGTACAATTCTGTCGTAGACGGGCTCAGCGCGCTTTTGAACGACAAATTCGAGATCGTCGAGGTTGAGGCGATGGGAGATACCTAGTTTATCGATGATTTCAATGGTTTGATGGAGGTGATGGGTTTTGTTCAGATGAACGTAGAGTAGTCCCGTTTCTGTGCGCAGCTGCTCAAAGGAGAGCTTATAGCTTGAAAAATCGCGGTTGTGTTTTTGCAGGGCTTTAGCGAGTTTCTTTTGCCGTAGAGTTTCAAGCGGGCCGAAAAGGGGGGTCTGCAAAAGGAGGCTGTAGGGCTTGCGGAAGCGGTGTTTGAAGAATTTAATCACCACCTGATCATCGCCTGACGCAAAGGCGTAGCATTGGCCGCCTGACCCTAGGTAGCGAAAGGGCTGCACGAGGTAGCGATGTAGCTCAGCAGAGTCGGGAGAAGCTGTCTCCCATGCGGAATTATAGGGGAGATCGGAGTGGATGCGCCCGAGAGAAAACCCATCGGTCTGCTGGCGGCAGAGGTCGGGGGTGAAGTAGAGCACAAGCGCAATGAGGGGATAAACAATCAATTTCTTCATTTCTGGATCGATTTTAGGCTTTTTTTAAGATCTCTTCAACGAGTTCATCAAAATAGGGACTCAGTTCTGGGTAGTTCGTCTCCAGCCAGCTGCGGAACTTTTGCGAAATGCGGCGCACTTCCTTGCGGTGGAGGGCTTTTGTTCCCCCTTTGGGACAGAGAGTCAGCCTTCCTACGTCGATCAAAAGGGGTTTTCCATCGAGAAAGCCAGTATTGGATTTGAAATTAGCATCGCGGTTGCGCACCCCTTTGGTGTAGAGCTGGGCAGAGAGGTCGAAAAGCTGTTTGAGGGCGAGCTTGGCACCTTCGAGGTCCCCTTGCGCTTTGAGTGCTTGTAGGTACTCTGAGGTGGGTACGGCGCGGCGTTGAAGGACGAAATCCCACTTGTTCAAATCTAGCGTCATGGGGGCTGCTTGCACGTCGACTACAAAGGCTTGGGGTAGATCTTGAGTGGCTTGAAAATGCACGTAGAGCAGTCCAGATTCAGGGGCTAGGCGCTCCTGGGCTAATTGGAACGACTGCACCACGCGGCGCCATTTCTGCGCCTGTTTGTGGCGGTTTGTATCGAGGCGTTTGAAAAACTTGAGCACGTACTTGCCATCTGCGCTAAAACACACAAAGCTTTGTCCTCCATCGCCAAAGTAGCGATAAGGTTGCGCTAACAGGTGGGCGATCTCCTGGCTGTCCGCATTAGCGGCAGGTCCTGGAGACTGTGCTAGTTGGTCTATTTCAAAGGGCCTAGACCAGATCGTGATAGGTGCAAAAGCGAGTAGTAAAAGTTTCCAGATAGGGCTTATTCGCATAGCTGGGCGATTTCCTGCTTTAAATGCTTAGCGAGAGGTGGGTAGTGCACATCCAGCCACTGGTGTAAATTGTCCGTGATGCGCAGCAGCTCATCGCGCATAGGGGTCTTAGGGTAGTCGCTTTGTCTGCGAAATCGGCCGACGTCGATCTGGATGACAGCATGATCCAGCACGCCGAAATTGGTGTTCAGATCGGGATCTTTGTCAAAAAGCCCCTTCTGGTAGCGGCTTGACAGCAGATGGACTAGGCTGGAGATGAGGGCTTGACCTGTTTCCAAACCCTCTTGCTCTACTTTTTGCGCAATGCCTGGGTAGAGCAGATCGGCTTTTCTTTGCACGAGAAACTCTATCCCGTCGAGGTCCAGTGTGTATGCGATACCGAGGCGATCGATGATTTTAAGAGAGTGTTTGAGATCCTGGGTCTTATTCAAGTGGACAAAGAGCAGCCCTGTTTCTGCGCGCATCTCTTGGTAGGCTAGCACATAGCTCTCAAAGTCTTTAGCCAGCTCCTGGTTCTTTTGCAGGATTTTGCCCACTCTGACGGCGTTTAAAGCTGGGGGCAGTGGGTTGAGATGGGTCCACCAAGGGGGCAGCAACCGGTTCAAACGGAAAAACTTGATCACATATTGTCCATCATCTGAGGCAAAAACGTAGGATTGCGCCCCTTTGCTCAAGTAGTGGTAGGACTGGTCAAACACGGTTTCCAAGGCTTGCTCTTCGGGCGCAAGCGTCTCCCACTCAGGATGGAACGAGAGGCTTGATAAGATTTTATGGAGCGCAAAGCTATCTGTCTGCGCATAGCAGAAACGCTTGAGTAAGACAGCGCACAGGACAACGCATCCTATGCTCAATAGACGGTAGATGAATTTTTTAATACGCATGAAGGCCATTTCAATCTGGAAATGGTAACTAACTAGGTGTGCTCCTGTCCACTCTTAATTACACCGGCTTCTGGTGATTTGTAAAAGATTTCTGCTCGATCTTTTGCTGCTGGAAACGACGCTTAAGCCTCGCCAACTTATCTTTAAGTTTGCCTCGGCCTCCACATCGCCTCGGTCGACAAAATCTCGTCGCACAAACCTTTACCTCTCAACAGAGGTCGGTATAACCCGTGGCTTACTTCACCACGATGGTACGCTCAACATCGTTAAAGAGGCCACCTACAGAGCGGTTCTGCTCATCTAGTAGCTCTAAGCGAATGCGGTGGAGCCCTTTTTTCAGACCATAGATGTAGTGAGGTTGCCACGAGACGACGGTGCGCTGCACGTCATTGTCGATGGTGACGCGCACTTTGTACCCATCTTTCGAGAGTTGGCAGTTGGTCAGGTAAAAATCGAGCAAAATAGGCTCAGGGCTGCGTTTATTGTAGGTGTATTCCCCTTGGGGCTCGTTATAGGTGAGATAAGGGCCACTAAGATCGATCTGGGGGTTGTCCTTCTGCTCTTTGTAGTAGAAGGTGCGCGCGGCAAAGCAGCCGTCGCCTTTAAGACTTTCGTTGAAGGAGCGCACTGGGAAGATACGGATCACATGCATCCCAGGCTGCAATTTAGCTGAGATTTCAAAGTCAGCCGTTTGGTCGAAATACTCTTCTGTGTCGTCCAAAGCATCGATGAGGGCTTCATTGACTTCAAAATAGGGCTGATTGTCGACAAAGATGTGTACGCTTTGCCCGTTTGGATCGTTAAAGACCTCTCGCTTGCGCGGAAAGTCGCTGTCGACGCCGAGGGGGTAACCCTCTAAACGGATTTGCCCGCGCACAGGCTGAGACTTGATGGGCTTGTCTGTCTCAGGAAACAGGATCGTCATCTTCACTTCATCGGGCTCTGGAGTGGGATCGACCGGAACAAGGCGTACTCCCTGAGGGTTAGGCTGTTCTTTAAGTTCCGCACTATGAACACATGCTATGCAGAAGGTGGCAACGATTAGAGAGAGACTCTTGATCAGATTCATGTAAATACCTCTAAGGAGCGACTATGTGAGCCAATTGCAAAACTCTTCGACGCGTAAAATCGCCCTTTCGAACCCCACTCGCACCCGCGCCTCCTCGCCTACCCTCTCGGGTAGGCCGCCGTCAACGCGTCGGACAGGCAAGGCCTGTCCTACGCGAGTGGGGTTCAAAATCTTCGATTTTCCACTGTCGCTTCAGTTTTGCAACTGCCTC
>Ga0247727_10008722_pt1 | contig 18690 bp, 13 predicted proteins | sample WisWelCaveWW1625_FD_202498 | JGI IMG/M metagenome (GOLD analysis project Ga0247727, IMG submission 202498) | Biofilm microbial communities from Wishing Well Cave, Virginia, United States - WW16-25 | ecosystem: Environmental > Aquatic > Deep subsurface > Groundwater > Cave microbial mat | place... | reverse complement strand
GTGGATGCTTCTTTCGGTTATCTGAAACGGAAAGAAGTCCCTGCATTTGAAGGAGCGGCAGAGCAACCGATCAAAGGACCGGTCGTGAAGGAAGTGTCGGGGCCGGAACCGGAAAGCATCGAGATCGGTTTCCGCCTGCCGGGTATCCATTCACGTGATTATCTGCTCCTGACGGTTTTCAACCGGCTGCTTTACAACGGCAGGGCTGGCGTCATAGATCTGAATCTCAATCAATCCCAGATGGTTCGCGATGGATATTCCAGTGTCTGGGGCCTGAACGATTATGCGATTCATTTCCTGGGCGCTTCTCCCCGCGAAGGCCAGTCGCTTAGCGAAGTTCAGAAGCTTCTGCTGGATCAGGTTGAGGCAATGAAACAAGGGGAATTTTTTGGCGAACAGGATATTGACGCTGTCATCAACAATATGGAAATCAGCCAGGTGAAAAGATATGAATCAAACTCGGGAAGGGTATATCATATGCTTTCATCATTTGTTGAAAAAGCAAAATGGATTGAAAAAGTCGGATTTTTTCAGGAACTGAGGAAAATTACCAAAGAAGAAATCGTTGCATTCGCCAATGCCAACTATTCCGGCAATTGCGTGATTGGAAAAAAACTTACAGGTGAAAAGGACCAGGTAAGTAAGGTGATGAAGCCACCGATCACCGCAGTGGAAGTAAACCGGGAAGCCAGCTCCCCCTTCCTGGATGAAATCAAAAATCGTCCCAATTCGAAAATAAGCCCCTTGTTCCTGGATTATTCCAGGGACATTCAGATTCTGGACGGCCCGGCGCCGCTGCATTACGTACGAAATGCAGAAAATTCTTTGTTTACCATGTATTATATCCTCGACATGGGTGAAACTCATGACAAACTGCTGCCCATTGCGATCCGGTATCTGAAATACCTGGGTACTTCAGAAATGACAAGCGAAAAAATTCAAAAAGAGTTTTATCAATTGGGTTCGTCATTTGACATATTCACCGACGAAAGACAGGTGTATGTATATACCCGCGGTCTTGACCGGAATTTCGAAGCGACCTTGAAACTATTTGAAGATGTTCTCAAAAATTGCGTCGCAAATGAAACCGCTCTGCAGAATCTGATCGCTGATATTCTGAAGGAGCGTTCTGATGCAAAGCTAACCAACTGGAATATTACCTGGGCCATGCAGGAGTATGGAACTTACGGCGCCCGAAATCCCTACAACGATATTCTGAGCGAAGCTGAATTGAAGAAAATCGAATCCGGGCAACTGATCAGGCGGATTCAGGAACTTACATCTTACAAGCACCGGGTCCTCTATTACGGGCCAATGGAATCGGCACAATTGTCAGAACACATTCGTACCTACCACAAGATTCCGGATCAATTGAACAATATCCCGGACGTCGTTCCATATGAATTTGTGGAAAGAACCGGGAAAAAGGTCTATTTCGTCAATTACGATATGGTGCAGGCCGAAATCTTCTGGGTTGCCAACAGCACCAGCTGGAATCCGGAAATGCTTCCAGTGATTGAACTGTTCAATGAATATTATGGCGGAAGTATGTCTTCTGTTGTATTTCAGACGATCCGGGAATCAAAAGCCCTGGCTTACTCCACCTATTCCGAATTTTCTTCCCCGGAATTGCCGGCTGAACCTTTCACCGTTATAGCATACGTAGGTACACAAGCAGATAAGATGACTGATGCCATTAACGGAATGAATGAATTGCTGAATCAGATGCCGGAGTCAGCAAAACTCCTGAGTGGTTCAAAAGATGCCATCCGGAATCGCATTGATTCCGAACGAATCGCCCGCACGGGAATCCTTTTTAATTATGAAGAAGCGATGAAAATGAAACTGAACAAAGACATCAGGGAAGATATTTACAACCAGGTCAATGGCCTTTCCTTTGAACAAGTGAAGTCATTTCATGAGAAGTATATCGCCGGCGAGAATTATACCCTGCTGGTTATCGGATCCCGGGAACAGGTAAACCTGGATGAATTGAAAAAATTCGGCGATGTGGAAGAGCTTACTCTTGAAACTTTGTTTGGCTATTGATTCCCGGAATCAATGAAATCAACCTGGTTTGAAACCCGGCAATTCAGCCGGTCTGCCGGTGAGTTGAAATATTTTCCGGAAATATTTCATCCAGATCAGGAGTGAATTCGTCCGGATTCCGTTCTCGCGGCAAGCTCTCAGGATTTCACGGTTGACCGCAAGCCGGCTCCTGATTCCGGAAGTGCTCACTCCACCGGTGCGCATTACAACCATAGTCAACGGCATATATTTCCATTTCAGTCCTTCCACGGCAATGAGGCGGGAAATCATATCGAAATCCGCACAGATGCGATAATCCGTCTTGTAAAGTCCTTTGCTTTCATAAATTTTTCGCTTCACAAACATCGTCGGATGGGGCGGCATATCTCCAAACTTCAGCCGGCTTTTTGTAAACGACTTTCCCCGGTAGTATCTGACGATCCGGTTTTCATTATCGGGTTTCACATAGATCAGGTCGCCGAATAACAAATCGGAATCAGAACCGGAAAATCCTCCCACCACTTCCGAAATGATTTTTCCGGAGGCGTAAAAATCATCTGCGTTGAGAATGCCAATCAAATCCCCGGAGGCAAGACGGATTCCTTTGTTCATCGCATCGTATATACCCTTGTCAGGTTCTGAAACAAGGCGGTGAATTTTTTGTCCGAACGATTTTACAATTTCACATGTATTGTCCGAAGAATTTCCGTCAATCACAATGTATTCGATTTCGGGGTAATCCTGGGCCAGGACAGATTCTATACATGAACGGATATACTTTTCTCCGTTGAAAACGACTGTAATGATTGACACTTTCATTCGGAAATTACCCGTTGTCTCACCAGATCCGCCGGATTTCCCTGGTAAACGGAAAAAGGCTCCAGGTCGGAAACCGCTACTGATTTCACGGCCAAAACCGAATGGGATTTGCATGTCACTCCCGCCGTCACAATCGCGAATGCGCCGATCCATACTCCGTCTTCGAGGGTGATTTCGCCGGTGACCAAATCAAATGTTGCTTTGTTATATTTATGATTCCCGGTGAGCAGCACCGCACCCTGGGAAATGCAGCAATTCCTGCCAATCTTCACAGCGACCAGATTGTCAATCCAGGAATTTTCTCCTACCCAGGAGTAAGATCCGATTTCCAGCCGCCAGGGATATTTCACCTGGATTCCGGGTTTGAGAACAACTCCCTTTCCGATTTTTGCGCCAAACATGCGAAGAAAAAATATTTTGAGACCGCTGAATGGATTCCAGGGATTCTTCAAAAACATAGCATGGACAAAAAACCAAAGTCCCCTGACAATCAAATTCCTTCCGGTACGATACCAGGAATTGTCATACCGTGAAAGATCAGTGGTTGCCATTGTCAAATAAAATTAGGTTTTTTTCGACCGCTCCGCTTTGAGCAGCGAAGTCCTTCGCAAAGGAAAATGCCGCGCTTTCCCATTCCGGGTAAATCGCCTGATCCATGTTGATGGCTTCCTGCATCGCACCGACGAATTGCGCACGGTCGCGAACCGGAATATCCCAGCCAATCCGGCGTGAATATAAATTCCGCCAGGGGGTGGCATCACTCAGCAATACCGGCAGGCCGGCGGCCATTCCTTCAAAAATGGAATGACCGAAATTCTCTCCCCGTGTTGGCAAGACAAAAAAATGGCTTCCCTCCCAAATCGCTTTCAGTCTTTCCGGCTCGAGGGGGCCATGCCAGTTGATGGTGATTCGTTTTTCGTAAGATTCAGAAATCTTCCGGCATTTGGATGCATATTCAGAATCTTCCTCGGTGCCGGCAATTTCCAGTGTGATATTGCCCGTAAGCTCAGGCAAGATGCCAAGGAGGAAGTCAAGATTTTTTTTCGGGGAAATCCGGGAAACGAAGCAAAATGTGGCTTCTCCGGCAGACTTTTGACGCCGTACCGGCAGTTCATGAGGAACTGCAACAGGAATATTGGGCGCGAGATGCACTACAACATTCTCACCGAAAGTCATCCGGATTTGTTTAATTTCCTCTTCATCGGTGGCATGAAATTCCACTTTGGAATGCAATCCGAACCACCGGAAAACATTCAAAAAAATCTTTTTTCTGAATTTTTTGAGGGACAATGCTCCCGGGTGTAACATTCCCCGCGGCGCCAGAACGATTCTGATACCGGGCATCCTGCGAATCCACAGGAGGGGCTTCAGGGAAAATGAACGGGAAAACATACTGTTGAGGTGAATCAGGTCAGGCTGAAATTCGCCGATCACTTCCAGCAATTTCTTCTTATTCAGCCTTCCTGCAGAAATGTACATGACCGGGATTCCGTTTGGATCTGCGTTCCAATCGCCGGTATGGATGCCCGGATACGGTTTGGAACCGGTAAAATCCCGGTCGCCGGTGATGATTCTTACCTGAAACCTGTCATTCAAAATCCGGGCCAGGTTGGCCACAGAACGGATGGGGCCGCCCGCCATGTATCCGGGCAAATACCAATCCACGAGAAAGAGAATCTTTTTTCCAGCGGTCATCCTTCGCCCAGATTCTTTTGCATCCAATCCTCAAGAACCACCAGGAGCCATACGTGAACCCAAAGGATGCGACTGTCACCGGAAATAAACCGGTTCCAGGTTTGCATCACTTCCTGTGAATGGAGAAGTTCTCTTTTTGCCAGGCTGTTGATCCTGCTTTCGGCAAACGGACGAAGTTCATTCCTGAGCCATTGATTCCAGGGAAATACAAATCCGGCTTTTGTACGGTTGAGAAGTTCTTCCGGCAATTCATTTTTCATTGCGGCTGCAAGCAAAGATTTCTGGGAATTTCCCATTTTCCATTCGTCAGGAAGACCAAGAAGATATTCCACCAATTCGTGGTCAAAAAACGGAACTCTGACCTCGAGGGCATGACTCATGCTCATCTGGTCGGCATCACGTAACAAAACATGTTGTGTATATGTAAGAATTTCCATCGCACTGATCAAAGACCAGTAACGGTTGGGAGAAGCAGGATCCAGTGTCGAAATCACATCGGGAAATCCGGGAAAGGGATCGGCGAAACGATTGAGGAGAGCGGCCCGATGGGAAGGGCCAAACACCATTCTGAAAACCGGATAGACTGAACGAAGATCCCGGGATCTTATTTTCGACAATGCCTCGAGTTTCTCACGCCTCCTTCCATTCCAAAGCGCGGGGATCCAATTGCGGATTGCTTTTGGCAAAGACCAATAAGCGCGATTGCTTACAATTCCTGGCAATTGCCGGAAAACCGGATAACCGCCAAACAATTCATCTCCCCCCAGGCCGGACAATGCGACTTTGATTCCCTCGCGATGTGCCAATTCCGAAATTACCCAGGAATTGATTCCATCACCGGTTGGATGATCCATGCTTTCCAGGATTCCCGGAATGAGCGCCGGCAGGGAATCGGGAGTCAGGAAAAGGGGGTGGTGCCTGGTTTTGTATTTCCCGGAAATCAGCGTGGACCATTTGGATTCATCATATTCTTTTTCTTTGAATACAACCGAAAATGTATCAATCGGTTGATTTGATTGCTGAGCCATCAAAGCGACAACGGCTGAGGAATCCATCCCGCCTGAAAGAAAGGCCCCGACCGGGACGTCGCTGAACATCCTCTTCCTGACTGCATTTTGCAGCAAGGTTCTGACTGCTTTCACCGGCTTTTCTCCCTGATGCTTACCGGAGTCAAAAAATTTCCCGGGATCCCACCAGCGATGTATTTCCATTTTGCCATTTGAAATCTTCAGCCAGTGTCCGGGGAGCAAGGTTTTGACGTCACGAATGATGGTATTGGGGGCGAATACGGTTTGCCATGCCAAAAATTGATTCAATGCCGGAATTTCGATGTTTCGGGAAACCAGGCCGGATTTCAGGAGAGGCCGGATTTCCGATGCAAATGCAAAAAGCCGGTCGTTTTGAAAGGTATAGAGAGGTTTGATCCCGATCCGGTCGCGACAGGCAAACAATACCTGATTTGCTTCATCCCAGATTGCGAAAGCAAACATACCCTGAAAGCGATGCAGGCATTCTGCCCCCCACTTCATGAAGGAGGCGAGCGCCACCTCGGCGTCATTTTGCGTCTGGAAATCATAATCAGGGATTGAACTCCTGATTTCCCGGAAATTATATACTTCACCGTTAAATACGATTGTGTACCTTCCTGAGGGATCAGTCATCGGCTCATCTGCCTTTTTGGAAAGGTCAATGATAGCCAGCCTTCGATGGAGGAGAACGGCATGATCCGCCCTGAAAATTCCCTCCCCATCCGGTCCGCGATGGGCCAGGGCATTGTGCATGGCCCCGATCGCAAGCGTCACTTCCGGGCTCCGGACTTCACCGATGATTCCAGCAATTCCGCACATTTCAGTTTTTTTCAGCGATGGAGACCAGGGTATCTGCCCAAATATCGGGTGAATATTTCGAGGAAATTTCGCGACTTCTTCCTGACATATACAGCAAGGTATTGTTGTCGAGCGCAGAAATTTTTTTCATTTGAAGCAGAAGATCTTCCGGGTCGCCGGGCCGGTGTAAAAATCCGTTTTCACCGGGAGCAATCAATTCCACGGCGGCGCCGCATGCGGTCGAAGCGATGAGCGGCAAACCAGCAGAAGAAAATTCATGCAATACCACACCCCAGGGTTCAAACCTGCTTGGCAATATCAATGCACCGCTGTCCCGGGACAATTCCGCCAGATCTCCGGGTTGAACAAACTCCATGTATTCCACTCCTGCTGCCCGGCGAACGGATTCAGACAAATTCCCGGAGCCGGCAATTCTGAGTTTCCACGGATTTTCCGTAACATTTTGATATTTCTTATATGCCTGAAGCAAGTCAGGAATACCCTTGGATTCAACAAGTCTGGCAACGCATAAGAACCGTCTTGGGTAGGATGCTGTTTTCAACAAGCGGGTTTCCTCAAAACTATTTTGAAATATGAGTGTATCTGCGGAATACATACCGGTATGAATCCGGTTGGCGGGGAATCCCAGTTTGCGTGCAAATTCCACCTGCCTGCTGCCGGGAACCCAGGCATGTGAAAAACGTGTATGGATCAACCAGGGACTGAGAATGGACGCAACTCTTTGCCTGATTGTTCCGCGCCATTGGTTGTCAAATGCGCAAACAACTGGCTTATTTTCCCTTTTGAATGCAGAGGCAACACGAAGGCAATCGGGGTCTGACCACCCGGAAACGTACAACAAATCCGGCCCGGTTTTTTCCGCCAGCTGAATAAGAGCCCGGGAATCGAATTCACTTTTTTCATACATAAATACATTTGGTATTTTTTGAATATGAAAAGGAGCATCGGGGTGGACAGGCCATCTGACGATATGCGCCTCTGCGCTGCATTTTTCCACAAACCTTCTTACGCAAGCAAGGAAATACCCTGAAATTTCGGAATACAGGAAAAGCACTTTCATTGTCTCAGCCGGAATTCATCAGCCATCAATACCACGCTCAGCAATACAAAGAGCACGGCAAAATAATTCAGGGAAGAAGATCCGTATCCTTCGAAAAAAATCGAAACAGCAAACGAAACTCCAAGGGAAACCGCATATCTGCGATCCGGAATCGCTGTAAAGAACTTGACGAAGAAAATTCCAACCAGAAAGAGGCCGACGATTCCGGTATTGAGCAGAAATACCAGGTAGGAATTGTGAACCCCTCCCTGGTGACCGGTCATGGTAAGAAAAATCGGAAGGTACTTGTCAAACAACAACTCCTCGAATGAGAATCCTCTTCCGATCAGGGGTTCCCTCGCCACCCATTCGAGCGCCCATTCCCAGGCCACATACCTGCCGGATCCTGTATAAATAGACTGGAGCCGTAACTGTTCCTGCAAGCCCAGGAGTCTGACAACGGCGCTGACGGTTTCAAAGTCGAGGAGAGGAAGAAACATCAGGACAGAAAAAAGCATAATAATTCCCCAAATGCGTGTTTTCTTGTTGAACAGCACAAACACACCGAGGAAAACAAACAATGCAAACAGGTTGCCTTTGTTTCCGCTGAACATGACTGAAAGAACCGCCAAACTGTAAACAGTGAAAGTTTCCATGCGTGATTTCTTCTCAAGCGCCAGGTAATACATCAAAAAAATGATGCAGATCATTCCGAAAAGGCCAAGCCCGTTGGGATTGCCAAAAACGCCCCGGAACCGTACTCCGGTGCCGAAAAATGCCTGGAGCGGAACCAGGAACATCATGAGAAAACCAGCTCCCAGGAGAGTGATGAAATACCAATACAGATGTCGTTTGAATTCGGTCTCGCGAACGAGATAGAAAAAGAAATAATGTAAGGCATTGAAATATGTCAGGAAAAATGAGAAGGTTTTCAGAGTTGCGGTAGGTTTAATGGGACTGTTCAGCAGGCTGAACAGGGATGCAAAAAAAAAGGGAAGGAGAAAAATGAAGATTTTATTGAAATGGTATTTCTCACGGGAAATATCGTAAAGAACCAGAAGTCCAAGGGCAACAGAATAGACGACCTTGGTATTGGCGGAAAAAGTGAAAATCGTCCATTCAAAATGCCGGATTTCACCAAAATGAAGCATGTAAAGGAAAGCGAATATGTTGACAATGTAATTGCCCCGGAGGTGCATCCATATGGCAAATCCAAAAGCAAAAGCTCCTGCGAGCGGCATTGCAATATTGCCAAGGATCATCGAACCTGGTATGAACACCAGGTACAGCATCCGCAATTCCAGAAAATGCCTGAGCAATTCTCTAAGCATCCTGCAGGCCGCGCAAACGGTGATAAATTTCCGATGCCAGGAATCCGGCGCCGATCATCAGAATGAAATCGAGATGGATTCGCATGCGGATGGTTGAGAAATACAATAAGAAAGGAAGCATATGAAAGATCTGGATCCCGGCGAGCAGGATGATCGCATCGCGGTTTTTCCGGAATGCACGAATCAATCCGGCCAGGCCGGCGACCAGAATGAGTATGAAAGGTACGGTATAAGCAATTTTTTTGACCGGCGGATTGTCATCGGGAAGGAATATGTCCCAGTATCGCAGAAATTTCAACCAGATCAATGCCGGCTGCTCGCCAGGGTTTTCCAGGATGTATTGAACTGCGTTTTCGCGGTTTCTTTTTTCGCATTCTGTCTGGGCATTCCAGTCGCGGCAAAACATTTCGGGATGTTGCCAAACCACATATTCCGGTGTAGGAAATTTTCTCTGTCCGATGAATTCTGAGGCAAACCGGTTGTTTCCAACCAAGAGGTTATATCCACCATTTGTAGTGGTAAGCGAGGGACTCCCATTGACATTCCAGGTCCACAATACCCATGGAAGGATGACCAGAAAGATTCCTGCCGCGATACTGAGGTAGCGCTGAAGAAATCTCAAAACGGTATACCGGTGTAAATACAATTCAAACAGCACAAATGCCGGAAGGATGAAATACACATTCGGCCGGAGGTAGGAGTACAAGCCAACCAGCAAACCGAAAAGGAAATACCGTATCTTGCCTTGCGAAGAATCCGGATAGGAAATAACGAGGCACTTGATGAACAGCAGATTGAGGACAACATCGCTGACTCTCAAAAAAGAAAATGCATAGTAGGGATAGAATTGTTCCAGGCAAATAGCCAGGAACGACACTCTCTGGCTGATTCCGAGCCTTTCACAAAAAAGATCTGTCAATACGGTCGAAGCAGCAAAAAACAGCATCTGAACGAGGAAGAGGATCCAGCCAGGTTCTCCATCACTCATCATAGGAAGGAGGAAGATGCTATACAGCGGGGGCTTGAATGTATTGGTGACATTGCCTCCGAGGTACTCATTGGTCACCCTGACATAATCGTAATCGCCTTCAGGTTCGCCGGCCGGTGTGAAGAAAATCCAGATGAGTCCCTGCACAGCACAAGCAGCAACAAAAATGATCATTCGGTACTGCGTTTTCCTGGCGGAAATCATCGGCGCAAATTAAGGGAAAAAAGGCAAGGGAAGTCCCGGAGAGCGATTTGCTTATGTTGTGAAAAATCGGCTGGATTGTCGGAGAAACCCCTGCTTCTTTGCTTTCTCGCAGGTCAGGCTTTTCCTATTTTGTGCTATATTTGGACCCATAATTCAAATCGAAACGGTTCAAGCATTATGAGAAAATTGTACTTTACGCTTCTTGCATTGCTGGTGTGCGGGCTGACACAGGCACAGTTCATTCCGGCAGAAAAAGTCACGCAGGAAAGGATTGCACCTGACAATTACCGAATCAACCCAGATCGCACCATTGACACGATATTCACCTATTTCAACCGCTCCACCGGTTTCATTCTATGGGGAAGCATTGACGGCGGTGATATATTTGGAGTTTGTTACACCGACGTTGCAACGAATCCTCCCCCGGATATCCGGAAAGTCCACGATGGAGTAGGAAACCATTACGATGGATTTGGCCAGGCCATTGACATATTGGAAGTACTTGCATGGGTAGCCGAAGGAGACAAGATCGGCAGTGCAGATTCCATTTGGGGCCGCGTTTACAATGCCGGTTCAGACAGCATGCCGACCAGCCTTGCCGGATATGGCGCAATTACCATTGACGAGGTTGCTGCAAGCCAAAACCTGACATGGTCAAGCATTCCGATCACGGAAGGAAGCGGAGTGGTCAGCAATGAATTTGTCGTCAGCTGGGAGTTCCAGGGAATGGACGATACTCTTGGAATCGTCGCAAATGATACGACCAATGGCGCCGGTGAAAGACGTCCCAAACTTCTGCTTACCAGTGACTTTGGCGGCACATGGAAATATGTGGATGAAGTATGGCAAGGCACCTGGGATCTCGATGTGATGCTTCTTCCCATATTCGATGACAATCCTGCTTCGAGTGAATCAAATATCGAATTCAACGGAGTTCATATTCTTCCCTCCTTCCCGAATCCGGCAAGCGGAGTGACAACCATTCGCTACGAACTTGACCGCATTCAGGATATCAGAGTAAAAGTATTTGATTTGTCGGCACGCGATCTGTTTGACAGCGGCACGCAAACGATGAAACCGGGCACCCACGAAACGGATGTCAACGTTTCTGACTGGGCAGCAGGCAATTATTATTACCAGGTCATCGCAGGCGGAAAAACCTTTTCAAGCAGGTTTACAGTCACGAAATAAAATTTCAAAGAATTTCAATACAAGCCGCCCACGAAATTTCGGGGCGGCTTTTTTTTTGAACTTTAAGGATGGATTATATCAAAGACAAATCAGTCATTGTCACCGGAATCAGCAAAGGCATTGGAGCGGGTTTGTGCGGTCAATTGCTGGAAAGAGGTGCAAAGGTAATCGGATGGGGATTGCATACACCGGCATACAGCAATCCTTCTTTGCACTTCATCCAATGTGACATCAGCCGCGAAGAGGAAACCATCCTTGCTGCAGCCGCAACGCGGGAAATTACATCGCACATTGATTTTGTAATCAACAATGCCGGTCTGGGAATTTTTAGGCAAGTTGAGAATCTGCAAACGGATCAATTCATGAAAATGTTCATGGTGAATGTTGCAGGCGCATTTTACGTAACGCGGCAATTTGCCGGAAGCATGAAAGCCCGTGGCAGTGGCCACATCATCAACATCAGCAGTATTGCCGGAAGAGTTGGCGCTCCCTGGGGGAGCGGATATAACACCTCCAAATTTGCCTTGAGCGGATTTTCAGAATCCCTGTTTCATGAACTCCGTCAATCCGGAATCAAAGTCACAACCGTTTATCCGGGTGCAACCCGCACGGAATTCTTCAATCAGATTGAGGGTGGTGGTGGCAACCCGGATTTCATGCTGGATCCTGCAGACGTAGCCGCCACGGTTGTTCATTTGATGGACACGCCGCCGAATTATCTGGTGAGGGAGATCGAGATCAGGCCCTTGAATTCGAAGAAAAACCAGTAGAAAGATGGTAGTAGAAAGATGAAACTGACCGAAGGAAACCCCCTTGGTTCGGGGATGAAAGCCGGGATCCCGACAATTTCAAATGAAATTATCGGGAATGAAAGTGGCCGAAGGAAACCCCGATGGTTCGGGGATGAATTCGTAAATGTTCACTTATCAGGGCATAATAGTCGTTTGTGCGATGATTCGCTTGCAATTCTCTGACAAACCTTTTCTGATTTCTGTTGCGTAAGGGTTAAGGGTTTTCAAGCTGGGGTAAAGCCAGCCCCTGCATTTCTATCGTCCGATTTTTCCCCGCACCACAGCAAGGATTTCCTCCAGCCTCTTCTGAGATTGTTTGCTCAGCTGATCTGCTTGTTGCTTCATTTTTTCATTGAAAACCTGGTCAGCTATTCCGCCGAGGTTGATGCGCACATTCATCTCCGCACCGGCAATGCTGGTGTGAATGCACATTGCCCCGACTCCTGCATCCGTTACCGATGCCGGATTTCCCTGTATTGCCATTGCTTCCAGCAATTCATATGCAGAAAATGCAATTTCCATGACCTGAAGAGGAACTTCCGCAGCATTCTTCCCTGCTTTCTCTTTTGCTTCTGTTCTCAGTCTTCTTTCCTCGTCGGTGGCATTTGGCAAGCGGACCGCCTCCATGAAAGCGTTGAAGGCACGGGTGTCTTCATCCACCAGGAATAACAATTTATCCTTGATCCATTGTGCCTGTACTGCCCATGTGCTGAATTCACCGGTGCGATTCTCCCATCCTCTTTTGCTTGCAGAGAGATTCGCAACCATACCGCCAAGAGACACTCCCAGTGCGCCGCACAGTGCAGAAACGGAACCGCCACCCGGCGCGGGTGAATCCGACAAAGTCTCGTTGCAGAATTCGCGAACGCTGAAATCAACAAGCTGCTTCTCAGTTTTCCGGTTGATTGCGTATTCGATGACTCTCTCATCCGGAAGGAAGGGCTTCAGGTCTGACAAACCGAGAGATTTCACCGCAATCTGTATCAGTTCTTCTTCCGATTGCCCCTCTGACAAGCCTTGCTTTCTGAGAAAATGTTTTCCTGCATCGAGGAGACATTTCATGGGAAGAAGTCCGACGATTTCCGATCCGGTGACACGCAGTCCGCGGCTATGCGCTGAATCCAGACATGCATCAAATGCAGCATGCAATGGAGTCACAGAAATATCAGTCAGATTCATCGAAACCTGGGCGATCCCATATTCTGCAACAAACCACCCGATTCCCTTGACCGCTTTGCACAAACCCGGAATTCGAACCGCCTCTCCGTTTTCATCCAGTATCTTCTTCCCTTCCGGAGTACCGTCCACAGTTTTGATTCTGCCATTTTCGCGGACATCAAATGCGACTGAATTTGCCCGGCGCACTGACTTTGTATTGAGATTGACATTGTAGGCAATCAGGAAATCCCTGACTCCGATGGCGGTTTGTCCGGATTTTGCATTGAATTTCTGCGGACCGAAATCGGGTTTCCATTCCGGACGGGCAATTTTTGCTGCAAAGCCTTCGTATTCGCCTTCCCTCAGCACCGAAAGGTTTCTCCGGTTCTGCGCAGTCGCCGCCTTCTCATACAGATATACAGGAATTCCCAGTTCTTCTCCAACCCGCAGCCCAAGATCTTTGGCAAGCGAAACACATTCATCAAAACTGATTCCACTGATAGGTACAATCGGACAAACATCGGTAGCGCCCATCCGGGGATGTGCTCCCTGATGCCTGGACATGTCAATCAGCTCCGACGCCGTTCTGATGGAACGAAATGCCGCCTCCATGACAGGGCCCGGATGGCCGACAAATGTGACAACGGTACGATTGGTTGATGCCCCGGGATCCACACCGAGCAGGGTAACACCTTCGACTTCCCTGATGGAATCTGCGATCTTCTCTATCAGATTGTGGTCGCGTCCCTCCGAAAAATTCGGCACGCATTCGATCAATGGCCTCATCAACTTGTGATTTGGCCGTTAATTTAAGCGTAGGCTTACTGCCTGACAAATCGCCCGTTCCAGGTCCCGGATCCGGTGTCAACTTTTACAAGGTAAATCCCTGCTGCCAAACTACTGATGTCAATCTGTACCTCCGATCCGGAAGGATCAGGAAGAACGGCAAACGCAGGAAGCAATCGGCCGTTCAAATCAATAACAGAAATCCTGCATGCAGATAAATCCGGTCCTTTGCTATGTATGGAAATCGAATATGTGGCCGGATTGGGATACAAATCTATGGTTCCACCGGGAAGCAATTGTCCGGTAGAAACGAATATGAACAATACCTGCGATGAACCTGTGCATCCATTCGTATCGGTGGCAACAACATGATAATTGCCAGTAGCTTGTGCGATATGTACCTGCGATGTCTCGCCGGTCAGCTCGTTGCCGCCGAAATACCATTGGTAGGAATTCATTCCCGGACCGGCATCGAGCGTGTCACCATTTACAGAAATGACAGGCGCCGGAAGGGGATTGAATAATTGTTGGATAGAATCTGAAGTCACGCATCCATTTCCATCCTGAATAGTCACCTGATAGGTACCGCTTTGAGTTACCTCTATCGAGTCATTTGCAGATCCTGTATTCCAGGAATAGGAAATTCCGCCGGATTGCGCGGACAAAATGAGCGTGTCACCGTCACAAGCTATCCCCCCCCCGGCAATTGCCGGATTCACGCCGCCGAAATTGATGAAAACGGAATCAAACCCAGGACATAAAATGGTATCGGTAACCGTCACGGTCACAGGGCCTGTTGCCATTGCCGTGGTCGTCGCTGAGGTGTCGCCGTTGCTCCATGAATAAGAAGAATATGCCTGTGTCAGGCTAAAAACGACGGTATCGCCCTGGCAGGGAAATGGATCAGACAAAAGGATAAACGGAAAAACTGTTGAGTTGACACCAATTGTCATTTCCGCCCATTTGTAACATCCGTCATATGAAACGATAATCCGCACTTTGTCGTTATGATTGAGAGTCGAACTTCCCCATTTCTTGTTGGTTCCACTTTGCTGCGAAACCGAATTGAGATCAAATTCATAATTCAAAAAGCCGCTGCTGGCGGTGAATTCGAGATAATCACCGGGACAAATGCTTGTATCAGGATCAGAGGCTGTGAAAAGCAATGTCGAAAGTGTCAGTCCGCCGGTCTGAGTTTGAATGGAACCGAAAACCGTTTTGACTGTATCATATGCCAACGGCGCTGCATGTATGGTTCCGGGCAATCCATCCTGCCCGGGGGCTTTGTCGCCATTTGGACCTCCGAAACCGCTGTCCACACTGATAAGAATGGAAGGACCGGCAGTATAGGAATCGCCATAAAATGTTTTCATCCTTCCGCCGCCGCCGCCGCCGCCGCTGTCATCGGTAGAATTGGAGCCGGGCGAACCATTTCCGCCATTCAGGAGAACCTGGCCATTGTTGTATATCCGGTTGCCGACCAGCATAAAGCCGCCGCCTGATCCGCCGCCGCCCCCGCGTGATCCACCATTGCCGCCAAGGGGCGGACTGTTGCCTCCGTTCAGTACTACGCTGCCATTGATCGTGATAAATTCAGAATCTATCCATACTCCGGCGCCGCCTGCAGCGCCGCTGGTGTTGTTCGATGAACCTCCGGCAGAACCCATGTCAATGGTAGCCGCGGAAGAAGACCCATTTGCTGTACCGGCAGCGCCGGGAGTATCCAATGTGTCATAGCCACCCAGCCCGCCCGCGCCGCCATATCCGCCCCCGCCTGAACCGGCATTGCTGGAACCGTTTCCACCCCCTGGTCCAAGACCCATAGCAACACCCGGATAAACAGGAGGATAACCCTTGCCTGTCCCCTGTATCACTCCATCAATGATAATTTTTCTTGCTTTGATGTTCAGCAGCTGGCTTGGGCCGACTTTGAGAGTATCACCGGCTGACAAATGGAAATATCCGATATCCTGAAGCCCTGCCATGTTGACATTGACGGTCGTAACCAGTCCTTTGGGGAAAACCCCGGAAAAAGAAGTAGCAGCGGACGCAGAAGGATCGCCAAAAAATATCCAGAGATCTGCCGTGTCATTGGCCTTGATTTCGTCAATCAGCACCCAAATCAAGGTCGAGTCGGTATTCATATAATTTTCTATCCAATATGGATAATTGACCGAAAGACAGGTATCATTGGCAAAGCGGATGTCGCGGCCATCAGATTCCATGCGGCCGTTGCTGACCTGCACTTCGGTGTCAATGATGAACCAAACGGGATAATTCTTTTTTGTGATTCCGGATTTTTCAATGACCTGAACCGGCATCCGGTAATCGGGTGCGTACTGCGAAAAAGTATGGAAAGAAGCCACCCAGGCAGAAAACATCAACAATACCAGCTTTCTCCATTGAGGTAAATAGCTGAAAAACAACACATTACTGCCTGAATCCATGGTTTTTTTGGTTTCCGAATGAGTTTTCCCCGTGGCCGAATCAACTCAATTTAGGCAAAATCCTGTTTTCGGCCAATGAATCATTTTGGTCAAATCCCCAGTTTAGGTATGCAAATTGCCGATGGATCTGGATTTACGTATGGGAACCTCTAAAAACACAGAAGTTCGAGGCGGGCGTGCAAGGGAAAAGCGGAGTTTACTTTGGTAAATGAGCATTTTCACTTGGAGCCCAACGAAGAAATTCGCAGTTTTTAGAGGTTCCCTTATTCCTTCACCCATTTCAGGCTTCTGAATTCACCGCGACAATCCCTGATCCTGATCATGTATATTCCGGGTGAGAGTCCGGAAACAACAATTGGTACGGTCATATCGCGGCCGGATTCTTCGAGCACTGCTCTGGCAGATGCATCATGAATCTTCAGGTCGGAATAAGAAGAAAAATTGCCGGCCAGGTAAAGCCATTCTCCTGCCGGATTCGGAAATATTGAAAAATCACATTGATTTTTCGCCAGATCTTCAACTCCGACATGGTTGAAAGCCGGCTGGTGAAACCCCTCAGTCGCAGTAAAATTCGGCAGCGAAAATGTTTCCGTGATGGGTTCTCCGATAGTCCAGTCAAGACGATTGTTCCCAAGAACAAAAAAATCTCCGGCAGACCCGATCACCGATGGCGAAATGGATTGTGAAAACGCTGCAACCGGCAACAAGAATAAAATTGGTAGCCCGAATTTTTTCATAATCCGGATACAATTTACCGAAAAATCATTTCGCGAAAGCGATTGCCCGTTTCTCTCTGATTACAGTAATCTTGATTTGTCCGGGGTACTGCATTTCATTTTGAATCTGCTGTGACAAATCATAGGCAAGGACATCGGCCTGTTCGTCAGAGATTCTGTCAGATTCGACGATGACGCGCAATTCGCGACCGGCCTGAATGGCGTATGATTTGACGACTCCTTCATGGGCCATGGCGGTGTTTTCCAGATCTTTCAGCCGTTTGATATATCCTTCCACGACTTCACGACGGGCACCCGGCCTCGAACCGCTGATGGCGTCACAGGCCTGAACGATGGGCGAGATGAGGTTGGTCATTTCGATTTCATCGTGGTGTGCGCCGATGGCATTGCAGATGTCTGCCTGCTCCTTGAATTTGATTGCAAGTTCCATTCCGAGCAAAGCATGTGGCAATTCAGGTTGGTCTTCGGGAACTTTCCCGATATCATGCAGCAAGCCGGCACGTTTTGCAGACTTTGCATTGATTCCGAGTTCCGCTGCCATCGTGGCACAAAGTCTCGCGACTTCCTTGGAATGGCTCAGAAGATTCTGTCCGTAAGAGGACCGGTATTTCATCCGCCCGACCATTCTGACCAGTTCGGGATGCAAACCGTGAATGCCCAATTCGAGGGCCGTTTTTTCTCCGGTGTCTTTGATTTCTTCTTCCAGTTGTTTGCTCACTTTGTTCACCACCTCTTCAATCCTTGCGGGGTGAATTCTTCCGTCCTGAACGAGGCGATGAAGAGCAAGCCTGGCAATTTCCCGTCTGACCGGATCAAAACCGCTGAGGATAATTGATTCCGGTGTATCGTCCACAATGATTTCGATACCGGTAGCAGCTTCGAGGGCGCGAATGTTTCTCCCTTCGCGTCCGATGATGCGGCCTTTGATTTCGTCATTGTCAAGGTTGAAAACGGATACCGTGTTTTCAATGGCATGTTCGGCGGCAGTTCTCTGAATGGTCTGAATGACGATCTTTTTTGCTTCTTTCGTCGCCTGTTCCTTCGCGTCACCCAGAATTTCCTTGATGCTCGCGGCGGCCATGACTTTGGCATCTTCCTTGACGGCATCCATCATTTGCTTTCGCGCCTCATCGGCTGACAGATTCGCCATTTTTTCCAGGTCTTCCACTTGCTTCAGCCGGGTTTTTTCGACCTCATCCTGCTTTATTTTGAGAATATCATACTGTTCTTCCAGCTTTTGCTTCATCTGATCGGCTCTGCCCTGATCTTTCTTCACCGAATCATATTTCTGGTTGAGGACTTTTTCCTTGTCCCTCACCCGGTTTTCAGCCTGCCTGAGTTTTTCAACTCTCTGGCTTTCTTCCTTGTCGAATTTCATACGCAAATCATTGATTTTCTCACGGCTCTTATGAAACTCATCTTTGGATTTGCTTTCAGCTTTCAGTTCAGCTTCCTTGAGGATTGAGGCAGATTTGAGTTCTGCTTCGGCAATTTTCTTTTTGCCATTGCGGTTCCCGGCGAAGAATCCGATCAGGATCCCTGCGACGGCGCCGATTGCTGCATAAATAATTGGGTCCATCGTTTCTGATATTAAAAATCTAACCATTCCGGCGGCTTGGAGTCGCTGGG
>Ga0247727_10008721_pt1 | contig 18690 bp, 14 predicted proteins | sample WisWelCaveWW1625_FD_202498 | JGI IMG/M metagenome (GOLD analysis project Ga0247727, IMG submission 202498) | Biofilm microbial communities from Wishing Well Cave, Virginia, United States - WW16-25 | ecosystem: Environmental > Aquatic > Deep subsurface > Groundwater > Cave microbial mat | place... | reverse complement strand
GGAATTGCCCAAATCACGGCGCGAGGAGTTGGATAAACCCGAGGGGTATTTGCCCGACCCCGGTTTGATCGACGCCGTGAATGTGGCTTTGCTGCTCGGCCAGCCGCTCTTGCTCACCGGCGAACCTGGCACCGGCAAAACTCAGCTCGCTTACAGCGTGGCGCACGAGTTGGGTTTTGCCAAGCCATTGAAATTTGAAACCAAATCCACCAGCACGGCGCGCGATCTTTTTTACACCTATGACACGCTTGGCCGTTTTCACGTGGCCTACACCCGCGCGAGCAGCGCGGACAGTTTGGATTACCTCACCTACAACGCGCTTGGCCTCGCCATTTTGCTTGCCAACAAGGAATCTGCGATAGAACAAAAACAATGTCTGCCCAAAAATTTTAAACATGACGGCCCGCGGCGCTCCGTGGTTTTGATCGACGAGGTGGACAAAGCCCCGCGCGATTTTCCCAATGATCTGTTGAATGAAGTCGAGGGCATGTATTTCAAAATTCCGGAGCTAAAAAACGCCGAGATTAAAGCCAATGACGACATGCGCCCGATTTTGATCATCACCAGCAATTCGGAAAAACATTTGCCCAACGCTTTTTTGCGCCGCTGCATTTATTACAACATTCCTTTTCCCGATGAAAAGCGTTTGACGAAAATTGTGGAAACCCGCCTCGGCCGCTTCGCCGGCGGCAGCTCGGTTTTGCTCACCGAGGCCCTCGCCTTTTTTTATCAATTGCGTGAGCCCAACAGCGGTTTATCCAAAACACCGGCAACCGCCGAGTTGTTGGGCTGGCTGCTGGCCTTGCGCGCGTTAGATGGCGATCTTCCTCTCCGGCAAAGATCGTCCCAGCGCATCGTTTCCACCTTGAGCACGTTGATCAAAGCGGAAGAAGACCAAAAAAAGGCGGAAGATCTTTTAAATGACTGGCTGGGGAAGGAAAAATAAGAGCAACGGCCATGTTGACCCCGGGCGAGCTTTTTGAATTCATTGACGAGTTGCGCGACGGCGGTTTTAATGTCGGCGCCGAGCAATATATTGCCGCGCAAGATTTGCTGTTGGCGCTCGCGGCGCAAGGGCGATGGTCCGGCCATGCCGAAGAGTTGCGCACTTATTTGGCGCCGCTCCTGTGCAAGTCGCCTCGTGAACAAGAAAACTTCAATCAGTATTTTGAGCAATGGCTTGAAAGAAAACCGCACCTTGCCGCTCCCAGCGTGGCGAAAAAAGAGCCGGTTGTAACTGAGTCAACCGTTCCGCCTTCACAAAGTTTTTTGCAAATTATCAGAGAACATTGGCAAGATTTCGTCTGGTTCAGCAGACGTTGGTGGAAAGTTGCGGCCGTGCTGAGTGTTTTGATTGTAATTGGCGGCATGATTTATTTTTCACGCCAAACGCCTCAACAAACCCAACCTGCTCAACCAAACACGGATACCACTTCCACAACCCAATCATCGACTGACACGACCAGCGCCCCACCTTCTCCGGCTGCTCAACCCATCCAAAGCAACCAGCAACAAGAAGAAATGCGCTTGCGCGCGCTTGTGGCAAAGATTAACGCCTTTGCCGATGCCGAGCAATACCGCGGCTGGCCCGGGTTTTATCGGCGTTACTATGCCGTTATTCGTTTCGGCGTGGCCATTTTGCCGTTGCTGTTTTTTCTCGGATGGTTTTATCGCCAACGCCCCTTGTTGGAAAAAGGCAGCGCCGCGAAAACGCCGGAATTGCATCGCCTCAAAGTCAAAGGCGCCGGCGAGCAGCTTTTTCACGGCCCGACTTTTCGCCGTTTCGCACAAGAGATGCGCCGGCATCGCGAGAGCGGCGTTGGCGACCTCGATCTGCCCGCCACTGTGGAAACAACCACACAACAAGGCGGAATATTCACGCCGGTTTACGGCAAACGCCAGATCCTGCCGGAATACCTCGTGTTGATCGATCGCGCCAGCTTCCACGACCAGCAGGCGCGTTTTGTGGATGAAAACTTGGCGCGGTTGCGAGCCGATGGCGTCTTTGTCGAGCGCTATTATTTTGATTGCGACCCGCGTGTTTGCCGCAGTGACGATCCCTATTCGCCGCATCTGACTTTGCAAGAGCTTGCCGCGCGTTACTCGGAACACCGTCTGATGATTTTTAGCGACGGCGCCGGCTTGATGCACCCGCTCACCGGCAGGCCGCAACGTTGGCTCGAATTATTCTCGGCCTGGACTGACCGCGCCGTGCTGACGCTCGAAGCGCCGCGCCATTGGGGTTATCGGGAAATGGCATTGTCCGGTTTGGATTTTGTGGTTTTGCCGGCAACCCAAGCCGGTTTGGCGGTGCTCATCGAAACCTTTCAAACGAAGCAAGCGCTCACGGGTGTTCCACAAAACGGCTCGCCGCTATTTCCGGAGATGTTGCGCCGCAGGCCGCTGCTTTATTTGGAACGGCTCGCGCCGGAGCCGGCCGCGATTGAGCAACTTTGCGCGCAACTGCATGCTTTCCTCGGCGACGACGGTTATGACTGGCTTGCCGCTTGCGCTGTTTATCCCACGCTCGCGTGGGACATCACGCTTTATCTTGGTCATCAGCTTACCGACGCGAACGGACAAAAACTGCTGACAGAAGAACGGTTGCTCGCGCTGGCAAGATTGACCTGGTTTCGGCATGGCAGCATGCCGGATTGGCTGCGCTTGCGACTCATCAGAAGTCTCGCGCCGGAACAGGAGCATGCCGTTCGCGATGCCTTGGAAGGCTTGCTCAAAAGCGCAGATGAACAACCTCGTGATGGTTTTCCACTCGACATCGCTCGTCCGCCCAAAGATTGGGAACTGCGGGCTTGGAAAAAGCGCCTGCGCGATTTATTGCTTACGGCGCCGGAAGATAGCTCGCTGCAAGATTATGTCTTTCTTACTTTCATGTCCGGCCGCAAGCCGCGTAAGTTAGCCGTGAGCGTGCCGAATTTTCTGCAACGTCTTCTTTATCATCAGGGGCAGGTGTTGTTAGGTCTGCGGCCGGTCACTGCACTGCTCATTGCGTTCTTTTTTGCATTTGCTGGATGGACATTGGTTGGACAAAATAAACCAGTTGTGCCAAGGCAAAATTTTATACCTCATTTCAAAGTTGAAGTTAATATAGTCGGACCCAAAATTAGGAAAGTTATTGTTCCAACTTTGAGCAGGTATGGGGCCAAAGCAGCTAATTTCCCACGCCATAATGACTTTAAACCATTAAATTCAGTAACGTATTATGCATCACTAATCTCGAGTTTTAATTCATTCAATTACCTCAGGAGTCAGCAATCGACTGATACTACAGTGAAGAAACCAATAACAGAAGAGGGCCTTACAAAAATAATACGCAATTTTAAAAATAGAATTGAAGCGCTTTTTCGAATTTATCTAAAACCTGATACTCTCTTTTATGCACGCAGTGATAGCGCTTGGAGTTATTATTCGGAAAGTTTTTACATTCATCAAAATGAAAGCTCCCGTAATTCTTTCGTTAAAACCTATCTTTCTGGTGATGATACTATGTCTCAAGTCTTGTCATTCGATAATAGTGTCGAATCGACCCAACTTCGTGCTGCATTGTACATGAGTTGGCTTAAAGATAACTTTACTTCCGTACTACCAGTTGGCCTTGATTCGTTAATATTCTATGTCGAAGACCTATCTGACTCTACTCAAGTAGGGATTATGCAATGGAAATCCCAACCTCTTTATCTCAAATTAAATCCAATGACAAAATCGACTCCAGTTGATACAACTACACTCACTTCCCAGCCACCTCCACTGCCTGATTCATCTCGAATTGATAGTTTGCAAACACTGGAGGATAGTATGAAACGTTATCTACGCTTAATGGAAGAAGCTAGAAGTCGAGGGCAATACGGTGAATATCGAGGATTGGCGGGAAAGATGGAAAGAAAAATTAAACAGATGAAAGACTTCATTGACAAGAGTTTCAGAATGTATCTTCAAAAACGTGAAATCAGAGAAAAGGCGTTAGATCGAGGTGGAGCAAAAGGGTGACGGTTATTTCGTGGACTCAAAGTTTGTAGTCAAAATTTTTGTAACATTCGTCAAGGAGTCGCTTGTGTTAGCTATCAACAAAAAATTGCAGCTTATCATCTTGGGGCTTGGGGGTGGTTATATTGCAACGTTTCTGGTCAATATACTTTTTTCCTTTTTGCCAGCAAGCATAAACCCAACTCGAGGTTTCGATCTTTTTTTCTATACTCTTTTTTTCAAACCAACCATGCAGTCATATTCAAAGCTTGTAATTATTGATAGCAACGATCCAACCGAGAGTCGCAGCCGTGGTGAATACGCCGACATGATTCATCGACTTCATCAAACCGGAGCAAAATGTGTTGTGTTGAATATTCGTTTCCTTGGAGAACGTCGCTACGATCCAACAGGAGATCAAGCGTTGGTTCGCAGCGTTACTGAATGGCCTGAAGTCGTTCTTGCTGTGGATTTTGCTAGTAATAGCCAACCTAACCCTTTAAGTATGATGATGGTGAAACGACTAGCGCTTCCAGATTCGCTTTGCGAAAATTTTTTCCCAATATTTGTTGCGTCCGGATTAGAACTTCCATTTGATAGCCTTTTATTTGTTACACGACATATTGGTCATAATAATGTCTTTAGCCAAGAATATCATCACTCTCCACCTGTAATAAGTTTTGAGCAGAAATGTTATGCTTCTTTGCCCATTGAAATTGCAAAAATCTATATTGAATCAGTTGATTCATCCGCTAATACCTCTTCTTGGTTAGCCAATTTACCTAAAGACAGAGATGGGCAAATTTGGGCAAATTTTATTCCATCATATAAATTTCGACTATATAGTTTAGAGGAAGCATGGGCAATTTTGCAACACAGTACTGACAATCTTTTTAAAGATACTATCGTGATAATTGTCAATTCTGCAATAGAAAGCAGGGTGCCTACTCCCTTAGGAGCATATCCTCGTTGGGCGATACTCGCTTCTCTAACCAGCCAACTTTTACAAAATCGCAATATAGAAACTTCAATCTTATTTTATCCCGCTATTTTAAGCGCCAGCTTGGTTCTTCTTAGCTTAATATGGTTGCTTTTCATAGCTTCTCGCTTTGAAAAAAAATGGCACCGATCGAGACTAATTTTTATTTTTGGCAATGGGCTGTTGTTTCTTTGTGTCTTTTTGCTGCTCAGTTTTGGCCAACACTGGCTTGGTGTCATCGTCCCTTTATTGGCGTATAATGTGAGTTTGTTGATAGTAACCAGAAGATATGAACGTTTAATTAAGCCTTCACTATATATAGATTTAGTGCTTACGATTTTGGAACGATATGGGGATAAATATCCGATTCAAATTGTATCACCAGTTGGTGAAGATCAAGTAGACGCTTCTTTTCGGTCTTTCATAGAAGGAGCTCAATTTCATAGAGCTTTAGAACGGCTACACCGTTTGGAAGTTAACCGTTCTGAAATGCGATGGATAGGCAATGAGTTGTTCAATATATTGTTTTCGTCTAATTCTTTTAACATTTTAATGAGCAGCTTGGAAATCGCAAAACAAGAAAATAAAAAATTACGAATTAAACTCCGTATAGATTCACCTGAACTGGTTGGCCTTCCTTGGGAACTCATGCATAGTGATAGACTTCCACCTGGCTTTATTCTGCTTCATGACAAGCTGGCTTTGGCACGTTATATTCCTTTCAAACAACGACAAAGTAAACAACAATCACGCCTACCCTTGAAAATTTTGGTTGTCATTTCCAGTCCACATGGTTTGGTACCAATCGATGTAGAAGCAGAAAAGAAATTAATTCAGAAATCTCTTCGCCAACTCACTTTAGGTCGAGATGTTCGTTTAAAATTTTGTGAGACCGCTACATTGGAAAAATTCAGAACTGAATTTCAACGCCATCAGCCTGACGTGCTGCATTACATCGGTTACAGTGATTTCGATCAGGAAAAACTCATGACTTTTCTTGCATTTGAGGATGAAAAAGGTGAGCTTCGTCATGTTGATCTAGAGTCATTTGGAAGCATATTATATGAGTCACCAGTGAAATTGGTGGTTCTTAACAATGGTTGGGGTCGGTATGGTCTACGGCAAAATCAAACTTTTATTGAAGCCGCGCAATATCTAATGCGTTTCGGAGTTCCCGCAGTTGTGGCTATGCAATTTGCAATTCCCGATGAATTTGCAATAATATTTTCAAAGGTTTTCTATTCGACACTTATTAAGCACTTTTCAGTTGACGAGGCAGTTGCCGAAGCGCGCAGAGCCATCATGTTGAGATTGGGTTTGAACCGAGCCGACTGGGCCGCGCCGGTTTTATTCACAAGAGGGCAAAGCGGGAATATATTCGAGAGCGAATGATAGTCATTGACGGTTCAGGAGCAGCCTAAAAATTAAAAAAGTTTATTGAATCTAAAACAAAAATTGCATATCTTGATTTTGCAAATTTCGGATCGATTGTATGCAAAAATTTCCTCGGCAAATTCAATCAGCGTTGGGCTACTTGCAAAAGCAAGTCACTGAAAACGACGTTATTGTTTTATTCGGCAGCCGCGCCAGCGAGGCTTCGAAAAAGAATGCCGATTTTGACGTCGGTCTGCTCACACAGACGCCATTGGCCTGGAAAACTTTCGCGGTTTGGAAGACCCAGGCGGAAGAATTGGCTTGGCCCTATCGGATCGATCTGGTTGATTTAGGCCGCGCCCCCGACAGTTTCTTAAATGTGGTCAAACAACAAATGGTCGTTTTGCAGGGAGAATGGCATGACGCACAAGGGATTACCCGAGAAAACTGAAGCGACAAAGCAGAAGGCCGTTGAAGCGCTGCAACGCTTAGAACAAACTTTGCTTTGGCTTGATGCGGAATTTTTGCAAGCCTGTAATGCTGGGGTGCACGATTATTTCACTCTTGATTCGCAGTTGCCATTGCCTGCGATGCTGTCAGAGAAGATTATTATTCTGGTAGGATATCCGTTGGGTGCTCACCGATCGTATACAACGCACGGCGCAGATTAACTACCCCGTCCCTGTTCATTTGCAAGATTTCTATCGTCGTACGCCCAATAGGCGTGAGACCAACGATCAAAGTGAAATCAAGGCTCCAGGCAAAATGCTCCTGCCATTTTTGCCGGCGGGGATTAAACAACGGCACAAGCTCATTCGTTACTGAATCCAGCGCTTGAGTTTTCGTATGCTTATGTGCATTGCAACCCTCACAAGCATACGCCAAATTTTCTGCAATCGTTTTGCCTTCTGCATCAATAGGCACGATATGATCGACGGAAAAAGATTGCATGGCAAAGCGCACCGGACTACGGCAGTATTCACAAAAGCCTTGCGCCCGTTCCGCCACCATGCGCTTTAATTTGGCCGGAACATGTTTTTTAGGCATACTCCGGAGGGCGAATGCCAAGATTCTGCATGAGCGTCGTCACGGCGATGCCGCGCAGATACGCTAATTCTCCTAAAGCTTCTACACGTTTGGCTTCTGCATTTTCCAATTGATTCACCAACCCCAGAAGTTCGCGATGCTCTTCAGACGTCAGCATACCGGCGCGCCGCTTTCCGGCTAAAGCGTTGAGCCGTGCTTGCACTTCTGCCGGCAATCCCTGATTGATCTTCATGAGCAGCTCGGATTCTTTCGCGGACAAATGTGGCGCCTTGCGTTGTGCCCGTAACGCAATAATCCTTGAGAAAAGCTGATCCAACTCTGACAAACTCAGCTTCTCAATTGCTTCTAGCAGTCTACTGCTCGGAAGTTGAACGTCAACTTGTGCGGTTGGCATTTTCGTTCACCCTTGAAAACGTAAAAATGAAATTACAAAAAGTAACCTCTAAAGTTAAACAGCTTTCCACAAAAAGTCAAGCTGCGTTTGAAATTTTGTGTAATGCCTCAGTTACGGGTGGAGTAGCGCAGGCATCCTTGCCTGCAGACAAGATGTCTGCGCTACGATTTCCACCAATAACTGAGGCATTACAATTTTGTAGCGCTATCCAGGAAAAATGATTTGCGAATAGAGCAGCAAATTTCGATTTCCTCTGTCGCTATTTCACCACCAGCGCCTTCGCCGTCACCGCCGCCTCCAGCAATCCCACCACATTCGCCAAATTCACTGCGCCGTAATACCATCTACCGCCGGCCAGCGCTTCGGCGCGCACGGCTTTGTAGATGTCGTAATAACTTCGTTTGCCATCCACAAAGTTATAAACTTCTTCCACCATCAAGCCATGCAGCTTGCCACCGCTGCTAAAGCTCACTTTGCCGCGATTGCCAAAATAATCTTCCAAGACCGCGGCATTAGCGGGAATTTTTTTGCTCGCGGCCAACTCTTCCGCCGTGAGCTTCAGCGGACGCGGGCCGCTGCCGTGCAGTTGTTGATAAGCGGCTTGCAAATCGGCGAGCAGAATTTTCTCTTTCGCATTGACCTGCGTCACGAGATTTTGTATCGTCGTATTCGCGCGCGCCTCGCTGCTCGCGAAAATGCGCGTGGAGTTCAGCGCATACCGTTCGCGCTGCAAACCCTGCTCGATCAGCATCTGCCCGTCTTTCCAACTCGCTGCCGGCGCATGCGTCGAGTCCCGCAAAACGCGCGTCGCCGCTTGAAAATCATGGGCGAGGCGTTTCAGGCCTTGCGTGTAAATTTCGTTGGCGAGCAGTGGCACGTCGTTCGCTTCCGCATACATCAGATAATAAGCCAGCGCCGTGATGAGAAAATTATTGCGGCGCAATTGCGTCGGGTCGATGTTGTCGAGATCGTCGTCGGATGAATGAATGAAATCATCCGGCCAATTGATCAACGCAATCGCCGGCACGCCGATAGCGCCTTCGACAAAACAGCGATGATCCGAAGCGTCAAAATACGGCACTAACATCGCGTTGTAATTGTCGCGCGTTCCGAACGACGAATAAATCGGGCGAGAAAATGGGTGCGGCAAGCCGCCCTGTCGACCGGCCGCAAGAAAGCCATTGTTGGTTTGAATCAAAAACGTGCCGACACTTTCCAGCATCACATCGAGATACGACGTGCGCGAATGCGGCGCGTAAATGAGATGCTGCACGCGATTGCCCATCGACTGCTTCGCGCCGGTCATGTCTTGATGCAAATTAGCCAAAAACTTTTGCGGTTCATTCGGATGATCGCGGAAGTAACGATACTCCGAATAAATTTCATCCGTCCACCAGAAACGAATATCGCGCAGCGGCGGTTTCATTTTTCCTTCGCGAATCAATTTGTTGAAAGCGCGCGCCAGCTCGAGAATATTGCCGCAACCACTGCCGTCGTCATTCGCCGAGCCTTTCTCCTCCTGCAAATGCGCCGTGATGACAATTTGCTGATCGCGATATTTCGCGCCGCGAATCCAACCCTCGACAAAGCCGGTGCGGCCGGGCTTCTCACCGATCTCTGTGTCAACTTTTGCCTTTAAAACAACTCGTCCGCCTTTGGCGCGCTTGCCGGTGGCAAAATAATCTTGCATATCCTGCGTCGCGAGAATTTTGCGCAGCGTTTCGCCTTTGCGCGGCGGCAGAATAAACGCAAAGGTTCCTTTCTTTCCTTCCGGCGGATCAATCGGAATGCGACTCCACGCCACTTGATCGGGATATTCCATCAGCGTTTTATTTTCAGAAATAATATACGAAACGATACCGGCAGCGCCTTTTTCCCACACGGCATTTTGCGCCGCGCGTCCGGGGTTGGCGTCGGTCAAAACAATTTTTCCGGCGACCTCAATGTCTCTCAAACTGTTTTTGGAGGCGTCGGCAATCCAAATTAATTCTGCCGTCACCTCGGCGTCGTGGCTGCCATCGGCGAGATAAACGTTATGTTCGCCAATGTCGGCCAATTTGAACTCGACCGGCTCGATCATCCACAATTCGGCGGAACGCGCGGTGTAGTTTCGTCCGTCCAACACTTGTTCAATGAAACGGACATCCTGCAAACCGGCTTCTTTCGCGGCTTCTACGACATAATCCGCGGCTTTGAAATAACCCTCCATCCCGGAATCGCGATGCCAATGCGACAGCCAACGCGCATGCTCGAACGCGCGGTCGCCGGAAATTTCATTAACCAACATGCGAATTTCTTGATCGGACAAAAACGGCGTGGTTTGCGGGTAAATCGTTTTTGGCTCGCACAACAACAACGCAATTGCCAAAACCATCAACAAAAGTTTTTTCATCTCTTCCTCCGTTTTTGAATATTGATCCGCGCCTTCATCACAACCAGTTTCGCGAGCGGCCAACGGCCCGCTTCCAGTTATTATAAAAATATTCGCGCTGTCTCGAATCGATTTGCGCGTCGAAACGTTTTTCCATCTGCCAATGATTAGCGATGTCGTCCAAACCCGACCAATAGCCCACCGCGAGGCCGGCGAGATAAGCCGCGCCCAAAGCCGTCGTTTCTGTCACGGCAGGCCGAATCACCGGCGTGTCGAGAATGTCAGCTTGAAATTGCATGAGCAAATTATTGGCGACGGCGCCGCCGTCGACGCGCAATTCCGCCAGCGCTGTTTGCGCATCTTCTTTCATCGCCTCGGCGAGATCGCGCGATTGATAGGCGATCGACTCCAACGCGGCGCGGGCAATGTGGCTGCGATTCGCGCCGCGAGTGAGTCCCACAAGCGTTCCGCGCGCATTCGCGTCCCAATAAGGCGAGCCCAATCCCACAAAAGCTGGAACAAGATAAACACCGCCGTTATCGTTGACTTTGGCCGCCAACGTTTCAATTTCGGGCGCGGCTTTGATTATACCGAGTTCGTCGCGCAGCCATTGCACCACTGCGCCGGCGATGAACACCGACCCTTCGAGCGCATATTGCGCTTTTTCATTTCCAATTTGCCACGCAATCGTCGTGAGCAATCCGTTCTTCGAATGAAAAATTTTCTCGCCGGTTTGCATCAACATAAAACAACCGGTGCCGTAGGTGTTTTTCAACATGCCGGGCTTGAAACAGGCCTGTCCGAATAACGCGGCCTGCTGATCGCCGGCAATGCCGGTGATCGGAATCGCCGCGCCGAATAACGCCGGCGCAGTCGTTCCGAAAATGTCGCTGCTTGCTTTCACTTCGGGAAGCAATTGCATTGGAATATCGAGATATGAAAGCAGATCACGATCCCATTCCAAATTGTGAATATTGTAAATCAGCGTGCGCGAAGCATTGGAGCAATCTGTCGCGTGAATTTTTCCGCCGGACAATTTCCATAACAGCCAACTGTCAATCGTTCCAAAAACAATGTCACCGCGGCGCGCGCGTTGGCGCAAATCAGGAATGTTATCGAGCAGCCATTTGATTTTCGTCCCGGAAAAATACGGATCGGGAACCAAGCCGGTGCGTTGTGAAATCTCTTTTGCGCCTAAGTTTTTGCGGATTTCATCACAAATCGGCGCGGTGCGACGATCTTGCCAAACGATGGCGCTATAAACCGGCTTGCCGGTTTTGCGATCCCACAACACGGTCGTCTCGCGCTGATTGGTAATGCCGATGGCGGCAATATCGTTCGCGTTCAGTTTGGCTTTTTGCAGCGCTGCTTTTGCCGTTGCGAGCTGCATTACCCAAATTTCTTCGGGATCGTGTTCCACCCATCCGGGCTGCGGATAATGCTGCTTAAATTCCTGCTGCGCCATTGCATGAATTCGGCCATCATGGTCAAACACAATACTGCGGCTGCTCGTCGTGCCTTGATCTAAAGCGAGAATGAAATTCATAAACAGTTCCTCATGCAATAGAAAAAGTCGATTTATGCGCGGACGTTTGTTTTATAAAGAATTTTTTAGTCTCGTGCACAAGGATTTCCGGCACTTCCAATTGCGGATAATGTCCGGCCTCGGCAAGCTCGATCAATTCCGCATCCGGGCGATATTCCAGCAGCGCACGGCCAATCATTGGCGTTGCAACCGGATCTTGTTGCCCCCAAACAATTTTAAATGCCACATGTGACGTCCGCAAAGCTTCGAGCCATTCGTTTTCGTAAATCTTTCTCTCTTTAATATAGCGAATCAATTTTGCGTAATTGCGCTTGCCGTTGTTATAATTCATCAACTGCCACAGCGCGTTCAATTCCGCCGGCGAAGGAACTTTGTTCGGTGCAAAGACGCTGCTGAATTGCCGGGCAAAAAGCTTGTATGAAATCAACCGCGAGAAAATCTCGCCGATGATCGGCACTTGCAGCAGGCGCTGGCTGAGCACGGGTTGATAATATTTGAGCAACACGCCGCCGTTCAGCATGAGATAACGCGAGACGCGCAACCGCTTTCGGCGCAGCAACTCGAGGCCGACGGAATTACCCATGTCGTGGGTGAGCAGAAAAAAAATTTCACATTCACAGATTTTGGCGAGCGCTTCGACGACATCGGCGTGCTCGAAAATTGAATAGCGATGCCGGGAAGGTTTGTCGGAAAAACCGAAGCCGAGAAAATCGGGCAGGATCACGCGAAAATTTTGCGCGAGTTGCGGGACGAGGCGGCAGAAATCGTATGATGAAGTCGGAAAGCCGTGGAGAAAGAGAATCACCGGAGCATCGTGATGGCCGGCGTCGACGTAAAAAATTTTATGAACGTCAAAATTGAAATGACGGCCAAGCTGATGCCACTCCCGGCCATTTTGAATAGCGCGCATATTTGTCAAACTATTTCGTTACGCGGTTTGTTGTGGACGCTGCCGGCTGGTCATCTGCCGCAAACTGCCGCCGGCCCAGCCGCCCAAGCCGCCGGAAACAAATGCAATCAACGTTGCAACGATAACCAGCAACCAGGCTTTCGCGCCGGAGAGATCGGCGAGGGCGCCGGCGAGCGCCAGCAGTTGCGGGCTTTGGCCGCTGGCAATTTTGTAAACCGCTACGGCAAGCCAGAAAATTGCGGCGATAACACCGCTGGTTAAAAAAGCGCGTTTGCTTGAATTGAGAATCAACCCAATTACAGCGCCGGCCAACGCCAATCCGCTCGCGCCAAAAATTATTCCGCCAATAGTGACAAGAAGAGTCGATAGAAACCATTGCCACCAATTTCGCATTTTGGTTTTTCCTTAATTTATTCTTTTTTGCCAAGAAACTTGCAGTCCCTGTTACGACTAACAAGTCGTGGCATTACGGTTTCAAAACAATCGTCTCTTCTATCTCTGCCGCTGACAAATCATCCGGCCTTGCGGCAAAACGAATCGAGAAATACTTTCCTGCGAGCCATTCGTCGATTTGATCTTGGTAATGCGGCGCGCCGGGGTGGCCGCTTTGGCCGCCGAAGTTGACGATGAAGCCGCGAATCGGATCGCTCATTTCGACGACGAGACGCATTGAAGGGCCGTGCGTCACTTCTCTTCCGCCCGCGACATTCAGGGTAAAATCTTCGCCAGCGCGCGGCAGCGGGCCGACGCCGAAATCCGGCAATCGCAGCAGATGCTCGGCGCGCAGCGTGTGATAGCGTCCGTAATTCCATTTAGACAATTCCGGCCCGAACTCGGCTTGCAAACTGTCGAGGCTTGCAGAAAAAATCTGGCGCACTCGCGCCGGCAGATTCTCTTGCTCTATAGTTTGCGGATCATCAAACCATTTTGAGCCGGGCTGATTTTGCGTCAACGCCAGCAACACGCGGCGCGGTGGATACATATAGGTTTTGCCATCCGCAGACTGAAAATGCCTCGACCATATTTCAGCTCTGAACATTTCCCAAAAACCGTGATAAAGCGTCGGCGCGACGCGGTTCGTCTGAAAATTAAAATCCCACGCGCGCAAGCTATCGAGCGCCATCGCAACCGTCGAGTTGATTGCGCCGTCATTGGCGAAAACATTAAGAATCACCGGCGTCAAAATTCTGGCGACGACGGAATGCACGTCGAGCTGCGCGGCTTTCATGTCGTCAAGCGAAATTTTGCGGTCGCCGCTCAACAATTCGTGAATTCTCATGCCGCGATAAGGCGCTTCAAAATTCCAATCGTAAAAGGCCGGATAATTATCCGGCGTGGGTTTTTGATTGGCCGACTCGACAAAGCCCTCCGGCGGATTGAACGCGTGCGGCAATTTTTCAAAGGGCACAAAACTTTCCGGCCACGGGGGCGACAAAATTTGATCGGCGGCCGGCGCGCCGGGCCAGGCTTGCGCCGGATCGCCAGCCTCGCCGGCGCCAAAAGATCGCGCCGCGGTTTTGATCGGCATGAGGCCGGCGGAGTACATGCCGACATTGCCTTGACGATCGATATAAGCAAAGTTTTGCGCCGGGGCGCCGTAATTTTTGAGCGCCTCGGTGAAGCCGGAAAAATTTTTGGCGCGGTTGAGATCATAAAACACGCGCCATTCGCCGCCGGAAAGATGCCCGGTCCAGCGCATCGCGTAATCAACGGCATTGCGTTTGATTACCGGGCCGAGGCGGCTCCAGCGTATTTGAATCTCTTCCGGAGCTTGATTTTTAACGGGAATTTTTTCCGCGCGAATTTGCAGCGGCTCGTTGCGGCCTTCGATCACCGCAGTTTGTTTCAAGCTATCGATATCGATCTTGTAATAGTCGAGCACGTCCCAACCGCAATTCGTGACGCCCCAGGCAATATTTTTATTAAACCCGATGATCACATCCGGCGAGCCGGGCAGTGTCATTCCATAGACGTCAACACCGGGCGCATGCACATCGACTTCGTACCAATAATTCGGCAAGTTGTGGCCGAGATGCGGATCGTTGGCAAGCATCGCGCGGCCGCCGGCGCTTTTTATCGCGCCGACCGCCCAGTTGTTGCTTCCAATCATGGGGATTTCAGCGGCATTACGATCATCAAATACCATAACGTCGTCTCCGTCCATTGTGGGCGGATGTTGAAGCATATCATTTGCAAAATTGCCCCACAGGAGGGCGGGACGACGTTTAGCGAACGGAACGTCACGAAAGAGGCCGGGATAAATCGGCGCTGGGCACGCGTTTTCAACGGGAAAGAGTTCCTGCAAAACTTCCGGCGGATAAGCCGCGCGCAAACGATCAAACGCCAATTCGGAACTTTGCCAAGCCAACTGGCGCGCCATGTATTTGAGCAAATAAGCGCTGTTTTGCGGCTGCCAGCGCGACGGCGCAAAATTCAAGAGTTTAAATTCCAACGGATAATCGGCCGGCGTCAGTTGCTCGACAAAATAGTTGATTCCCGCCATGTATTGTTCCAAAGCTTGATACGCCGGATGCGAGCGATCAGCCGCCGCCATGGCGCGGTCGGCCGCGTCGCGAAAACCGTTTTCCAAAAAGAAACGATCAGACGGCAAAGCCGCCGCGCCAACAACTTCCGCGAGCCGGCCTTTGATCGAGCGCGAGATCATTTCCATTTGAAAAAGGCGTTCACGCGCATGCAAATAACCGACGGCGACGGGAAGATCTTCAGCGTGTTCGGCAAACACATGCGGCACGCCGCGCCGGTCGAATAAAATTTTAACCGCGCCATGCAAAGCAGCAAGCTTTAAATTGTCGGCGGAATGATTGAAACCGGCAGCGGGTTGAAGAAATCCTTGCAGTGGATCGAAAAATTTTGCGGGCGGCGGCAGGCTGCCGAGCGGGCGATGAATCAGAAACAAATAACCGGCGAGTAAAATTGCCGGTAAAAAGAATTTGCGTGTCTTGATCATGGTAGTGGAATAATTTCAGTCGTTGATATTGTTAAAAAGATTTGCGCACAATCTGAACAAAATACGGCAAAAAGTCAAGCGGTTTTCGCGGAAATTTTTCCAGCCGATAATTGCTGTTGACAAAGGCAACATTTTTAATTATACTAATGAGGTTTTGACACAAGTTAATTTTTGAATTGAATTTTTCTTTTCGGTTAATCCTCCCCACAACTGAAAAGATTTTTCAATCAACCGGGAGGCGGGATAACTTTTGAAGGAGGTTTATTATGTATCGCAAGACGCGGGTTTTGACCTGCATGTTGACCATCATCGGTGTGTTGATGTTCGGTGTCGTCGCTCTCGCGCAAGAGCATCCGGAACATCCGGCCAAGAAGGATGAAAAGAAGGAACATCCGGAGCATCCAGCCAAACAGGATGCGGCGGCAAAGAAAGAGCATCCGGAACATCCAGCCAAACAAGATGCGGCGGCGAAAGCAGAGCATCCGGAGCATCCCAAAGCCGCCACGGCCGCGGTGACGAAAGAAATGATGGCCGAAGCGATTACAGGTTACATCGATAAGGATGCGACGTTGAAAGGCGGCTACTTCTGTGTTTACGATGCCAAAGCCAAGGCGCCGCTGGCGTTGACGCTCGACAAGGTGCACCAAGACAAACTGGCGAAAGTGAGCGACGGCCTCTTTTTTGCCTGCTGCGATTTCAAGGCGACCAACGGCACGATGTACGACTTGGATTTCTTCATGAAATCCACGCCGATGGGCCTGAGAGTCAGCGAAGTCGCGGTTCACAAAGAATCGGGCAAGCCGCGCTACGGCTGGGCCGAGAAAGACGGCGTGTGGTCGAAGCAAGCCATGCAATAAATTCTGCTTCGCAACGGATTTTGCCGCGTGATTTGGAAAATTGCTATTCCAGTCACGCGGCTTTTTTGCGCAAATCAATTTAAACATCGACGCGGATGATGAACATGAAATCAAAAATTATACAGACGCTTTTAATTTTGGGTGTCGCAGCTATCCTTCCGATGCCATTGGCCCTGCTCAATTCCTGCGGGAAAATGAATGCGCGCGCCAATAACGCGACCCGAAAAATGCAGTTCTCTTACGGTTTTAACGTGAAAAATATTCCTGCCGGCGCCAGCCAAATCGATATTTGGGCGCCGGCACCGCAATCCGACGATCGGCAGACGATTACAAACTTAACGGTTAAGTGCAATTATCCGCACGCGTTTGAAAGCGAGCCGGAGTATGGCAATTCCATTTTGCACATTCAGGGCAACGGGGCGTTGCCGGAGAGTCTTGAGGTGGCGATGGATTTTTCGGTGACCCGAAGCGGTTATCACATTTTACAAAATAAAGACAAGAGCTCCGGCCAAATGACGGACGACATCATGCAACGCGCGTTGGCGCCGGATCGGCTGGTTCCTCTCGATGGCAAAGTCGTCGATGAGCTCTCGAAAGTCGTGCGTGAAAATATGACGCCGCTTGAAAAAACACGCGCGATTTATGATCACGTGGTCGAAACGATGATTTACGACAAGTCCGGCACGGGTTGGGGACGTGGTGATCTCGATTATGCGTGTGATGTGCGCAAAGGCAATTGCACGGATTTTCATTCGCTGTTCATCGGCATGTCGCGCGCGAGCCAGGTTCCGGCGCGATTCGTGATTGGGTTTCCCGTGCCGGAAAACGTCAATCAAGGCGTAATTGCCGGTTATCATTGTTGGGCGGAATTTTATATCGATGACATGGGTTGGCTGCCGGTCGATGCTTCGGAGGCAAGCAAACATCGCGAGAAAGGGGACGATCTCTTCGGCGGGTTGGATGCGCATCGCGTGCAATTCACCGTCGGCCGCGACATTCGAATCGCTTCGATGGGTCCGGACGCCGAGCCGTTGAATTACTTCATTTATCCGCAAGTCCGCATCGACGGCAAGGCGCATGGCGACATCGTGCGCCATGTTCGCTTTGCAGAGTTGGCTAATTAAAATTTTAAACAGGCCACCTTATGAAAGGCTCGACAAGTCGGTTGAGCCTTTTTATTTTAGCCTTGCCATGCTTGACATCAACGTTCTCTTGAGCGAAAATCAAATGGCGCGCGAATTTCTCGCGGCGCTCCATCATCACAGCTTGCCGGAAAAATTCTTTTACTGGTTTCCCACCTCGGTGCGCGCCTGGCTCAACCTCTGTGGCGATGGCGCCTACCGGAATTTCATGCGCTCGCAAACCCTGCTGCAGACATACGCCGCCGACGTCGTCTCTCATTTGCCGCGAGGCGATATCACGGTGGTTAGTTTGGGTGCCGGCCAGGGCATCAAAGACGTGCACATTCTCGAAACGTTGCGCGCTTCCGGTCGAGCGCCGCATTACGTTCCACTTGACGCGAGCCAGGCGCTGCTGGAGATGGCATGTGAACTGGCAAGAGATTCCGACTTTTCATGCCGAGGCGTGAAAGCCGATCTTGCCAATGCGCAGCATCTTGCCGCCGTTCATGACTTAAATCATGAAACGCCGCGTTTGATAATGATTCTCGGCAATACGCTGGGCGCATTCGATCCGCTGGATTATGGCGCGCGACTGGCGCGCCTGCTGCGGCCGCAAGATCATCTGCTCGTCGACGGCGAAATTTTCAGCGCGACGGCGACAATGTCCGGGTACGACAACCCGCTGAATCGACAATTCGCTTTCGGCCCGCTGCGCAGCCTCGGCTTGACGGAGCCTGAAGACGGCGCGCTCCAATTCGAGTCGGATATCGACGAACGTAAGCCCGGACTTTATCGCGTGCGCAAGCATTTTAGAGCGGCAAAAGATTTGACGTTGCTGATCGCCGGCGAGACGATTCGCTTGAGAACGGGGGAACGGCTTGAGATGAATTGGTCTTACAAATACGCGCGCGAAACTTTTCTTGACTTGCTACGCGAGGCTGGAATGACGCTAACGCGTCACTATGTCAGCGATGACGAGCGCTTTCTCATGGCGCTGGGGCGAAAAGCGGGTTATTAGTTTCTGGTCTAATATGTGATTGTCTCAAAAAGGCCGGGCAAGCGCGAAGCTTGTTCGGCTTTTTTATTTTCGAATGCGAAAAATGATTGCCACTTCGCTACCGGATTTGGGCAGGCGATCCTCA
>Ga0247727_10008720_pt1 | contig 18690 bp, 1 predicted proteins | sample WisWelCaveWW1625_FD_202498 | JGI IMG/M metagenome (GOLD analysis project Ga0247727, IMG submission 202498) | Biofilm microbial communities from Wishing Well Cave, Virginia, United States - WW16-25 | ecosystem: Environmental > Aquatic > Deep subsurface > Groundwater > Cave microbial mat | place... | reverse complement strand
CACGTTGGTGACTTCCTCCGTCACGTTCGTGACTGCCGCTCTCAGCATGGATTGTCATTTAGTGCCGTCAGATGCTTCCATCTGACGGGCGGGCGACACGCGCAGTGTCGGATGGAAGCATCCGACACCACCCACCGAAATGAAATGAAGATAGAAGTTTTAGATGTGCCGTCAGATGCTTCCATCTGACGGATAGCGGGCGCACACGCACCCGATGAACAACTCTCAAAGCATCCGAAACCAATTAAAAGGGGATTAAAAATAATTTCAGCTACACGGAAACATTACCGTAACACTTCACGTATGAGCTAAGTAATCAGACGTAAAATCTTTTCAAAACAGGGAAAAGAATTATGAAACCCAATACCCAAACCTTCACGCAGTGCGTGAAAAAATTGCGCGGATATTTATTTTCCGCGAAATTTCCTTCAGTTTTTTTTCTTTCAATTCTGCTTGCAACAAATGTCTTTGCCGGCAATAAAAACTGGGAGGGCGATGTCAGCTCCGACTGGAACAACGCCAATAACTGGCAGGGCAACGCATTGCCCGGAGCGAATGATGTCACCATTGACCCCTCTAATTACACTTACGCTCCCGTCATCAGCGCGAACTCAACCGTGGGAGCCGTTAAAAAGATTACCGTTTCAGGCGGTGGCGTTTTAACCATTCAAGCCAACATTACTGCTGCGGATGACATCACCGTGACGGGTGCCGGTTCAAGGATTGACATGAGCGCGGGTACGGTAACCTGTTCGGTAGGAAATAAGGATATTATCCTTGACGCAGGCGGTACGTTCAACCTGACAGGTGGTTCACTTACCAGCACCGGCAAACTCGATTTAAAAAATGCTACGTTCAACATGAGCGGCACCCCTACGCTGAGTGTGGGAAGCACCCTTGAGGTGGAAGCCAGCAGTGCGAACTGCTTATTCAGCCAATCAGGCGGTACTACAACCGTTACCACTTCCGTTAATTATGCTGCAGCTACGAATGCGTGGAGCGCCACCGTAAGCGTATCCGGTGGTACTTTTACGAACAACGGAACAACGGATTTCGCCAATTCAGAAGATGACCTTACTCCTTTTAACATTTCTGGCGGAACCGTTTCGCTGGTAGGTAACGTGGCAGAGAACGGTTCGGGAAATATCACCTTCAATGTTTCGAGCACCGCTTCTTTGACTTTCAGTGGTAACCTGACCATGGATGCCACGGATGTTTTCACGCAAACGGGCGGCACGGTTACTTTCACAGGCAACAAAACATGGTCAAACGCGGGAACCTTAAGCGCCTCAGGCGGAACGATGGTGTTCAATGATGCTAACGCCACGACCATCACGGGCGCGGGCACCTGGAATTTCTACAACGTTACCATCAACAGCGGAAAAGTGCTGACCGCCACCAATCCCACCAATATCAATATCAAGGGTAATTGGACCAACAGCGGAGGAACATTCAACGAAGGCACCAAGCGCGTAACCTTCAACGGCTCTTCGGGCGACCAAACCATTACAGGCGCAGAAACATTTTATGATCTAACGGTGAGTAAATCATCCGGTAAATTAATTCTTGCGAATAATGTGGTGGCTTCCAACTCGCTCACGATGACGCAGGGAAATATTGAAACCGGCAGCAACAAAATAACATTGGGAACCAGTACCGCCAATATCGGAACATTGAATTATACTGTAGGAACTATTGTCGGGAAATTTGAAAGATGGCTCACCTCTACAGGCGGAACAGCAAGGCTTTTTCCCGTGGGGACAGCCACTTCTTATCGCCCCGCCACCTTCACAGCTACCACTATTGTAGGCGGCTCGCTGATTGCGGAGTTTATTGCTTCAGACCCCGGCTCCAGCGGGTTGTCGCTATCGGAAGGTTCGGCTACGGTTGTAAATCAATTCACTGAAGGCTATTGGGACTTCACCGCTGCCAATTCATTGACGAGCACCAACTACCGTATGGATTTAACCGCGACAGGATTCACTTCTTACGGGTTGGAAGGAAGTGTAAGAGTACTGAAGCGCACCAACAGCGGCAGCGCATGGACATTGCAGGGAACGCATGTTGATTTAAGCAGTTTTGTAGCGGGCAGGACAGCGCTCAACGGAATTTCAACCGCACAGTTTGGTTTGGGGCGCTCCACTTGTCCCACTTCCACGGCTACGGTTACACAGCCCACTACAACGGATGTGTGGCAGGGCATAGCAGGCAATGAAATTATCCGCATTGCCGTGAATTCATCAGCCTCCGCCTGCACGCAAAATATCACGCAATTCAATTTCACCACTGCGGGAACTCCCGGCTGCTCGGCTGCATCTACTGACATTGCCAACGCGAGAGTATATTATACCGGAACATCAGCCACTTTTGCAACCTCCTCATTATTCGGAACACTGGGCAGCGCACCCAATGGAGCATTCACCATCAATGGTTCGCAATCAATCACAAGCAATACGGTTTACTTCTGGCTTACGTATGAAATTGCCGGAACCTCCGCAGTTAATAATAGAGTGGACGGACAGTTGGTTTCTTATGTCATGGGTGGCACCACCGTGAGTGGCGGTTCGCTCACCACGCCCGACCCCGCGGGCAGCCGCACGATTAAGGGACAACGCTTTTCGATTACCAATGGAAACTGGAACGCTACTTCTACATGGGCTTATACTTCAGGTGGCGCTTCAGGAGCCAGTGTTCCAACAGCATCTACCCCCGTGTATATTGAGGATGGCGATGATGTAACAGTAAACTCATCGGGAGCTGTTGCCGCTGCGCTTTCAATCGCTTCAAACGGTTCGGCTTCAAAGCTGATTGTAACGACCGGAGGAAACCTCACCTGCTCATCCATCTCCATGACTACCACCGACAAAAAAGTTGAAATGACAGTGCAAGGCTCCGGCTCACTCACAGTCAATGGAAACGTGAGCCTCGATTATACCAATGGCGGAGATAACCTTGCTGCCACCGGGGGCATCCAGGTGAATAGTACCGCTTCGGTGACGATAAACGGAAACCTCACGCTGGTGAACCCCACTGCCAAAACCTATTATATGGTGATGAACGGAACCAGCATCACATCCGTAACCGGCAATGTTTCGTTAAGCGGTAATGCTGCGGACAGAATGTTTTTGGGAATGGGCGGCACGGCAAGGCTGAATGTGAAAGGCTCTTTTGGGATTGCCGCTTCCAAATACGGAGAGTTGTATAATACGGACGGACTTCATACGTCCATCATCAATTTCAACGGAACCACAGCGCAGATTTTAGAAGTGAACACTTCCGCTTCCAACACCAATGGGTGGTTATACAGCATTGTCTGGATAAATAACCCGGCTGGCGTTACGCTCAATAACAACGTGGTTGACAATACCACCCGCAACAGCATCCGCAAATCGCTCATTGTAAAAAGCGGCACCCTGAAAACAGGAGGTTACAGCATCAACCTGGACGACCTCACCACCGCGCTTTTCCAGGTGGATAATGGCGCTGCTTTTTATACCACCACTGTTGATGCTTTTGGCGGTATGCCTGATTTCGGAAGCGTGGATAATGACGGCAGAATAACGCTTGGAGCAACCAGCACCGTGACCTTTGCAGGCGCCAGCCAGGTGGTACCGATTTTGTCGGGTGTTAATGGCTCTGCCTATGGAAATATTATCATTGCCGGAACGGGCACCAAAACGCTCGGCAGACCGCATCATGCCAACTTCAGCGGAACAGGCGCGCTGGATATAAACGGAAATTTGACTACTTCCAGCGGTGTAATCTTTGATGTCAGCGGCAGCAATTATAATATCACCATTGCCGGTAACTGGACTGACCAACATGCCGTGGCAGGCACGGGATTCACCGAACGCGCAGGCACGGTAACCTTTGACGGAACCACCACTCAAATCATCACCCCGACTGCATCACCGATGACTTTCTACAGGCTCACCGTCAACAAATCAGCGGGCACTTTGAATATAGTTACCAGTGATGTAACGGCTTCAAACATGCTGACGATGACTGCGGGCAATATCAATACGAGTACGCGCACACTCACGCTCGGAACCAGCACTGCCAGCGTGGGAACGTATTCCAGAACTTCCGGCACCATCATCGGAAAATTTAAGAGATGGCTTAGTGCAACAGGCTCTAAAGAATTCCCAGTAGGAACTTCTACGTATTACAGACCCGCTGCTGTGAACTTTTCACAAATAACTGCCGGCTCGATGGAGGTTGAATTCGTAGCATCCAGCGCAAGCAACACCGGGCTGCCATTAACGGAAAATTCAATTACCGTAGGTTCAAGCAATATTTTGACAGAGGGATATTGGAGATGCACCGCAGCGAATTCGCTTGCCAGCACCAACTATAGCGTCACGCTGACTACAGCCGGATTCACATCAAGAATTATTTCGAGCAACACCCGTGTGATTAAGCGCGCAAACAGCGGCAGTTCCTGGACCTTGGACGGAACCCATGTAGCCGCTACCGGCACAACAGTGGCGAGAAGTGCGTTAAGCGGCTTTTCGGAGTTTGCCGTGGTAACGGCTAACTGCGTTCCTGCCGTTACCGCCTCCATTACAGTTACAAGTCACGCGTGTAACAATAGCGGTGGCGCTCTGACTCTTTCAACCACCAATGCGCAGACACCGGTGGGCTATACGTGGTCCAATGGTGCTACTACCCAAAATATTTCAAACCTCGTTGCAGGTAATTATACCGTGACTGTATTGGATTATAATAATTGTACCGCAACGGCAACAGCGGCTGTAGGAGTTACTTCTACCAGCATTGCGGTAACGCATTCCACCAATTACGATACTCCCAACGGAGCGATTGACCTGACCGTTTCGGGCGGCACCGGTCCTTACACATATTTATGGAACGACAAGGGAGCGGATGTTACCACGCAAGACAGAACCGGGTTGCAAAACGGCTGGTATGTGGCCACCATCACCGATGCAGGCGGATGCAAATATGTTAAATCAGCATTGTTAGCTTACATGGACACCATTCATGCAGGCTCTTATATCGTGGATATGGGCGTCAGTCCGCAAGCGTTTGGAAACGGCTTGAAGCCTTTCGGGTTGATTTTTGACATCGTGCGCAATTACCATGTGCCCATTGAGTGGGTGATTAATCCGGATAAAAGCCTCTATGGAACAGACTTTACATTAGACGGTATAGACTACAAAGGCGGACCTTTTGTAATTGAAGCGGAATATTTTGACAACACGTTGGACAATCGCATTAAATATTGGGAAACACAGGGCGTGGTAGGTGACTACACCACCAGTGATATAGTTGTTCCGGTGTACGCCAAGATTACCGGTTTTTCCAACCTCGGCATTGACGAGCAAAACGAGGGCATTGTGATTCCCTATTTCAACAATGCCGTGGTGCCGACCAATGTTTACTATGTCGGTCTTCCCTCTGCATTGGGCGCTTGCGATAATGCTTACGTATTGCCCCATGCCGACCCCACCTGGGCTAACCATCACTACCTGAAGACCTTTGTGCAAGACAATGGTTATGTGTGGGCAGGCTGCCACGCCAACAGTGTGCTGGAAGGCATTTATAACCCGGTTGATAATACCGACAGGATGAATTTCCTTTCTCAAACGGGGTTGCAGTGCTATGGCGGAAACAAGTGCGGCTCGCTGATTACGGAAACTCATGGCAATGCAATCACGCCTTACATTTATGATAATACCATTGGAGCGCATCCGCTCATGCAGTTCATGGGCGATTTGACGCCCTCCACCGAAAATGGCTCTGAAGATTGGTATATCCCGCTTTCAACAGGGGGATGGAACACCGGTACTTACAGGGCAATCAAAACATCCGATGGTGCAGTGGGTAAAGAAGGTATAAAGCTGGCTTTCGGTAATGCTTTTGATGATAAAGACAATGGCTTGGTGATGTATGAAGCCGGTCACTCGATAAATAGAGGAACTACTGAAAGCAAGGTTGCAGCGCAAAGAGCTTTCTTCGACTTTATTCTGCATTCGGGTATTGACAGAAGGCTGTTGGCAACAATAACTGCACCTACTTCGATGGCGGAAGGAACGGGCGCTGCGGTAAGTGTCACTGTTACTTCCGGTGGCGCTCCTTTCACGTATGCGTGGACAACCAATGTGAACGGCTCATTCGCCAGTCCCACGTCCGCCTCTACCACCTTTAATCTTACTAAAGGGAATGGCAGACCTTATGCAAGAATCACAGTTACAATCACCGATGCCTGCGGCAGAATTTACAGCGAATCGAAAACCATTTCAGTGCTTTATGGGGCTGGTCCGATTGTTTCATGGTATAATGGATACAACATAAGCTGCAATGGCGGAAGCGATGGCACTATCACAGTTCAAGGTGAGGGTGGAACTCCGCCTTATTCTTATGAGTGGGGTCATGGCGCCACTACTGCAAGCGTAACAGGCTTGTCTGCGGGAGAATATACCGTAACCATCACTGACGCTTTGCTTTTAGCAATTTATGATACCATTACCCTCTCTGAGTCGCCTACCGCTGTGGAAGCCACCGCGGTAAGTACCGGCACTATTTTGTGCTATAATGATTCAACCGGCTCCATTGATATGACCGTTACCGGGGGCTTAACGCCTTATATCTACTTATGGTCAAGCGGACAAAGCACCGAAGACATCAGCAATCTTCCTTCCGGAACTTATGATGTAACTGTTACCGACATGAACGGATGTTACGCCCAGACTTCCCCGCCTCTTTCAATCGGACCTGATTCACTGACGATTAATGATACAATCACAGATGCTTCCTGCAATGGCGGAAGTGACGGGGTTATCAGTTTAACAATAACGGGTGGCACAACCCCGTACAGTTATTCATGGTCCACCGGAGCCACTGCATCAAGTATTGCGGGAATTACAGCGGGTGAATATTTTGTGACAGTTACCGATTCGAATAGTTGCACAAAAAATGATTCGTCAACAGTTGGACAAGCTACTTCATTAAGTCTTTCCGCTACACAGACAAATGTTTTATGCAACGGAGCCGCAACAGGTGCGGTTGACCTGACCGTTTCAGGAGGTACCTTGCCTTATGCTTTTAGCTGGTCAAGCGGTGAAACAAGCGAGGATATTTCATCAAAAGCTGCCGGTGCTTACACAGTGACTGTGACAGATGATAATGGGTGCACATCTTCCATTTCGAGAACATTGACGCAGCCTGCTGCATTAAGCTTCTCCATGGTTATCTCAGATGTTAGCTGCTTTGGCGCTGCTGATGGAGAGGTAGTAGTCAGTGTATCGGGCGGAGTAGCGCCTTATGTTTTAACTGACAGTTATGCATCATCAGACCCCGTGCCGGCAACTTTTTCAGGTCTCTCTGGCATGGACAGTTGGGTTTGGGTGGAGGATGCAAATGGATGTATCACCGATTCGCAGAACGTAGTTGTCATTGAACCCGCTGCCGCTTTAAGCAGCACATTAAGTGTTACCGATGTTACTACGAATGGCGGCTCTGATGGCGCCATCAGCCAGATTGTTTCAGGCGGAACAGGTCCCTTTACTTACAGTTGGTCTAATGCTGCTGCTACGGAGGATGTCACCGGATTAATTGCCGGAAGCTATACGGTTACAATAACGGATGCAAACAGTTGCACTTTAACAAAGTCGGCAACGGTGGACGAGCCGGGCGCTTGCCCCTGCACGTGGCTGGGAACATTCAACAACTCATGGGGAGATGGCAACAACTGGGATTGCGGTTTTGAACCTACAGACACCTGCAATGTGGTGATTCCTGCCGGTACACCATTCCCTTGTCAAATAATTGGCATTGCAGAATGTAAAAATCTCACGATTCAGCTATCCGCCACTTTAACCATCATCAATACCAACCAGCTTGACATATATGGCAACTTCACCAACCACGGCACTTTCACGCAGAATAACAGCAAAGTGACTTTTAAAGCCGCAGTGGAGCAGCATATATGGGGCATCACCCAAACTTCATTCTGGAATATCTGGATTGACAACTCATCTGCTACGGGCATAGTGATGCACAATACCATAAAAGTCTATGGCGACCTTCGGTTGATAGATGGCTATCTGTTCACCGGTGACGATAACACGGTGAGGATGGAAACCAACAGCCAGGGCGCGTTGCTCGTGTTCAACCCGAATAGTTTCATTGTTGGCAAGCTGTTCAGGAAGATTAATAATACCGGGCATCACGGTTATGAATTCCCGGTGGGCGATGCCGGCAATCCCACCAGGTTTTTCCGTGCTTATATTAGAACTCATAACCTGCAAGACACTGACGACCTTACAGTTTGGTTCGGTCCTATGGTGCGCCATTCGAACACTGATTTACTAACCGCTTGCACCAATCCGCCAACAAACATTAACACCTACATTGAATGTCATCATGCCCTTCCCATACCTGTAATTATAAACGGAGACACCACTACCACTACAAGTATTCCGGGGGGTCTCAGCGAAAGCGCCTACATCAACCAGAACTTTAACATGGAAGCCACTATCGAAGATGACGGCATCCAGTATTCTTCTCTTGCACCGGAGGGCATCTGGTACTTTGAACCGAACACTCAGCCGGATGGCGGGTTCTATGATATGTTCATCTACATTGCAAACCTGAGCGGATTGGAAGATAACAATTTCGGATTGCTGAAAAGACCTTCGGGCAGGGACGGTAAATATTGGTCAGGCGGAGACGGGCAAATGAAACCATTTAATGGCGAGGGAAGGAAACTGCTTGACGGCTACGCCATGCGCACGATGCTCACCCGGTTCTCAGAAGGTGGCGGTGGAGGTGGTGGAGGTGGCGGCTTGCCCATCGAACTGCTCAGCTTTGATGCTAAACTGATGGGCGACCAAGTGGAACTCACCTGGGTGACAGCTACTGAAATCAACAATGATTACTTCACGGTTGAAAAATCAAACGGGAAGGAATTCAAGCAGATCGCCATCATCTCCGGTGCCGGCAACAGCAGCACCACCAAGTACTACTCAAAGATTGACTATGAGCCATTTGTCGGCACCTCTTACTACCGGCTGAAGCAAACCGATTATGATGGCAAGTTCGCATACTCGGATATCGTATCAATAACTTATGAACCGGAGATTTCCATAGACGATGATAATGAAATTATAATTTTCCCCAACCCGTCAGGAGGGCAATTTTCTGTTGTTGTCAGGAATCCTTCTGAAAAAGTTACCCTCTTCCTGTATGATGCGAAGGGCAAGCTGGTTTATAATGAGTCTTATGCGGCAGATGAGGAAAACTCCACCCATCATGTAAAACTGGAAAATCTTGCACAGGGAGTTTATTACCTGAAAGCCGATTTTGGCTCAACGACTCTGTACACCAGGAAGCTGATGCTGTTCGGGGAGAAGTAAACCTTCCTCACCCGTTACATTTTCTGCGGGTGTCTTTGGCTTTTACAGAATCTTCTTTCATCATGTAAGAAGGTTCTTTCATCCGGAAAGAACACTCTTCCATTTTGTGAGAACATTCTTGAACCACCTAAGAATCTTCTTTCGCCACATGAGAGTCTTCTTGCATCACGTAAGAATCTTCTAATGCCGCGTAAGAGTCTTCTTGCATCACGTAAGAATCTTCTAATGCCGCGTAAGAGTCTTCTTACAAAGCTTGAAACGAAACCTCTGGAAGCTTTCCAAAATCCACTCATCCACAACCGGCAGAACAACCTTTTCTACATTTTCACGCAATTCCCGGAAACTTTTATTTGACATTATTTCGTTGCGCGAATACATTGCTTCATAATCAGAGTGGCGTGTGTGTCATTTCTGACAACTTAAAACTTATTACGTATGAAGCAATTACTGATTATCGGAGCCTTTGTGATGGCGGTGTGCTGTTGCCTCCGGTTGAACGCGCAAACAGGTGAACAGTGCTTTGAAAGCCCTACCATACCTGATATAGCCAACGCTCATTCAGAGTGGACCATTAATGGAAATATGGTGACGATTCGCACCACATTTGCCAAAACCTTTGTGGACAACACCTACGGCACCAATGCTGTCGGCTGGAACAACGGACACACATTCAGCAACCTGGTCGGTTCTGATAATCTTCAACTGGCTTTGTTTGATGCCAATGGCGTGAAGAAATTGGAATTCAAACAGGATTACATCACAGCAAGTTCAGGCGCTCCTTCCGGCTATGATTGTCTGGGCGTTACCGGTGGTGAAGGACAGATGATTCTGGGAAGCGCAGGCAGCATTGTGAGCGCGACCACTTCATTAGACCAAAACATGAACACTTTTGGTTACGTGCTCATGGTGAATTCTCCCGCAACCAACAGCAGCTATGATCCGAATGCAACTTATCCGAACTGGATTTATGAAGTTTATTACGAAGTCACGGTGAACATCAGCGCGTTTGGTACTGCGGGATTTGGTTACCCGGTGATTGCTTCCGTTCACGCCAGCCCGAGCAAGACCGGCAACAACACCGAAGTTGTTGAACCGACTGATTGCCCCAATACGCTTGAATTATTGCTGACGGGAAATTGCGTTGAAGATTGCAGCGAAGGCATCAACCTCACCGTGAACAGCGTTCATTCGCCCTTTACTTACGCCTGGTCGAATGGTGCAGCAACCGAAGATATTTCCGGCTTGTGCGCTGGAATCTATTCCGTAACGGTGATGACTGCCAACAATGAAACATTGACTGCGTCAGCGGAAATAACGGATGCTTCCTGCCCGGGAGGCGAGCAGTGTTTTTCCAGCCCGACTATTCCTGACATTGCGAATGCGCACACATCATGGACAATTAACGGTGCTGCCAATACGATTACCATTCGCACCACATTCGCAAAAACTTTTGTTGACAACACGTATGGAACAAATGCTATCGGTTGGAGCAATGGTCACACGTTCAGCAATTTGGTTGGTTCGGATAATCTGCAGCTTGCATTGTACGATGCAAACGGATTGAAGAAACTCGAATTCAAACAGGATTACATCACGGCAAGCGCAGGTGCTCCTTCCGGTTATGATTGCCTCGGAATAAGTGGCGGTGAAGGACAGATGATTGCAGGAAGCGCAGGCGATGTCATCAGCGCGACCTCTTCGCTCGACCAAAACATGAACACGTTCGGTTATGTTTTAACCACCAATTCGCCCGCAACCAACAGCAGTTATGCTCCCAACGCAACTTATCCGAATTGGATTTTTGATGTGTATTATGAAGTGACTGTGAAACTAAGCGCATTCGGTTCAGCGGGATTTGGTTATCCTGATATTGTTTCGGTGCATGCCAGCCCGAGCAAAACCGGCAACAACACCGAGCCGGTGATTGAAACGGAATGTCCTCAAACATTAACGCTGAGCGCAACCGGTGAAAACTGCACGGAAGAATGCAGCGGCAGCATTGCGCTTACCGTAAACAGCTTCAATCCTCCTTTTACTTATCTCTGGTCAAATAATGAAACGACAAAAGATATTTCCAACCTGTGCCCGGGTGATTACAGCGTCACGGTGACGGATGCAAATGGCAACACGGCATCTGCAACTGCGACTGTGCAAGAAGCGAATTGCGATGGCGGTGAACAATGTTTTGCCAGTCCAACCATTCCCGACATCGCGAATGCACGTTCCGAATGGTCCATTAACGGAAACATCCTCACCATCCGCACCACCTTTGCAAAAACTTTTGTGGACAACACTTATGGAACAAATGCAATAGGCTGGAATAACGGACACACTTTCAGTAACCTCGTTGGCTCCGACCATTTACAATTGGCTTTGTATGATGCCAACGGTCTGAAGAAATTAGAATTCAAGCAGGATTACATCACAGCCAGTGCTGGCGCTCCTTCGGGTTATGATTGCTTGGGGGTTTCAGGTGGCGAAGGTCAGATGATTCTGGGAAGCGCAGGCAGTATTTTAAGCTCAACCACGTCCTTAGACCAGAACATGAATACGTTCGGTTATGTGCTAACAGCCAATTCTCCTTCAACAGATAACAACTACACTCCGAATGCGACTTATCCCAACTGGATTTATGAAGTGTGGTATGAAGCTTCTATTGATTTGAATGTTTTCGGTTCAGCGGGATTCGGCTATCCGAGAATTGCTTCGGTTCACGCGAGTCCGAGCAAAACAGGCAACAACACTGAAATCGTAAATCCCGAAGATTGTCCGGTGGAGTGCGATGGCTCGCTGACTGTTTCAGCGCAAGTGAATCCCGATTTACAGTGCGATTCTGTGCCTCCTCCTCAAAATTGCAATTGCTCCTGCGAAGGCGGTGGATTAAAAACCATTACGGTGATGTTTGCCGGAGTGAGCGGTTCCAATGTAAATGTATCTGCCAGCAGCGGTCAGCAGGATTTGATTGCGTCATTTACCAACGTTCAGTTTGGCGATGTTCTTTTCGTTGACGGCACTTCGCTTCCGGGTGGAAAATTATTTTCAAAAACCTTCTTTAAAGTAGTGGGCGGAAAGGAAACCAAGATTTACACCGATTGCAAAAAAGACATTAAAGGCAGAACGTATGATTCATTCAAAGTGCTTGGCTTTACCGATGCCGCTGGAAATATCTGCGATGCGGAAGCAAACTGCGACCAATGCCCGTGCTACAAGTATTTCAAACAGCTTACGCTGATGTACAACGGAAATTCCGGTGCAAGCATTTCGGTTTATGAAGATGCCAACCACACGAAATTGATTGCATCCTTCTCCAACGTCCAGCAAGGAAACTTGCTTACGCTTGAAAGGTCAAATAAGAATCTTCCGAAAATCATTTACATCTCTGTGAACGGTGGCGCTGATTTGGTGCTTACTTCCGAATGCAACGAGATTGCAGTTGGCGGCACTTATGGCGCTTTCACTTTGGTTGGTTTTATTGACAAGAAAGGCCGCGAATGCAGCTTCACTAATCCTTGCGATGGCGATGGCAGCATCAATCTTTCTGTAAGCGGTGGAGTTCCTCCTTATTCGTATGAATGGTCGGGCGGAGAATCCTCTGAAGATTTGAGCGACTTGTGTTCTGGTCCTTTCTCGGTGACAGTATCCGATTCACTCGGATGTACTGCAACCGCTTCATTCAATGTTGGCACTGCTCCTTGCGAATTGGCTGCTATTGGTGATTTTGTATGGCATGATTTGGATGCTAACGGTCAGCAAGATGCGGGTGAGCCAAGCATTTCAGACGTGATGGTGAAATTATATGACGCGGATACTGATTCTCTCCTCGCAACAGATGTCACCGACTCTGAAGGATACTATTTATTTGACGGTCTTGACCTTGGGAATTACTACATCATCTTCATGCACTCATCTGCTCCGGTCGGTCTTCTTCCGACATTGTCTGATGTTGGCAATGATGACACTGACAGCGATGCGGACATAAGTTCGGGCAAAACAGGAATCTATATGCTTAATTCGGGAGATACGATTTTGACGGTGGATGCGGGTTACCGCTGCGCGGAAGTGGTTTGTGAAATAAGTGGTGAAACCACTTTATGCCCGGGTGCAACTGCAACTTATACCGGTCCGGCTGGAGTTGATTCCTATGAATGGACAATTGTTGGCGATGGAATGATAGTTGGCGCGAGCGACCAGCAAACTGTTTCCGTCACTGCGAAAAATCAATGCGGCAGCTTTACGTTGATGCTGGTTTCATCTGTCGGTGCATGTTCCGCCAATTGTCAATTTGTAGTGTCGGTGGAAGACCTTATCCCACCGGATGTTTCCTTCCCGTCTGCAGACAATGAATTTTCATGCGAAGAAGAAATTGTTTTCCCTGAGCCGGTTGTTTCCGACAACTGCGGTCTTACCCCGGAAATTATCATAGACGGAGACGACACGATTCCCGGCAATTGCCAGAACGAGTTTATCATCATCAGAACCTTCTCGGTGCATGACGCTTGCGGCAATGGCAGTTCGGCAACGTTTGCAGTTTCGGTGGTTGACACGACTCCTCCGGTGATTTCAGGCGTCAACCCGGATGAAACATTTGAGTGTCCGGAAATTCCAGTATTCAGCAACCCGACAGCTTCTGACAATTGCGGTGCTGCAACATTGACATTCATGGATGACATTACATTTGCTGACTGCGTTTTCACTTTCAGCGTTACGCGCACATGGTCGGCTACCGATGAATGCGGCAACACCAGCACCGCTTCTCAGACCATCAATATGAATGACCTCACCGCACCGGTAATCACTGTTGCTGCGGATAAAACGATTGAATGTCCTGCTCAGCTTGAATTTGACCAGGCTGTAGCAATGGATGAATGTGATGCGCAGCCGGATTTGACCTTTACAGATTTCACCATTGAGGGAGATTGCCCGAATGAATACACGATTATCCGCGAGTTCGTTGCGGTGGATGAATGCGGCAATAGTTCTTCAGCATCACAAGCAATTACAGTAGTGGATGAAACCGCTCCGGTTATCAGCGGGGTAGGTGCGAATGAAACAATTGAATGCGGTACGTTACCCGTATTCAGCGAACCCACCGCAGAAGATGCATGTGGTTCAGCAACTTTAACTTTTGAAGATGTCTTAACTCCGGGCGCTTGTGAAAACGAATTGGCTGTAACACGTGTTTGGACAGCTACTGACGAATGCGGCAACGCTTCTACAGCATCCCAGACTATTACTATCGAAGACAACACGGCTCCGGTTATCAGTGGAGTGGGCGCAGATGAAACGATTGAATGTCCGGCAACACCTGCATTCAGCGAACCAATTGCTACTGACGAGTGTGGTCAATCATCATTAACATTTGAAGATGCTACGGTTGCCGGAAATTGTTCCGGTCAATACAGCGTCACGCGCACCTGGACGGCAACCGATGCTTGTGGCAACTCAAGCACGGCATCACAAACAATTAACGTGAATGATTTGACTGCACCTGAAATTGTCGGAATCGGCACAGACGAAACCATCGAGTGTCCTGCGCAACCGCAATTCAGCGAACCAACGGCAGTTGATGCTTGCAGCGAGGCTACGCTTACATTTACCGACCATACCATTCCCGGTAATTGCCCGAACGAAAACATTATTATAAGAGAGTGGACTGCGGTGGATGAATGTGGAAACAGTTCTTCAGCGTCACAGGCGGTTACGGTGATTGACCTCAATGCGCCAGAAATTTCTGGTGTAGGTTCTGATGAAACCATCGAATGTCCTGCGACTCCGCAATTCAGCGAGCCGGTTGCTACGGATGCCTGCGGCAATGCGACATTAACCTTTACCGATAATATCATTCCCGGAAATTGTCCGAATGAATACACCATCATCCGCGAGTTTGTTGCGGTAGATGATTGCGGCAACTCAGGTTCAGCTTCACAGGCTATCACAGTTGTAGATTTGAATGCGCCTGAAATTTCAGGAGTCGGCAGCGATGAAACGATTGAATGTCCTGCTTTCCCCGTGTTTAGCGAGCCAACAGCAACTGATGCTTGCGGAAATGCAACGCTTACGTTTACTGACAATGTAATTCCGGGAGATTGCCCGAATGAATACACCATCATCCGCGAGTTTGTTGCGGTAGATGATTGCGGCAACTCAAGTTCAGCGTCACAGGCTATCACGGTTGTAGATTTGAATGCGCCTGAAATTTCAGGAGTCGGCAGCGATGAAACGATTGAATGTCCTGCTTTCCCCGTGTTCAGCGAGCCGACAGCGACTGATGCTTGTGGAAATGTAACGCTTACGTTTACTGACAATGTAATTCCGGGAGATTGCCCGAATGAATACACGATTATCCGCGAGTTCGTTGCGGTGGATGAATGCGGAAACAGTTCCTCTGCTTCACAGGCAATTACTGTTATTGATGAAACCACTCCGGTAATTAGCGGAGTAGGCGCAGATGAAACCATTGAATGCGGTACGTTGCCCGAATTCAGCGAACCTGTGGCAGAAGATGCCTGTGGCAATGCGACACTGACCTTTGAAGATATTTTAACTCCAGGCTCATGTGAAAATGAGTTGATTGTTACCCGCGTGTGGACAACCATTGACGAATGCGGCAACTCTTCAACAGCATCACAGACAATTACAATTGTAGATACAAATGCTCCTGTGATTAGCGGAATAGGTGCAGATGAAACCATTGAATGTCCGGCAACTCCTGAATTCAGCGAACCTACAGCAAATGATGACTGCGGACTTTCAACATTAACCTTTGAAGATGCAGCGGTTCCAGGAAATTGCGCGGGCGAATACAGCGTAACGCGCACATGGACGGCTACGGATGCCTGCGGAAATTCAAGCACCGCATCACAGACCATCAATGTGATTGATTTGACTGCGCCTGAAATTACCGGAATTGGCGTGGATGAAGTCATCGAGTGTCCAGCCGTTCCGCAATTCAGCGAGCCGGCAGCGGCTGATTTGTGCAGCAACGCAACGCTTACTTCCAGCGATGATACCATTGCCGGCAACTGCGCCAACGAATACATTATTATAAGACAGTGGACTGCCGTTGACGAATGCGGAAACAGTTCCTCTGCATCACAGGCGGTTACGGTGATTGATTTGAACGCGCCCTTGATTTCCGGAATCGGGGAAGATGAAATGATTCAATGCCCTGCAACGCCTGAATTCAGCGAACCGACCGCCACAGACGATTGCGGAAATGCAACACTTACTTTTACTGATAACATTATTCCGGGAAATTGCCCGAATTCTTACATCATCATCCGTGAGTTTATAGCGGTGGATGATTGCGGAAATTCAAGTTCAGCGTCACAGGCTATCACTGTGATTGATGAAATCGCACCGGTATTCAGCGGGGTTGGTGCCGATGAAACCATTGAATGTCCGGCTCTTCCTGTATTCAGCGAACCCACGGCAACTGATGCCTGCGGTGCAGTTACAGTAACATTCAGCGATGAACTTGCTTTTGGAGATTGTCCTTACAGCTTCGGCATCACGCGTACCTGGACTGCAACCGACCTCTGCGGAAACAGCAGAATGGTTTCTCAAACAATAACTGCGGTTGACAATACTGCGCCTGTTTTCACATTCGTGCCTGCTGATGATACAATGGCTTGCCCGGTTCCGCAGTTTGGAGAACCTGAAGTGGAAGAAGCTTGTAGCCAGTTCACCTTGAGTTTTGTTGACGATACGATTTTTGATAGTGCTCCCGATTACATTGTGTTCGTGAGAAGCTGGACTGCGGTTGACGGTTGCGGAAATGTTTCTGAAACTGTAAGCCAGCGTATCACTACCGTAAACACGCACGAACCTGCTTCCGGAATCAATCCTTCCTGCAGCTACACTTGCGATGGCAGCGTGACGGTGAGCGGTGATTGCTTCAGCTATTTGTGGTCAACAGGTGATGTGTCTTCATCACTTGAAAATCTTTGCGAAGGAACATACACCGTTACAATGACCGATGATTTCGGTTATGAAATTCTTGATACGGTGGTTCTTGTTGCTCCGCTTTCAATAGAAATTGAATCATCATTGACTCCTGCGTCTTGCTTTGGCGCAAGCGATGGTTCGGCAAGCGTTACTGTCTCCGGTGGAACTCCGCCTTACACTTATGAGTGGTCAAACGGAAGCGTTAACGACAACATCAGCGGACTTACCGCTGGAACTTATTACGTCATCGTGACGGATCAACACAATTGCACAGCAACTGAAATAGTGGAAATCCTTCAGCCGGAAATGCTCGTGCTGGGCGCGATGCCAACTCCCAATTCGTGCGATGGCGGTAATGATGGTTCGATTTCGCTGACTGTTTATGGAGGAACGTCACCTTATACTTTCTTGTGGTCTAACGGTGAAACGACTCAAAATATCAGCGGGCTGCAGGCTGGAATTTACACGGTGACGGTAACAGATGCGCACCTTTGCCAGTCAATTGTTTCCACAGAAGTTCTCGGACCGGCACCACTTGTATTGAGCCTGGAAGCTACCGATGAAAATTGCCATGACTCAAATGACGGAGCAATTGACCTGACGGTTTCTGGCGGAACAATTCCTTATACATACAATTGGTCAAATGGTGAAACGACTGAAGACCTCTCTGGTTTGAATGAAGGAACATACAGCATCACTGTTACTGATTTCAACGGATGTAATGCAACAGGTTCAGAAACCGTAGAAGCTCCATCCGAAATTGGAATCACGTTATCGAAATCTAATGTGAGCTGCCGCTGCCAGGGTTCAGATGACTGCATCCTGAGCCACGACAACCTGCAGCATGGAGAATTCATCAGCAATCAGTACGCTGCGAGAGGAATACACATCTTCGGTGATGCGAACAATCATTTCGATACGCTGATTGTGTTCAATACTTATTCAACGGGCACACCTGACCCGGATTTGGAAGTTGATTTAGGCAACATTCTGATACTGCCTAATTCGATTGCCGATAATGATAACAATGGTTTGGCGGATTCACCTAACGATTGGGCTGGCGGTGGAAAGCAGATTTATGTTTTCGATAACGCGCGTAACGTTCAATCATTCGTGTTCGTTGACAACGACCAGCAGGTAACGGGCTTGGCTACAGCTTACGATGCATTAAACAATGTGATTGGCACAGCGATAATTCCGATTACTGCAAATGGTGGATTTGTCACGGTTAACATGAACGTGTCCGGTGTTAGGAGATTGGAAATTCAATACAACGGTTCGGGTGGAGTAGGAGAGATAATTTTCTGCGACCAGCAGCAACAAACTGTATGCTGTGATGGAACAGCGGCTGCTGATGTGAGCGGTG
>Ga0247727_10008719_pt1 | contig 18692 bp, 17 predicted proteins | sample WisWelCaveWW1625_FD_202498 | JGI IMG/M metagenome (GOLD analysis project Ga0247727, IMG submission 202498) | Biofilm microbial communities from Wishing Well Cave, Virginia, United States - WW16-25 | ecosystem: Environmental > Aquatic > Deep subsurface > Groundwater > Cave microbial mat | place... | reverse complement strand
GAGCTTGGCGGAAATTTGCAGGGGCGCGGCGTGGCCGTCCAATTTGACGTCGAGATCGTAATGTTGCACTTGACAGGCCGGTTGCGCCACCCATTGTTGCTGCGCCTGCAAATCCTCGCGGCGCGCCGCTTGTTGCTGTCGATGCGTCGAAATAATTTTATCTGCCGCCAAAGCCGCCGCAAATAAAAAGACGACCGCCGCCGTTTGCGACAAGCGCTGCGATAAAACCGATTGCTGCAAGCGCGGATAGAGGATGATTGAAAAACCCAACAAAGAAAAAGCGAGAAAAACGAAAAAAAGACGCTGCCATAAAATTGCGGTGATGTCGCCGAAACCGATGAGATCGCTGTAAAACAGCGGGGCGAAAAAAGCGCCGTAATCAAAAAGGCCGAGAAATTTGTGATGAAAATAAAACAGAATGGACGCGACCAATCCCAGCGACAGGATGATGGCAAGGGCCTGCGAGCGCAGCAGGCTGACGAGAAAGAACACCAGCGCGGTCATGAACAGGATGGACGGCACGCTGGCGATGAAAAAATATTGAATGAAAGGCAGGATGTTGAAACCCGCGCCGGTGAAGATGACTTTGAACGTGCGGCCAATCGCGGCGAGGCCGAGCAAAAACAAATTGAGATACGCGAGCGCGCCGACCACGCCGAAATATTTGCCGATGACCCAGTTCGCCGTCGTCATCGGTCGCGACAGCATCACCTGATCGAGCCGCGCCTTCTCCTCGGCTTTGCGAAAATCGCCGGCGACGAAGATGGTCAGGATCGCCTGCACGTAGCTGAAAAAATAGAGCGCCAGCAATCCGTCGGTGCCTTCGAGCATAAACTCGGCGGGAATATTGTTCTCGACAATGGTCACGACGGTCATGACGACCATGAAAAAAATGATGCAGAGCACGCCGATGCCGGCCAACACCCAGAACTTGGCGGTGCGATAAAGCATGACACGCTCGACGTCGGCGATGGTGAGGATGTATTTGAGGGTCTTGGTCACAAAAATTTGGTGAATGTGAAATGTAAATAATAAGCCCAACGGATTGAAAAACGACCAACGGATAAAGCCAAAAGCTCGGTTTTAATTAACGTAAAATGGCTTTGATTTCGAGATTCGATTTGCCAAAGTTTATCAGTAACCCGAGCGGCATGTTGGAATACTTTAAATACGTTTTCATGCGTTTAACATCAAATAAAGTGACTTGATCTTGAATAGCAGTTACGCCGCATAAGATTTGATCGGCGATGCACAGCGCTTTTGCTTTGCAGGCGTGAATGGGCTTGCCTTGAAATTCAATTTGAATTGGTGGCCTGCTTTGGCAAGCAATTTTTTGATAATCTAACTCTGCCCGAAGCAAGTCACGGCAAACGACAGTGCCATAGCCCAAGCCATGCGTCTCATAAACAGAATGGCATCTCTTACTCTGGCCAAAAGCTGACGCAGGGATTCGCCGATTTTTCCTTTGATCTCGGAGTAATCTTCAATGATTTTCTTCTCTTTTTCATCAAAGGGGATTCTTTCAGTTTTTATTTTTAGCCGGCCAAAGTTTACCAGCAGGCCGAGGTCTTTTTGCCACAGCTTCAGTTCCGAGATGATCTGTACATAATGGTTTTGCAGAAAATCGCATTCCACCGATTTCAAAGCCAGAATGATTTTCTCAAACACCAGCAGATCAAGCTCGAATTTTCTGATTTCAGCGCCGCGATGCTCGAGATATTTTCTTGCTTTTGAGATGGCCGGGATGCCTTTTTTCAAAAGGCAGTCGAGCAAGGATTGATGATAAAGTTCTTCATCAAGTCCGATGCCAATGCCGTTATGCACTTCGAATATGCACCCGATAATCACTTCAGTCAATTCTTTGTGTCGTAGCGCCATATAAATTCCCCTTCATAAAATATAATCAGAAAAGCTATCGACCAACGGATTTTTAAAACTAAAACGCTCTTATCCGTTGGTCGTTTTTTAATCCGTTGGAAAATTTTTGCTTTTATTTAACATCAATTCTTGACTTCAAAATATCTCCCTTCAAATAACAAGTGCGAAGCCTCTTTGCCGCTGCCGTAAACGCCAAAACCGTCGATATGATATTCTTTGCCGGCTTGGCCTTGCACGACTTTTTCTTTGAAGCTTTCGATCTTGCCATCTTCTTTGCGGAACCAAAACAGTGCGCCGTCTTCATAATGGCCGAGATGCAGCGATTTTTCGCCGTTGTCTTTTTCGACGGCGCAAAAAAGCTTGCCATTCTCTGCATAGTTTTTTGCCTGCGCGCGCACAATTTTGCCGTCATGGGCCTTCTCAATGAAGGTCGCGCACTGCACGTTGCCGTCCCACCAATAGCGTTGCTCGACTTCAATTTGATTGAGCAAACGGCCATCGTGCGCGTAAACTTTGAACACGCCTTTCCAATGTGCGTTGAACGGCGCAAAAATCTCGCGAGCACTTTGCGCCTGTGCTGAGAATGTGGGAATTAGCAACAGCAAGAAGAGTTTTGATTTCAACATAAAATTTTTGGTTGTTGGAGCAATCGTTTTTAGGAGCGCTGGATTACTGGATCATTGGATTTCTGGATTAGTGGAATTGCTAGCATTCCAACAATCCAATAATCCAGCACTCCATTAATAATCCCAAACGTATTAGTTTGGTAGTTTGGGGCCGCCATCTCGCTCGTCAAACTTATCAGAAACTCGATCAAGGCGGATATCCTCCGATTTCAACAATAATGCGTCGCCATGCGATTATATCCGGAAGATTCATTTTCAACGCAACAACCATGGCACGACCGATTGGGGTTCGGCCCATTATTTTTGTTCCGGATTTGTCCCATCCGAAATGTTCAGCCCACTTTTGCCGGCGTGGATTGAATAAAGCGGCTTCTTTGTCGGATTCGGGATCAATCGCAGAAATTTTATCGGCTTTATGTGCATTACAATTTGGACAGGCCGGACAAATATTCGAGAGGACATCACGCCCGCCAATTGCGCGTGGAACGATATGCTCTTTTTGCAAACCCTGCGGCAAATAAATCGCCGGCATTTGGCAGTACGCACATCGCCATTTGAAATCGCGCTGAATTTGACGCCAGGCTTTTGCGGAGATCATGTTCGCTTTCGCGGCGTCAAATTAAGGCTGCGCGCACTGCTCCAAAATGCGTGATTCATAGGCGGCAACAGCCCTCGATGAATGGCCTCGGCAATGCCTTGCGCTTTTCGCCGGGCGACTTCATTGTGGATTTCGAGCAATGTATCAAGAATCTTTTGCTCCTCGGAAGAAAGTTGTCGCGCGCCGGCTTGATGAATCAACCGATGCATTTGCAGAGCCTGCCACTTTTCCATACGGGCATTTGCCGCTTGCATCACCTCTTGATCAGAGCTTTGTGTCAAATGGCGCGGTTTATATGATGGGCGACTCGCCGAACTTATTCGGCTGCCATTTTTTCTGATCAAGACACGCTGCAATTCCATCAGAAGAAATTCCGGCAAATTTTGCCGGCGAACTTGCGCCAGAGAGCGCGCTTGGGCAGCTAATCGGGTCGGTAAAGTTATCGTTATGGTTTCCATATTCATGCCTCATAAACTTTAAGAATATCATACAACGTCGTCCGCTGTGCTGGAACGAAACCGGATTCTTGAATGAGCGTAATAACTTCTTCCGTCGAGGTTTTATTCACAAAATTCGCCGCCGCGTGCACGTTCTCTTCGACGAGCGTGCCGCCGAAATCATCCGCGCCGAAATGAAGCGCCACTTGCCCGATTTTCTTGCCTTCCGAAAACCACGAGGCTTGGATGTGTGGAACATTATCGAGATAAATACGCGAAAGCGCCAGCATCTGCAAATACCGCGTCGGCGTCGCGTACGTGGGGATGATTTTCTCGAGCGGTGTGTTGCCGGGTTTAAAGCTCCACGGAATAAACGCCGTGAAACCGCCGGTCTCATCTTGCAGCGCGCGAGTCACCTCGAGATGCTCGATAATGTCTTCGTCATTTTCGAGGTGGCCGTACATCATCGTCGCCGTGGTTTTGTAGCCGAGCAAATGCGCCTCACGCATGACCTCCAGCCAATCCGTCGAGCTGCCTTTTTTGTGGCTGATTTTTCTCTTCACGCGGTCCGAGAGAATCTCCGCGCCGCCACCGGGAATGGTGTTGAGTCCGGCGTCTTTTAATTGGCGCAAGACTTCGCGAACTGGCAAACCCGAAACCTCCGCCATGCCGCGAATCTCTGAAGTCGAGAAAAAATGCGGATGCACCTCCGGCACTTCCGCGCGCGTGCGGCGCACCATTTCGAGATAATATTCAAACGGCAATTTCGGATTCACGCCGCCCTGCAAGAGCACCGTCGTCACGCCTTTTTGCGCGGACTCTTTGAATTTCTGAATCATGTGATCGACGGAATACGTGTATTCGCCTTCCTCGCCTTCGTGCCGATAAAACGCGCAGAAGATGCAATCGACGTTGCAAATGTTCGTGTAATTCGGATTCGTGTCGACCACGAACGTCACCCACGGGTTTTGATTTTTGCGATAACGGATTTCTTCGGCAATTCCGCCGATTTCCAAAAGCTCACCGTCGCGCAGCAGCGCCAAACCTTCTTCGCGGGTGAGGCGCTCGCCAGCGCGGGATTTGGAGTAGATATAATCAATGGACATTTTTTCCTCATTGAGTTTCTTTAAACAGTTTCTATTTTTGTCATGGCTTGCAACATACGGTTCTTGGAGCGATACTCTCTCGAAGTGTCAACTTCGGCCAAACGGTTTTTAATCAGATGCATATTGACAAACGCTTTGTTTTTTAAATAAAGATAAGCCAGCGGCTCGGCGCCATTCTCCGGTATTTGTTCATCAAATTTCAAGAACACTTTTTGGCCTTTGGTGAAATTGCGGATAAAACCGACAGCCTCATCGTGTTTTTCCGAAATCGGCTTCACGCCGAGCAGACGAATCTTTTGGCCGTTGCTGAGCATAACATAATCCGGGGCAATGACTTGTTTCACCGAGTAAAATTTTTCTTCGCTCTCTTCCTTGCCGTCAATGGTGGAACCGAATGTCTGTTCGCGCGGATCGATCTTTTTATCGAAGCGGACCGGGTCTTTGAAAATATACGGAAGCCGTGCAATGGCGCCGGTGAAATCTTGCGGTGAAACTCTTTGTTCGATGAACTCAACGCCGGCCGCTTCTCCGGAGGTGGCGCTGAATAAATCGTCCATTGTTACGCCCAATTTGTTTTTGATGATCGGCAGGAATTCTTTATTGATTTCGTAGCCGATAGAATGGCGCTCCAAATTATGCGCAGCCAACGCCGCCGTGCCGCTTCCCAAAAATGGATCGAGCACAACATCATCAACAAAAGTGAACATCCGAATGAGGCGGCGCGGCAATTCTTCCGGAAATGCGGCGAGATGTTGATTCTGCTTTTCACCGACGAAATTCCAATGCCCGTGAAAATATTCATTCCATTCTTCCGTCGTCATCTTTGAGCGCTCTTTCTGCTCTTTGTTTGGCTTCGGCGACTTGCCGAGCTTCTTGAACAGCAGAATAAATTCATAATCCAACTTGACAATGCCGTTGCGCGGATAAGGGAACGATCCCATAATCGTCGCGCCACCGGTCGTGTTGGTCGTCGTCACTTTCTGCCAGATAATCGCGCCCATGTAATCGAAACCAACCGTTTCACAAAACTTGATGATCTCGGTGCGAATCGGAATGATCTTGTAACGGCCATAATAAACCGAGCGCGCAAATTGATCGCCGATATTGACGCACAACCGGCAGCCGGGATGCAGCACGCGATAACATTCGCTCCAGACAAGATTCAGATTGTTGATATAATCTTCGTAGGTATCGTTAAACCCAATCTGATTCTCATGGCCATAATCTTTGAGCTGCCAGTACGGCGGCGAAGTAATAACAAGATGCACGGATTCATCTTGAACTTCCGCCATCGCGCGCGAATCGCCGAGAATGATTTTATGATGTGTACTCAAAACGATTTTCTTCCTGCGAAAAAAATTGTTATGCGGCCACGACGGCTGCTTCAGTGGTTTTAATTGTTGTCTGCAACCCGCGAAACTTTTCCATCGCCGCCTTTTCCTTTTCGCCGAGGCGGTAATTAAATCCGTCAAAATAAACCTGCACTTCAGCGGGCGTCATGCTGAGACGCTTGCCGTGCCACGCGCCGAAGTTCGGATGGCGCTGATCCGCATCGAGCGCGGCTTTCTCAAGTTGATCGGACAGTGCCTGTTTTTTCTCCGCGCTCACATTGCGGTTGATCGCCCAAACCGCGAAGACAAATGGCAGGTTTGTCCAGTCATGCCATTCTTTGCCGAGATCGAAAGAATGTTGAAAATTCGCCAGGCCGGCTTTGGCTCGAATCAGCGCTTCGTCGCCGATCACGAGCACGGCGTCGAAATTGGCCGCATCGCTCGCCTGAAAAATCGGGTGCATGCGCTCGATTTTCGCGGTCACGCCGTATTGGTGCGCGAGCAAAACTTTCAACAATTCAATCGAAGTCGAAGTCTCCGCAGTAACGCCGAGGCGTTTGCCATCCAATTCCATCCACGGAAAATTGGAATACAGAATCACGCTGCGCGCTAAATTGCGCACGACGATGCCGTAATCGAGCCTGTCGAAATCTTTTTCAACCTGCCAATAATCCATCAGCGAAAAAGGGCCGCCGTCGATTTGATGCGCTTCCGCCAGCTTGCCCATTTGGCGCGGCGTCATTGGCAAAACGCGAAACGGCTTATTTTCAAAACGATCATAAAACGGCACGCAATTCAAATAGGGGATTTTGCCGACGCTGTCTTTATCGTGCACCGCAATCGGATTATAAAAAATATCGCGCTCGACCGGCACTTTGCCGCTGCTCTTGATGAGCTTGATAATGTGCTCTTTCGCCAACAGAATCGGGCTGGTCGCTTTTGCCGCATGCGCGATGCGTTCTTCACCGACGGTGCCGTCCATATCATCCGCGCCGAAGCTCAACGCGACCGGCGCAACTTGCTCGGTGAGCATAATCCAGTAAGCTTTGATGTGCGGAAAGTTGTCGAGCATCAAGCGCGAGATCGCAATCGTTTTCAAATCATCCACCGCCGAAGTGTGGCGCGTTTTGATGCCGGTATCGCCGGGCTGAAACGCCAGCGGTATAAACGCGAGAAAACCGCGCGAAATATCCTGTTGCTCGCGCAATTTGAGCATGTGAATCACGCGCTCTTCCAACGTTTCCACGTGGCCATAAAGCATCGTCGAATTGGTGGGAATGCCGAGCCGATGCGCGGCGTCATGAATCTCTAGCCAGCGTTTGCCGCCGATTTTCTGATTGAACAACAAGCGCCGCACCCGCTCCGAAAAAACTTCCGCGCCGCCGCCGGGCATCGTCGAAAGGCCTGCAGCTTTGAGTTGCGACAATACTTCCGTGATCGACATCTTGAATTTTTTCGCGAAGAAATCAATCTCCACCGCCGTCCACGCTTTGATGTCGATCTTCGGAAAATTCGTTTTGATCTGCCGCATCATGTCGACATAAAACTCCCACGGCCAATCCGGGTGCAGGCCGCCGACGATATGCACCTCGTGCAGCTCGTGATTGAGCTTGCCGAGAATTTCGTTCATTGTCATTTCATAAGCGTTGGCGTCTTTCGCTTTCACGGCGAAATCGCAAAACTTGCACGAGAGCACGCAAATGTTCGTCGGATTCACTTGCCGATTCACAACGAAATAAACCGCGTCGCCGCTCTTCGCGCGCTGCACGGCGTGCGCCATTTTGCCGAGTGAAATAAGATCGTTGCTTTCAAACATCGCGACGCCGTCGGCAAGCGAAAGCCGCTCACCGATTTGGACTTTTTCCCAAACGGGGGCAAGGCGCTGGTCGCGGAAATTTATGGTAGGGAAATGGGACATGAGAATCACCTTTCAAGTGATGCGAAAGTTTTATTGGTTGTCAACGACGATTTTTTTCTTGATACTCCACCAGTTGCGCAAGCAATACCGCGGATTGAGGAAGTTGTTGTAAGGCTGCTTCCAGAATCCGCACGGCGGTATTCGTGTCGCCCAAAGCCCGATGGTGCGCCGCCTCTCGCAACGCGTTGATAACGATGTATTGCGGATGAGCCGGAAAAATCACGCGAAAATATGTGCGGGCCGCGTCGAACTCAAAAACCGGGCTGAGCGAGCCATTTTCCTTCATCTTGCGAAAGATTTTCGGTATGCCCGTTCCGCGTCCTTCCGCCAATTTCAGCTCTTTCAAAAATTCCCCGATGCGACGATTGCGGTTCGGAACCGCGGGCAGAGAAACGCCTGCTTGCAAGTGGCGCATCTCCAGTCCGGCAACGGGGCCGGGATAGCTGGTGATCTCCATGCGATTCGGAAACAAATAAATTTTTATCGGTTCGTAGGCGTCTTCGTAGCTACGATGATAGGCGGCATTGACGACGGCTTCTTCCATGGCCTCATAAGGGAACGCCACCGTTCGCTCGGCTTCCGCCTGGCCGGGAATTTTTCGAATCATCGTGGTGCTGAGGCCGTTCAAATAATCTTTGACCTGGCGAATTTGTTCGTGCAACGGGCCGCGAAATATTTTTTCTTCGATGAGATCGCCGCCGGCGTCATCACCGAATTGCACCACCTCGATGCGAGCGCCGGGGAAATACACGGTTGGGTCATGCGTAAAAAACAGCAAGGCGACATTCCTTGGCACTTCGTGCTCGTTTATACGTGAGCAAATGCGCAGCTTTCGATATAATTCGGCGTCCGATATATTGCTCTCGGCCGCCACCAAATCGCTTTTGACATCAAACAGATAATTTCTCACCAAAGCGGGTGAGAGGGCATCCATCGTGACGGAGGTGTGGCGTCGGTCGTCAAAAGGAACTTTGGCAGTCATTTGTACGAGCTGGGTGAGAATGTCATCTTTGGCCTCGACCGTTTCACTGCCCAGGCGCACATAATAAGCCCGCTCCGAACCGCGCCGGGATTTGGGGGCTTGATAAGGCCGTGTTTCGCCCGCCGGCGCCCAAATGACGACAATCGGTTTGCCCTGAAACACCTCGGGAGAGATTAAAGGCTGATAATCCGGGTTGAGGCGTTTGCACTGTCCTTGAATCTCTTTTTGAATTTCATCGAGATTTTCCCCCTCAAGCCCGTGCGGCGGCAAAACCGGCAATCCATTCAGTTCTTCCACGCCCATGACGACATATCCGCCGTTCAGATTCAAAAAATCATTCGCAAACGCGCATATTGTTCGAATGACTTGCTCGAGCGCCGGCTCCGACCAGGATTTTTTAAACTCACGCCGAACAGATTCTACTGAACGCGCGTGAATAAGATCGTCTAAGTTTATCGGAAGTATTTTCATTTTGCTTACTCCGCATTTTCAGATAGTATCATTTTTCCCTTGCTCGATGTTCGATTTCGCGCAGATAGCCGGCAAACAACTCCGGTTCAAGCTGTATCATCTCGTGGCGCGCATCGAATTGAATCTCGTTCTGCAAGCCCGATTGATCAATATAAAGGCAGAGCGAAAACTGCCGTGTGCGCTGCTCCGGTTCCAACATCAGCTCGCTGCCGAGAATCGAGCGCTGTTGGCGCACGTGCTGCAGCAAAAACGTGTTGCCGGTCGGAATCTGCAAAATATTTTTCATCCACGCGTGAACGGGCCACACCGCGCAGGCCAGGCGTTCGCCGTCAATTTCATGTTGCAACACCTGCAGAAGTTTTTTCAACTCCGGGTGTTGCAGCCGCAGTTGATCAATCTCGAGCGGATCGCCGAACAGCGCGCACACGTAAGCCATGTTGGCATCTTTCCAGCGCTTCAGCATATATGCAGCGTCGCCGAGGTAGCTCCAATGGATTGAGCGCGTTTTTTCACGTCGACCGGTGGCGAGATTCAGCAACTCGCGATGCGCGTCCTGCCAATCGTTTAGCACGAGGTGGAAAACGCCGCGATGCAGAATTTCCTCTTTATCACCACAAAATCCGTCCGTAGTGAACTGTCCGCTTTGCAATAAACGCCGCGCGATAATTTGCAAGAGATGCCGATAGGCCGCTAAAGACAGATCGTCATTATGATATGCTTGCTGCGCGGCCTGCCAGAACGCCGTCAATTTCGCCGAAGAAGCCTGCGGCTTGACGCCGTGTTCACGCGCAAACTCCGCCAGCGCGACGAGAAAATCGAGATCAGCAAGATAAGGATCGATTTCCTTTGCAATCGTAAAGCGGTCGAGCGCCGCGGTAAAATTCAATTCGTCTAATTTCCGCAAGCCGTTTTCTTTATGATCCAGCGCCGCGGAATTGAACAGGTCGTTTTGGAGCAGGTGCATATCAAATCATTCGTGCAAAACGTAAAACTTTTCCAGGGCAGTACGAACGAGCTTGATCAGCTTATGGCCGTGCGAATCGTTCAAAAGTGCACTTACGGCAAATTTATGATCTGCCGGCACGTGAAAAGTTCCTTTGGGCATTTCCCAGGGATATTCCGGATTGGGGCCACCAAGAGCGAGATCGGGCGCCAACTTTTCAATTTCGAATGCCAGCGGCAATAGTTGTTGAATGTGCGCGCGAAATTGTCCTGGCGTCATTCCCATCTCGCCTTGCAATCCCTGAATGCGAGCGCACAATTTTAAAAACCTCGTCAGCGCTCGATGAGTCAAACGAATGGATTGCGATTCACTAAGGTCTGCCAGCAGATAGGCTTTTGCCAATTTCTCCGTTGCCATCTGCAAATAATGCAAAGCATGACCTTCGGGCAAAGGCGTTTGCCGAAGGTGCTCATAAACCCGCCAATCGGATTTTGCCTGTGCCAAAAAAACTTCTGACCACATTTATCGTCTCTCCAGTTGCAGATTGGAATCCGTAAGTTGCAAAACCTCTTCCCGTTCCAAAACTTCGGCATTATCCAATGACCATCCCTCCGGCAAAGGAATAATTCCCATTTTCACTTTTTCCCACTCTTCAGGGGTAATATCACCCATCTGCGCCGGCAAAGGACGTTCCGGTGTCGGTTTAAGATAAATCGTTAAAATCAAGTCCTCCGGAATCGAATTTCGATTCACTTCCAAAAGGCGGATTCTTTTTTTCTCGCCGTCTTTGAACCAAATGATGCGCTCAATATCTTCTTCGACTTCAAAATGTTCGCGCGCCAGGCGCCGCACCATTTCTTCAATTTTTTGAGTTGACATGTCTGTTTTCTCCTTATTGACAAGAGGCTTTGGCAATGGCGCAAAAGCTGAAGCGACTGATGCGCCGTGTGAACCCTCCACCCGTTCGATTATTTGCGCATTGTGCAGAGACCATCCTTCCGGAAGAAAAATCTCGCCGCCTTTGACTTTTTCCCACTCGACCGGTGTGGCGTCCGCAAGCCATAATGGTAAAGGAAATTCCCAACTCGGTCTCTGATAGAAAGTCATAATTTTGCCTGCCGGAAGCGTATCCCGATTGACTTCGAGGAGCCGGACTTCTTCCTGCAAACCATCTTTGAACCAGATGATGCGTTCGATGCCTTTCTCGAGTTCAAAATGCTTGCGTGTCAATCGCAGCACGAGCTCTTCAATTGTTTGGGTTGAACAGGTTGAGCTCTCTTTGCCCACACCAATAGCCTCAGTTGATTCACGCCAAACTTCTTCCCGCTCCAGGATTTCAACATCGTTCCAATACCAGCCATCCGGAAGCGGGATCCGGCCACTTTGGGCTTTTTCCCACTCCTCCGGCGTAATGTCTCCAATTTGCACGGGCAAGGGAATTTCCCGTGTCGGTCTGTGATAAAACGGCAAAATCCTGCCCTCGGGAAACGTGTTGCGATTCACCAGGATGAGATGGATTTCTTCCGTTCCTACACTTTTAAACCAAGCAACACGCTCGATGCCTTCCTCGGTTTCAAACTGTTTACGCGCCAGGCGACGGACGATTTCTGCGAGGGGTTGAGTTGACATGGATGGCTAAATTCTCCTTTTAAAACTTTTATCCAAAAGACAACATTTGGGCTTAATCTTCAACTGAGAGCGCCTGAAGGCGACTACTACAAACGTTACTTCCAATACTCATTCCACCGCCGATTCACGCGCTCGCGAATTTCCTCGCTCATCACCAGCGGCGCGGGATAGCCGGGCTTCCAGGTGGCGTCGATGCCCATCACGCCGTAATAAACCGGGCTGATGCCGACGAGCATTTGCTTGGTAAAAACCACGTCGCGCTCGCCATCGAAGCGCGTGAACACTCCCCAAATATAACTCTCCTGATTTTCTAAATCAACATCTTCGCTCACCGTCGCGATGATTTTTAATTCACGCAGTTCCGGTTTGCGAACCAAGCTTTCGACAATCTTCCGGCCCTCGCTTGCAACTTTCACCAACAGTAACGTTCCCTCGTGAATGCGCACTTGACGGATCGCTGGAAATTCCTTTGGCAGGTCCGCGATGACTTGCTCGATTTTCTCTCTTTCATCATCACGCTCCTTCGCTCTTCGCCCTTCGCCCTTCGGCTTCACCGTAGCGTCTACGATCATTTTGCTGCCGAGATTCATTTTGTATGAAGTAAAATCCAGCGTGTCGAGCGGGACTTTCGGAATCATCACGAAATCATAATGCGGATCAAAATTCATTTTGATCTCGCGCAAAACCTCGCGCCAATCGCGGACATTCACATGATCGGAAACGAGCACGATGCATTTGGTGAGCGAAAGCTGATCGGTGCCCATCAATCCGAGCGCGGATTTCATGGCTTCTTTTTGATAGCGCTGCTCGACGGAGACGACGAGCAGGTTGTGAAATCCCGCTTCATAATACGCCCACACGCTTTTGATTTCTTTGTGAATCAAGCGCGCGAGCGGGCCGAGAATTTGTTGCGTGGCGTCGCCGATATATTTGTCTTCCATCGGTGGTTTACCAACAACCGTCGCCGGATAAATCGCGTTGCGACGATGCGTAATTTTTTTAATATTGAAAATTGGGAAATCCGCGGCGTGCGAATAATGGCCGAAGTGATCGCCGAACGGGCCTTCCCAGCGGGTTTCATTTAATGGCACCGTGCCTTCGAGAATAAACTCGGCATGGGCGGGCACGGCAATTTGCACCGATTTGCCGCGCGCCATCGGCACGCGCGCGCCGCGCAAAAATCCGGCGAACATGACTTCATCAATGCCTTCGGGCAAGGCTGCAATCGTCGCGAGCAATAATGCCGGATCGGTGCCGAGCGCGACGGCAATCTCAAATTCGCGATTCAACTTCTGCGCTTGATAATAATGAAAGCCGCCGCCTTTTTGAATTTGCCAATGCATGCCGGTGGTGCGCTCGTCGTAAACCTGCATGCGATACATGCCGACGTTGCGCCTGCCGTCGCGCGGATCGTAGGTAAAAACCTGGCCGAGCGTAATAAAGCGACCGCCATCATCAGGCCAGCATTTTTGAATCGGCAACTGCGCGAGATTCGGCTCTGCGACAATTTCCTGCGAAAGCGCGCGCCAACTTCGTTTTGGCCGCGCCGCGAGAAAACGTTTCACCATCGGCCAGTGATCAAAAATCAATCTTGGCTTCGGCGGCATCGCCGCTTCGACAAAATGAATCAATTCTTCGCCGAGCTGATCGGGATGCTTGCCAAGCGCCAACTCAATCCGCCGTTCGCTCGCCAGCAAATTCATCGCGAGCGGAAATTTCGCGCCTTTGACATTTTCAAAGAGCTGCGCCGGGCGTTTTTCCAGCAATGCCCGCACGGCGATTTCGGAGACTTCCAATTCCGAATCGACTTCAACTTTGACGCGGTGCAGCTCGCCGATGGATTCGAGGTAACGGGCGAAATCGCCTATAGTTTTAAAAAGCATATCGCAAAAGTCAAACCTTCATGATCAAGGCAATCGTCTCTAACAAATTTTGACGTTGCAGCTCATAAGCAATGAATGGAGCATGGCGTTTCAAAAAATCAAAAGGACATCCCGTGCAGAAAGCTTCAACCCAGTGTTGTCGAGCTTGCACACAAGTGTCGTCGTCATTCAATTTTAATCGCCTTATCGTGGCAATTACTTTTTTCTTTTGTGATTGCGATAGTGCCGGGTTGGGTTTGATTAGAAGAGAGGGAAAATCTAAGATAACCGAGTTCGGCTTTAAGTTGAACGGATCTAAAACGTCCCGATAGTCCCCGTTTCTAATATTCGTCGTCCGAGAAGCAAAACGGTAATTGCGCCACTCGTAAGCAAGCTGAGGGGCAACGGATTTTGGGATGAAGTGATCAACTGTAGCAGCACCTGCGTCAAATTGAATCCACTGGGCAGAATAGGTGCAAATGCCGGCATATGCCTGATAGAGATCGTAAAGTGCATTCTGCCAGTACTCTCGATTTTTCCATTTAGTGGGATGAGCAACTTTTTGTAGGAAAGCTGCGCCTGGTTTGCCAACTTTCTTTAGAAAATCGGTAGGCTCTGGTTTTTCTTTTATCGGAATCACGAGCGCTCCCCGCCATGCTGTATTGCAAAATACCTCCACCGGGGCCAAAACTCATCGTCTTCTGCAAGATACTTTGCAAGCCGCGCTGAAACTTCTTGAACATTTTCGGTTTTGGGATTCTCTTGTAATTGCAGAGTTTTTGCATCCTCGATGGCATTTTCTGCGTCTAACGAGCGTGCGTGGCGGAGCCCAAAAGTATCCGACATGAGCCAGGAATCCACCGGGCCGCGGCGAATAAATGGAAGTTCTTCCAATTTTACTTTGTTTGCAAATAAGTCTAAATGAAAAAGTTTATCCACATCAGCATCAAATCGAGGTTCAACAGAAGCCATGACCAGAGGGGAATGCGTTGCGATCAAGAATTGTACTTGTAGATTCGAATCCAACTCATCTCTTACATCCAACAATGCAGGCAATATAAGTCGCTGCCATTGCGGATGAAGATGCGCTTCCATTTCATCTATCAAGATCACCATCTTTTTGTGCGGTTCCCGGCGAATCAAATGCGATTGAGTTTGGTGCTCTTGCCAGGCCCACACGATAAGATAAGCCAACGTGACGATGCGACGAATGCCGGCCGCCGCATGCACGATTGGCACCTCACCATACGGATGTTTCAAAGTTGGGATTTCTCGGACATCATAAGGAAGCCGGATGGGATTTCCCGGCTCCAGCACTAAGTCACGAGGAGAGAGTCGGCGCAGAACTTTTTTGAAGATTGCAAATGGATACTTTTCCGGGTTATTCTGCCAGATAATCCAATCACGCAACAAACCGCTGATGTAAACCCGGGTTTTCGCCTCAACCTTTTCCTCCAGCCCATCCCATACCTGATCTTTAGTGAAGACAAAAGGACGCGGCGTTGCACCATTATCCCTTCTCCCTAATTGCGCTGCCCAATAATCCTTTGCCGAATCCCATATCGCGAATGAGCTATCGATCCGAGCATATATCAAAAGGCCGGGAATGATGGGGCGTCCGGTTGTTAATGGCCAACTTTGTGTTTGCCAGTCATAACGAATATCTGCATGATCTCCCGCCGCTTGAAAGCTTATTTGTGGCTCGTCGGTTTCAGCGTCCTGTCTTGGGTAAGCGGGAAGGCCGGCCCATTGGCCGGTCAGCGCCCACCAGGCGCATTCGAGCAGAAAGGTCTTGCCAAGTCCATTATCGCCGGTAATAAGACTGATCCGCTCCGCCGGTGCAAATTCAATCTCTTTCGCCGGCCCGACGCCACGAAGCCTTAAATACGTGAGTGTTCCCTTTCCCTGTGGCGGAACATCGGAAGTTTTTCCGGTGATCATGAGTAATTTCTCCTACCAAATCTTTTAGATAAATATGCAAAAAAGTTCCCCTATCTGCAAGCTTGAAATCGCGATGACAATATCACTCCAACTCTTCCGCGCGCCAGCCTCTGCTCTGCCGCGCGCCGATGACGCCGAGCACTTTATCGACAAAGGCGTTCACATACTCGTCGACAGTTTTGGGCAAAAAATATAGCGGCGGCGAGAGCGGCATGATGATGACGCCGTCGCGCGAGAGTTTCAAGCATTGTTCGAGCGCAATTGAAGACAGCGGCGTTTCGCGAATGCACAACACCATTTTGAAGCGTTCTTTCAGCGCGACCTGCGCGGTGCGCGTGATCAACGTGTCGCCGATGCCGCTGGCAATTTTGCCCAGCGTTGAAGTCGTGCAGGGAATGATCACATACGCATCAATGGCATTCGACCCGCTGGCGAGCGGCGCGTGCAAATCGTCATTGGCAAATATTTTTTTCACGTGCGGCTGCAAATCACGCTCGGTGAGATGCATTTCATCCTGCAGCACAACTTTGCCCCATTTGCTGGCAACGAGATATTTGTCGCCGGGACATTGCCTGATAAATTCGACGGCATAAACCGCGCCGGAGGAGCCGGTGAGGCCGATTGCGATCTTCATATGATGTGTCCCAAACTTGCATAGAGCAAAGCGCATGGCGCATAGCGAATCCCAACGCTTTGCGCTATGCCCTCTGCGCTATGCGAAATGAACTCCCACAATCACCATTGCCAAAATCACGAATCCCAAAATGATATTAATTTTAAAAAAGGCCAACTCCACATCCGAAGCTTTCGCGTGTTCGAGATAAAGCAAGAATCCCGCCAGCGCGAGGAACGGCGCGGCAATCCACGATTGAATGTAAACCGCAAAAATATACACGAGTACGACGAAGGCAAGTGCATGCAAATAGCCGGAAACGCGCAGCGCTTTTTCTTTACCCAAACGGGAGGGCATGGAATACAAATTTTCGCGGCGGTCAAATTCTTCGTCGAGCGTGGCGTAAATGATGTCGAAGCCTGTGACCCACAACATCGCAAAAAAGCCGAGGACAAATCCGGGAAGAATATTGCTCAAAGATTGGGTAACGGCAACCCAGCCGGCGAGCGGCGCCATCGCGAGGCCGAGACCGACGCCGAAATGCGCCAACGGCGTGAAGCGTTTCATATACGGATAAAAAACAAAAATGGCGAGCGGCAGCGGCGACCAAATCAAGCAGAAGCGGCCAATTAATTCGGCGCTGCCGAAATAGAGCACGAGGCCGGCGAGCAAAACGGCGATGGCTTCGGCAAGTTTCATGCGGCCGGCGGGCAATTCGCGAATCGCGGTGCGCGGGTTGCGTTTGTCGATTTCGCGATCGATGATGCGATTCAGCGCCAACGCCACGGTGCGCGCGCCAGTGGCGGCGACGAGCATGAGCAGCGCCAGCCGCAGGGAAATCCAGCCGCGCGCGGCAAGCAGAGCGCCGCTGTAAATCAGTGGCAGGGAAAACAGCGTGTGTTCGATTTTGACAAAACGCGCCAGTGTTGATAATTGCAAACCGATCTCCTCTCCTGTTTGTGCGTTCAACAGCACGTCATTTATAATATAAAAAAAATATCATGCAAAGCAAGAGCGGTTCTGGTAATTCAATCAATTACCGGCGTCGGACTCCGGGCTTCGGATTCCTCACGGACTTTCCACTTGCTTCTTTCGCCGCTTTTTGTATAATTTTAGCATGTCCAATCTGCAACCAAAAAATTTTAACCAGCGCTTTCAACAAACGCTGCGTGCGCGGCAGAGTCTTTTATGCGTCGGGCTTGATCCTGATTTGCAAAAACTGCCTGCTGGTTTGCCGCGATCGGCTGAGGGCGTGATTATTTTTTGCAATGAGATCATTGCGGCTACCCAGGAATTTGCCGCGGCGTTCAAGATTAATTTTGCGTTTTTTGAAGCGCTGGGAAAAAACGGATGGGAAGCGTTACATACGGTTGCAACGGCGTTGCCGGAAGACGTCATCAAAATTGCCGACGCCAAACGCGGCGACATTGGCAACACGGCGCGGCTGTATGCCGAGGCCATCTTTCGCGAGCTGCCGTTTGACGCGGTGACGGTGAATCCGTATTTAGGCGAAGACGCGGCGCAGCCGTTTCTGGAAGACGCCAGCAGGGGCGCTTTTTTTCTCTGCCGCACTTCGAATCCGGGCAGCAGCGAAATTCAAAATTTTCCCGATCGCACGCGGCCGCTTTATTTGCATATCGCGGCGCAGGTGCGAGAATGGAATCAAATGAATAATGCGGGACTGGTGGTTGGCGCGACGCATCCGCGCGAGCTGCAGCAGGTGCGCAAAGCCACTCCGGATCTGCCGTTTCTCATCCCGGGCGTCGGCGCGCAGGGCGGGGATCTGGAAACGGCGGTGCGGATCGGCGCAACGGCAACGGGCGATCTCGCGATTATCAATGCGAGCCGGTCGATTATTTTCGCGGACGCGGGACAGCATTTTGCCGAAGCCGCGGCACGCGAGGCGAAGAAGATGCGGGATGAAATGCGGAACTTATTCATGCCGGAGCGGAGGGCATTTATATTTTCGGCGCATTTTTGATTTTGACCGGAGTCAGGCTGGCCGTGCAACAGGACAAAGAAGTGCATCCCGAAAAAAATCCGATGCTCAAGCTGTTCCGGCGTTTTATGCCGGTGACGAAAAATAAAGAATTTGTTCAAGTTATTTAATCGTTTCTAAAGGATCGAAGCAACCCATGTCAACGATCACCTTTGAAATCGTGTTCATACTAATCCTGATCATCGCCAATGGCGTTTTTGCGATGTCCGAAGCCGCGGTCATTTCGTCGCGCAAAGAGCGCCTGCGGCAATGGGCGAACGAGGGCGACCACAAAGCGCGCATCGTGTTGGAGCTGGCGAATGATCCGACGCGTTTTTTGTCGACGGTGCAATTCGGCATCACGCTGGTCGGGGTCATT
>Ga0247727_10008718_pt1 | contig 18693 bp, 20 predicted proteins | sample WisWelCaveWW1625_FD_202498 | JGI IMG/M metagenome (GOLD analysis project Ga0247727, IMG submission 202498) | Biofilm microbial communities from Wishing Well Cave, Virginia, United States - WW16-25 | ecosystem: Environmental > Aquatic > Deep subsurface > Groundwater > Cave microbial mat | place... | reverse complement strand
CCAGCCGCTCCTGCACGATGTCCATGTGGAGGAGGCCCAGGAACCCGCAGCGGAAGCCGAAGCCCAGCGCGTCGCTCGTCTCCGGGTGGAAGGTGAAGGAGGAGTCCTGGAGGTGGAGCTTCTCGAGGGCCTTGCGGAGCGGCTCGAAGTCGGAGTTGCTCGTGGGGTAGAGCCCGCAGAAGACCATGGGCTTGGGCTCGCGGTAGCCCGGGAGCGGCTCCACGGAGTCGCGGATCCTCTCGTGGGTGACGGTGTCGCCGATGCGCACGTCGTGGATCGTCTTGATGTTGCAGACGAGCCAGCCGACCTCCCCCGCGCCCAGCGCCGGGACCGACTCCTGCTGCGGGCGGAACTTCCCGAGGTCCAGCACCTCGTAGCCCTGGCGGGTCCCGAGTGTGAAGATCCGGTCGCCCTTCCGGATCGTCCCGGACCGCAGGCGCACGAAGACGACGACCCCGCGGTAGTCGTCGTAGAGCGAGTCGAAGACGATGGCCTGGAGCGGGCCCTCCGGGGAGCCCCTGGGCGGCGGCACGCGCAGCACGATCTCCCGCAGGAGGTCGTCGACGCCCTTCCCGGTCTTCGCGGAGACGGGGATCACGTCCCCGGGGCGGATCCCCAGCAGCGACTCCATCTCCGCCATGACCGGCTCCGGGCGCGCGGCCTGGAGGTCGATCTTGTTGAGCACCGGGACGATCTCGAGCCCGCCCTCGAGCGCGAGGAAGAAGTTGGCCATGGTCTGGGCCTGCACGCCCTGGGCCGCGTCCACGAGCAGGAGCGCCCCCTCGCAGGCGGCGAGGGACCGGGAGACCTCGTAGGAGAAGTCCACGTGGCCGGGCGTGTCGATGAGGTTGAGCGCGTGCTCCTCGCCGTCGTGCCCGTAGCGCAGCGCCACGGCCTTCGCCTTGATGGTGATCCCCCGCTCCCGCTCCAGCTCCATGCTGTCCAGCACCTGGGCGTGCATGTCCCGCTCGGCGATGGCCCCGCAGCGCACGAGGATCCGGTCCGCCAGCGTGGACTTCCCGTGGTCGATGTGGGCGACGATGCAGAAGTTCCGGATGAGGGAGGTGTTCACGCCCGGGCCCCCTCGGCCCGGATCAGGGGCTCCAGCAGGCGCCGAATCCGCCCGAAGGCCCGGGCGCGGTGGGAGATCCGGTTCTTCTCGGCGCGGGAGAGCTCGGCCATGGTCCTTCCGAGGTCGGGGAGGAGGAAGTGGGGGTCGTAGCCGAACCCGCCGCCGCCGCGAGGCTCGAGCACGAAGACCCCCTCCACGGCCCCGTCCACGGTCAGGGTGCGTCCGTCGAGGGAGACCTCCGCCGGGCGCGCCTCCCCGGGCATGGGGAGGGCGCCGGAGTCGCGCAGGCCCTCGAAGGGGGGCTCGCCGGACGGCACGCGGAGAGCACCCGCGCAGCGGAACCGGCAGGAGGGGCGCGCGATCCCCGTGGCCCGCACCTCGGCGGCGATCTTCGCGTTGTTCGCCGCGTCCGTGGCCCCGGGTCCCGCGTACCGCGCGCTGAACACACCCGGCCGGCCGTCGAGCACGTCGATCTCCAGCCCCGAGTCGTCGGCCAGCGCCCACTGCCCCGAGGCCGCCGCGGCCTGCCCGGCCTTGGCCGCCGCGTTCTCCTCGAAGGTGTCCCCGTCCTCGACGAGGTCCCCCGTCACCCCGGCCTCCTCCAGCGTGAGCAGGCGGACCGGGAGCCCCTCGAGGAGCAGGCGGATCTCCTCGATCTTGTGGCGGTTGCGGGTGGCGACGACGATCCGGCGCTCGCTCATGGGGAACGGGGGATTGTACGCCCGGCCTCCGCGGCGGCCGGAGGAAGGGTCAGCCCCGGCGCCCGCGCAGGCGGCGGGCGCGGCGGGGGCCCTTCGACAGCAGGACCTGCATCTCCCGGGTCTGCGTGAACCCCAGCGACTCGTAGACCGGGCGCCCCATGTCGGAGGCGTGGAGCGTGACGACCGCGACCTTCTCCCGGCGGGCCCAGGCGAGGACCTCCCGCGTGAGGCGGCGGGCGAGGCCGCGGCGGCGGTGCTCGGGCTCGGTGAAGACATTGAGCACGTGGGCTTCCACCCCCCCGCGTGGCGCCCAGGGCCGGGGGAGGACCGGGCGCAGGACGACCCCTGCCCCGGCGACGACCTCGCCCTCCCGCTCCGCCACCCACGCGAGGTACCCGCCGCGGGGGAGGTCCCGGCGCAGCAGGCGGCGGAAGGCCGCCGCGATGACCGCGGCCTTCCTCCCCGGCAGATCCACCATGGACCGGAACATCTCGATCCGGTGGCGGACCAGCACGGGGATGTCGGCCGTCACGGCCCGGCGCAGGCGGTAGCGGGGGGGCATCCTGCGCAGTGTCCATGCCGTCATCCTCCGCGGACGCCGGGAATCCCGGGCGGATCCGGGTAGGACGGTCCCGAAACCCGGTGGCGCCGGAAGGGTTCCACGCACCGAGGAGTACGAGCCCGAAGAACCCACGGCGCAGATTGGAGGCAACGATGCGCTCGATCCTGATCGTCTCCGGCCTGCTCGCGGTCCTCGCCCTGGCGGGGGCCCCGGCCGTGGCCCGCACCGTCACCACCCAGGCCGTGCGCGGGCGGCTCGTCGCCGTGGACGAGGAGTCCGACGCCGCGGGGAAGTTCCGGATTGTCGTCCACTCCCGCGCCGCGGGGAGCCGCGAGGCCCTCGAGATGGACGCCTGGGGCCTCGACGCCGCCCGGGACGACGCGGGCGACCTCCCCTCCTACCGCGCCTTCCTCGTGACCGCCGACGGGGGCACCGAAGCCGACTTCGGCGAGCTGTCCCTCGCCCCGAGCGGCCGGGCCCGGTTCCGCTTCGCCTCCCCCCGCATGGACTTCCCCGAGGGGGTGGAGACGCTCGTGGACTTCGCCGGGGGAACCGTCGAGGTGCGGCGCGACGGCGCTGCCGTCCTCAGCGGCGACATCCCCGAGTTCGTCGGCGTGGACGACGGGAGTGGGGAGGGCTCCGGGGCGACGGCCCGCGCGGCCGGCGAGGCGCGCCTGATCCCGACCCGGGACGGCGGCCGCGCCCACGGCCTCCTCCAGGCGCTGTACGTCAACCGCCCTCGGGTGCAGTTCGAGGGGATCCGCGTCGAGTGCCTGGGCCTGGGCTCCGCCGGGGACGAGTTCACGGTCATCTGCATCGACGAGTCCCGCAACGAGACCGAGGTGGGCTCCATGACCTCCCGCAGCCGGTTCGGAGTGGCCCTCCTCGAGCTCTCCACCCGGGCCGGCGACACGATGCCCGGCGACGGCGTCCTCGCCCTCGGCGGCCAGCGGGTCGAGGTCCGCGACGCCCGCGGCACGGCGTGGCTCGTCGGGCGGTTCCCGGTGCTGGCGTCGGGGGAGTAGGGACTCGTCTCAGCGCCCGGGCCGCGCCTTCCTCTGGAGGGCGTGGAGCCGCGAGCAGCCCTTCTTCGCCAGCGCGAGCATGGCGTCGAGCTCCGCCGGGGTGAAGCCCCGCTTCTCGCCGGTGCCCTGGACCTCGACGTACTCCCCCCTCGCGGTCATGACCACGTTGAGATCCACGACCGCCCCGGCGTCCTCGGCGTAGCAGAGGTCGAGCATCGGGGTCCCGCCCACGACGCCCGCGGAGATGGCCGACACCTGCCCGAGGATCGGGTTCCCCCCGACGAGGCCCTCCCGGCGCAGGTGGTCCACGGCGTCGGCGAGCGCGATCCAGGAGCCCGTCACCCCCGCCGTGCGCGTCCCCCCGTCGGCCTGGAGGACATCCACGTCGATCCAGATCGTTCGCGTGCCCAGAGCCCGGAGGTCGGTCACCGCCCGGAGCGCCCGCCCGAGGATCCGCTGGATCTCGATCTCGCGCCCGTCGGGCCTCCCCCGCGTCGAGGCGCGCCTCTTCCTCCCCGGCGTCGAGGAGGGGAGCATCCCGTACTCGGCCGTGACCCAGCCCGAGCCCTTCCCCTCGAGGAAGTCCGGGACCTTCTCCTCGACCGTGGCGGTGCAGAGCACGCGCGTCTTCCCGCACTCGTAGAGGACGGACCCCGGGGCGTACTCCGTGAAGCCCCGCGTGATCCGCACGGGGCGGAGGTCGCCGGGGGCCCGTCCGTCGCCGCGCATGCCGGTCACGCGGAGAAACTACCCCGCGCGTCCGACGCGGGTCAGTCGCCCATCCCCTCGATCCACACCGCCAGACGCGGCCTCGCCGCCGCACCCTCGAAGGGGTTGGGCAGACCGACGAACAGCACGGCCGTGCCGGGCGGGAGGGGGACGGCGGCGGGGGGATCGCGGCGGGGCTCGGCGTCGCGGGAGGACTTCACCGCGAGGTCCACCCAGAGGGCCGGCTCGCCGGGCCTCTCGCCGGGCCAGGCGCGCACGCCGGCCTCCAGGGCCGCCATCCGGGCGCCGGTCCCCTCGGTCCGGGCGAAGGGCACGCGCCGGGCCGGGGCGAGGTCCCCCGCCTCCCCCGCGCCGAGCGCCAGCCGGGCGCCCCCGCCCTCGAGGAGGAACAGCCGCCGCCGCCGGTCCTCTCCCGCGAGCAGGGCGAAGCGGAAGAGCGAATCCTCCCCGCCCGTCTCCAGCCGGAGGTCCCGGACGAGCGCCGCCTCGGTCCTCGCGTCGAGCGCGTAGGCCCGCACCTCCAGCGCCGGGGCCCCGGTGGCCCCGCGCAGGCGCTCCAGGTCCGTCGCGGCGAGGCCCGCCGCCGCGGCCGGCCCCGCGACCCGCACGCCGTTCCCCTCCAGCGTCACCGCGGCCCCGGGCCCGGCCCTCCGGGCGAGCCAGCGGCGGATCGCCTCGGCCCGATCCCGGCGGGGGTCCGCCTCGGCGCCCCCCGAGAGCGGCCCCCCGGCGTCGGGGTGGCGGCCCGGGAGGTCGCCCAGCGGCAGGACCGAGTCCCGCGCGCCGCCCTCCCCGCCGCCCCCGAGCGCCGCCCCCTCCCCGAACCGCAGGAGCACCGCGAGGTGGCCCCGGCCGCCCGCCGCCGGCGCGAGGGGATCGGAGAGCCCGGCCACGAGGATCCCGCCCCCCGGGAGGAGGGCCGCGCCCATGGAGGCCTCCTGCCGGGAGAGGCCCGCCGCGCCCAGCGCCTCAGCGGCGCCGGGGGCCCCGGGCACCGCCGTCGCGACGACCAGGCCCGCGGCGATCCCGCCGTCCGGGAGGAACCACCCGATGCCGCTGAGGCGCAGCCCCGCGGCCTCCTCCTCGGCGCCGCCCCCCTCCCGGGGCCGCAGCGCCGCCAGCGCGAAGCCGCGCCGCTCCGGGACGCGGAACAGCGCGTCGGCCGCGGCCGTTTCGGCCCCGCCCAGCGCCCGGAGGACCGCCTCCGCCGCGCCCGGGTCGAGCGCCGCCGCCGCCCCGGTGCCTCCCGGGAGCGGGGCGAGCGTGCAGCCCTCCTTCGCGAGCGCCGCCACGAGCGCCGCCGGGGCGCAGGTGAAGGCCGTGGCCCGCACGAGGACCGATCGCGCGGGGGGCGCGGCGAGCCCGGCCACCGCCTTCGCCGTCTCCTCGAGCGTCCGCGCCCCGGCCCGCGCCACGAGCGTCGCCCCGACCCCTTCCAGCACCGCGCCCGGCGCCCGCCAGGCCGCGGGTTCCACGGCGCCGCGGAAGGCGGCCTGCAGGAGCGGGCCCGCGGGAGGGACGTCGCCGGAGAGGACGAACCCCCTCGGCCGCGTCCCCGCCTCGGGGGAGGGCGGGAGCGCCTCCCGCTGGGCCCGGAGGATGGGGGCGAGCGGGAAGATGCGCATCGCCGCGCCTCCCGCCTCGCCCGCGCTCCCGGCCCGCTCGAGCACCGAGCGGATCGCCTCCTGCCAGCGCGGGTCCTCCTCGAAGGCCGCGGGGGGGGCCGCCGGGGCCCGGCGCGGGGAGCCGGACTTCCGCGCCGCCTCGTCGAAGATCGCGGCCGCCTGCGCCCGGAGCGGCTCGATGCGGTCGAGGAGGTCCGGGTGGGCGGCGATGCGCTGGAGCGCCGCGTCGCACTTGTCGAGCGCGGCCGCCGTCTCCCCGGCGTCGAGGAAGCGGCGGGCCTCGTCCACGAGCGCCGAGGCCTCGGCCGCGAGCTCCTCCCCGCGGATCCTCTGCTCCAGCGCCTGGAACTCGAGGATCCCGCGGACCATCTGCTCCCGGCCGCCGGAGGGGGCGCTCGCTCGGGCCAGCAGGTCCCGGGCGGCCACGTTGTCCGGGTCGAGGTCCACGGCGTCGCGGAGGAACTTGCGCGCGTCGTCGAACCGGCCCGCCCGGTAGAACTCGCGGCCGTACCGGAGCCACTCCAGGGAGAGCAGGCGCCGGTCCCCGGCCTCCCGCCTCCGGCGCTCCGCGATCTCCTCCTCCGTGGGCTCGCCGGCCCCGCCCCGGGCCGACCGCCCGGCGTCCTCGAGCCGCGCGCGGAGGTCCTTCAGCTCCCCCTCGAGCCTGTGCACGGATTCCCGCAGCGGCTCAACCTCGGCGGTGGTGGTCAGGGCCCGGGACAGCGCAAGCCGCGTGCGCTGGAGGGCCTCCTCGAGCGACCGGGCCCGGTCCCGGAGCCCGGCCATCTCGGGCGATTCCGGGGGCGGCGCCGGGCCTCCGAGCAGCGCCTTCTCCCTCTCCGCCGCCTCGCGCGCCCCGGGGACGGAGACCGCGGCCTCGTCCTCGAGGAGGGACTGTAGCGCCGCGCGGGCGTCGTCGGGACATCCGAGGCGGCGGAGCACCGCCGCGGCCCGCAGAAGCGCCGCCGAGCGCCGCTCCGGGCTCCCCGTCGCCGCGGCCGCGCGGAACGACGCCGCCGCCCCCTCGAGGTCCCCGAGCGACTCCTCGAGCCGCTGCCCGCGAACGAAGGCGGCGTCGGCCTCCGGGTCCCCGGGCGCGGAGGGCGCGGGGACCGCCGCAGCGGCCGCCACGGCCGCGGCCCCGAGCAGGCCCCGGAGCCGATTCACTCCCCACCGTCCTTCCCCGGCGCCGCGTCGAACCGGTAGCCCACGCCGCGCACCGTGCGGATCCAGCGCGGGTCGTCCGGGTCGTCCTCGATCTTCTGGCGCAGCTTCTGGACGAAGTTGTCGATGGTGCGCGCGGTCCCCTCGTAGTCGTAGCCCCAGACGCGGTTGAGGATCTGGTCGCGGGAGACCACGTGGCCGCGGTTGCGCACCAGGTAACGGAGAAGCTCGAACTCCTTGGAGGAGCACTCCCGGTCCTCCCCGCCCACGCGGAGCGCCCGGGCGGCGAAGTCCACCTCGCAGCGGCCGAACCGCACGGGCTTCTCCTCGTGGGAGAGGGCCCGGCGCCGCCGGAGCGAGGTCCGCACCCGGGCCAGGAGCTCCCGCACGCTGAAGGGCTTGGCGATGTAGTCGTCGGCCCCGAGGTCGAGCCCGGCCACGCGGTCCGCCTCCTGCGTGCGGGCCGAGACCACGAGGATGGGGACCGCCGGGTCGTGGCGGCGGATCGACCGGCAGATCTCCAGCCCCGAGGGTCCCGGCAGCATGACGTCGAGGAGGACGAGGTCGGGCTTCTCCCGGAAGGCCGCCTCCAGCCCCTCCTGCCCGGTGGCGGCGGTCACGACCCGGTACCCCTCGTAGGAGAGGTTCCGCTCGAGCCCGAGCCGGATGCTCGGGTCGTCCTCGACCACGAGGATGGTCTCCACGCGGGCTACCCTCCCTCCGCCGCCGCGGGGATCTCGACCTCGAAGCGGCTGCCGCCCCCCGGTCCGTCGACGACGCGGACAGTCCCCCCGTGCGCCTCCACGAGGCGCTTCACGAGCGCCAGCCCGAGCCCCGTCCCGCCCGCCCCCTCGGTCCCGGGCCGCTCGACGCGGTAGAACTCCTCGAAGACCTTCTCCCGCTCCCCCGGGGGGACTCCCGGCCCGTTGTCCTCGACCTCGATGCGGAACCCGCCGCCCGGCCGCGGCGCGGCGCGGAGGAGGATGCGCTTCCCCCCGGCGGGCGTGTACTTGTAGGCGTTCTCGAGCAGGTCGAGGACCACCTGCGTGACGGCGTCCCGGTCGAGCGGGGTCACGGGCAGGCCGTCCGCCGCCTCGACGCGGAAGTCGCACTCCCCGTTGAGGATGTGGCCGCGGAAGACCTGCGCCGCGTCGCGCACGACCTCCGCGGGGTCCACGGGCGCCCGCCGCACCCGGGCCAGCCCCGAGGCGTGGCGGGAGAACTCCAGCACGCGGTTCACGAGGCGCTCCAGGCGGCCGGCCTCGCGGTCCACGATCTCCAGGCACTCCTGGCGCTCCCCCTCGGACCGGGTGCGGCCCTCCCGGAGCGTCTCGAGGAACATCCGGATCGAGGTGAGAGGCGTCTTGAGGTCGTGGGAGACCGCCGAGACGAAGTCCGCCTTCATCCGGGCGAGCCGCACCTCGGACCGCACCATGCGAATGACCAGCAGCGCGCCCAGCCCGAGCGCCGCCGCCGCCGCGGCGAACACCCCCAGGAGGAGGTTCCGCCCCCGCGCCGCTTCGGCCTCCAGCAGCGCCGGGTCCGCGAGGACCGCCTCGGCGAGCACGGGGCCCGTGGGGAGCTCCACCGCGCGGGCCGCGAGGATCGCGCGCCGGGGGGGCGCCGGCGGCCCGCCGTCGAGCGGGCGGCGGTCCGGCGTGAGGAGGCGCGCCGCGACCCCCTCGCGGAGGTCGAATCCGCGCAGCAGCGGCAGCACGATCCCCTCCCGGAGCGCCGGGGCGTCGGTGCGGAAGGCGACCGCCCCGCGGCCCGCGGCAGGGGCCGCGCAGAAGGCGAGCGGCTCCCCCCCCATCCCGGGGACGGAGACCCAGCGGGGCTTCCCGCCGCCCGCCGCCTCGCGGAGCGCGCTGCGGACGGACTCCGGGCGCACGGCGTCGGCCTCCCGGTCCGCGAGGTCGAGCGCCGCGAGCCCCTCCTCGACGCGGCGCGCCTCGGGGCCGGCGAGGAGGGCGGCCGCCGCCGCGACGGCGCGGCGCACCTCGGCGGCCTCGGCCGCGGAGACCGCGGGAGGGAGGGGGGAGCGCAGGAGGAGGCGCCGCCAGCGGAGGACCGCCTCCGCGAACCCCTCCCCCGCCCCCGGGGCCCGGGCCTCCAGCCGGCGCCGCCACACCTCGCAGGCCGCCGCGGCCGCGCCGGGGCCGAAGGGGTAGGCGCCCTCCTCGACGGCGTCGGGCCAGCGATCGAGGAGCCGCTCCGCGGCGCGGAGCGCCAGCGTGTCCTCCCCCGCCCGGAGCGCCTCCCGCGCCGCGAACCGCAGCGCCCGCGCCCCGGCGAGCGGGTCCCCGGTGGCCTCCGCGGCCTCCAGCGCCGCCCGGGCCGCCTCACGGCCCTTCCCCTCGCGGGCGGCAGCGGCCTCCAGGTCCTCGAGGCGGCGGCGGAGCGCCGCGTCCACGGGCGGGTCCCGGGGCGCGCCCGCGGGGACGACGACCACCCCGGTCCCGTCCGCCACCGATCCGTCGGGGAGCAGGGCGAAGCCGCGGCGGAAGACCGGGGGGTCGAGCCGGGCGGCGGCGGCCTCCGGGGCCGGGGCGCGGGCCGCGGCCGCGACCGCGGCCCCGGCGCGGTCGAGCGCCTCCGCGACGGGCGCGGCGATCCCGCGCTGGAGGGCGAGGTCGCACAGCGCCCGCAGGCCCTGCTCCGCCTCGGCGCGCTGGGACCGCACGGCCGCGAACCCGAAGGCCGCCAGCGCCACCGTCTGGAGGATGACCAGCCCCGCCAGGACGGCGGCGATGCGCGCGTCCCGGGGGACCCTCGACCACCATGCCCGCATTGGAACCGGGCATCGTAGCGCCGGGGGTCACGGCGGCGTCACGGGGAAGGGGGGAGGTCAGGACAGGGGGTTGCGGAGGGCGAGCCCGGCGACCCCGCGGAACCGGTCGTCGGTCGTCCAGAGCTCTCGAACTCCGTGCGTGAGGCAGATCGCGGCGATGCGGGCGTCGTACACCTCCGGCCCCCGGGGGCCGTTCACGGCCACGATCCGGGACAGGGCGTCCCAGGATTCCGCGGTCTCCGCGAGGAGCACGACGGAGGGGCTCCGCACGGTCGCCGTGACCGCGCCCATCGCCGCGGCGGGGGTGGAGGGCGGTCGGTAGAGGCGGGGATGGGTGACGACGCAGAGGAACTCGTAGAGGCAGGGCCAGGGGATGGCCCACCGGGCGGGTCCTTCGGAGAGCTCCCGCAGGCGCCGCAGGGCGGCCTCATGGTGCGCGGAATCGGTCCGGTGGGCGTAGACGAGGATGTTCGTGTCGACGGCGATCACGTCCCCCGCCCCTCGTAGATGATGTCCCGGATCTGCGCCCAGTCCCCCTCGCGGAGCCCGGGCCGCAGGCCCTTGCCCCCCACCGTGACCATGCGGAGCCGGAACCTGGCCCTCTTCCTGCGGCGGTCCTGGAGGACGGTCTGGAGGCCTTCCTCGATCACGGAACGCAGGGTCCGCCCCTCCCTGCGGGCCTGAGCCTTGGCCGCCCGCAGGAGGGCCTCCTCGATCTCGACGGTGGTCTTCATATGGGTGCCCATATTACCATGGACGCCGGCCCGTGTACACCCCCGGGGCGGGCCTCAGGAGGAGGTCCCCGCGGCCCCCGCGAGCGGGCCCAGGTCGGGCCAGCCGTAGGCGACCTCGGCGACGGCGACGCCCTCCACGGTCTCGGTCCGCTCCGCGATCAGGCGCCCCTCCAGCCGCTCGTAGAAGCCCCGCCCGCCGGGGTTGTCCCGGAGCACCCAGAGGAACAGGGAGCGGGAGCCGCCCTTCGCCAGCGCCCCGGCCACCGCTTCCACGAGCCCCCGGCCGAGGCCGGTCCCCTGGCTCGCGGGGAGGACGTAGATCGCGAATAGCTCGGCGTCGTAGCCGGGCATCGCGGCACGGGGCGGCCCGGCCGCGGCGATGCCCACGACCTCGCCCCCCTCCTCGGCCACGAAGGCGAGGGTCGCGGGCTCCTCCAGCCACTTCCGGCGCCTCTCCACGGCGTCGGGCTCCCGCCCCCGGCGCTCCAGCACCGCGTCGGGGAAGATCCCGCGGTAGGTGGCGCGCCAGGTGTCCCCGTTCACCCGCGCGATCGCCGCGGCGTCCTCGGGTCGGGCGGGTCGGATCCGGTCGTCCATGGCGGGGCTACCGGTAGCGGAACTTCGCCTCCCACCCGCCGACCCCGCCCTCCAGGAGGTCGAAGAGGTGGAAGGTGGAGCAGTAGTCGTCGCCGGGGCCGAAGGAGTCCCGCGCGGTGCGGAGGATCCGGCCGTCCTCGGTCCTCCGGAAGGCGGAGACGCCGGGCCAGGGGTCGCCCCTGGCGTTCTCGAAGCCCGCGTCCCGGGTGAAGGTCGTCATCGCCGCGGAGACCATCCGGAAGGTCCAGCCCCGCGACCGGGCGAACCTCCGCTGGACCGCCGGCGGGTCCTTCGAGACCACGACGAACGCCGCGCGGTCCTCGAGGTGCCCCCGGATCCCCTGGAAGCCGTCGGCCCAGAGCGTGCAGTAGGGGCAGTGGACCCCCATGTTGTGGACGAGGAGGAGATCACGCTTGCGGCCGAACAGCGCCGAGAGACGGACCTCCTTCCCGTTCCGGCCGAGGAAGGCGCAGTCCTCGAACTCCTCCGGCGGGCGGCGTCGCCGGAGCGCGGAGACCTTCTTCCGCGCCCTCTCCGCAGCCCGCTGGGCGGCGTCGATGCGCCGGTCCCATGCCTGCGGCGAGCCCCTGCGCCTCCTCCCGTTCTCCGCCATGGGGACCTCCCTGTGGCGACCAACCTAGGCGCTGCGGCCGCGGCGGTCAAGGCGCGGGCCGCAGGTCCCGGGCGTGCCCGGGGCGGACGGCGCGCCGGCTGCCGTCGGGGAGGCGCAGGAAGAGCCCGCCCACGGGCGAGGCCGACTCCAGCACGCCCTCGACCGGCTCGTCCCCCTCGAGGAGCGACACCCGGCGCCCGAGGTAGGCGACGCGCGCCCGGAAGGCCTCCTCCACGGCGGCGGCCCCTCCCGCGGCGAGCGTCCCCCTCCAGCGGTCCAGCGCCTCCAGCACCGCGAGGAGGAGGCCCGTGCGGTCGGGGGCGCGGCCGGTCTCGATCCGAAGGCTCGTGGCCTCCCCGCGGACCTCCGCGGGGAAGTCCCCCTGCTCCTGCGCCGCGTTGAGCCCGACGCCCAGGACGAGGAGGGGGGCCGCGGGCTCGAAGTCGCGCGTCTCGACGAGGATCCCGCAGACCTTGCGGTCCCCCAAGAGGAGGTCGTTGGGCCACCGGATGGTGGGGGCGAGCCCCGCGGAGGACTCCAGCGCCTCCGCCATGGCCACGGCCGTCGCCGCGACGAGGAGGCCGGGGACGGTCCCCTCCGCCGCCGGGGGCCGGAGGATCATCGAGAACTCGACGCCCTTCCCCGCCGCCGAAGCCCAGGCCCTCCCGAGCCGCCCGCGGCCCGCCGCCTGGCGGTCGGCGAGGACGACCGTCCCGTCGGGGGCGCCCTGCCCGGCCAGCCCGAAGGCCAGGTCCTGGGTCGAGGCGCACTCCTCGCGGAACTCGATCCGGCGGCGGGATCCGCCGCGGCCGGAATCCGCGGACAGGCGCGGGAGGTCGTAGGGGGGGCTCACGAATGCCGGGGATCGGGCACGATCTTGAGCGACACGTCGAGCCAGGGCGCGGAGTGCGTGATGGCCCCCGCGCTCACCCGCTCGATGCCGATCTCCGCGAAGGACCGCACGTTCTCCAGCGTGATCCCGCCCGAGGCCTCCAGGAGCGGGCGGCGGCCCAGCCCGCGGGAGTCCCGCTCCTCGACGGCGCGCCGCACCTGGTCGAGGGGGAAGTCGTCGAGCAGGACGAGGTCCACTCCGCACTCCAGCGCGAGGCAGAACTCCCCCAGCGTCTCCACCTCGGTCCCGAAGATCGACCCCGGCGGAACCTGCGCGCGGGCCCTCTTCAGCGCCTCGCCGAAGGGGAGCCCCGAGGCGCGGAAGTGGTTCTCCTTGGCGAGCACCGCCTCGTGGAGCCCCGCGCGGTGCGGCTCGGCCCCGCCGACCCGCGCCGCGTAGACCTCCAGCGCGCGGAGCCCCGGGGTGGTCTTCCGCGTGTGGTGGACCGTCACGCCCGTCCCCTCCACGGCCTTCACGAACCGCCGTGCGAGGGTGGCGATGCCGGAGAGGCGGCCCAGCAGGTTCAGCACCGCGCGCTCGGCGGCGAGGATCTCCCGCGCGTGGCCGCCCATGGCGCAGATCCCGGTCCCGGCCCTCACCTCGGCGCCCTCCTTCACGAGGCGGGTGAAGACGCTGCGCGGGGAGGCCTCGCGGAGGATCGCCAGCGCCCCCGGGAGGCCGCAGACGACGCCGTCCCCCTTGGCCGTGACCACCGCGTGGGCGTCGGAGACGGGCGGCAGGAAGGCCCGGGAGGTGACGTCCTCGAAGGCCTCGTCCTCGCGGAGCGCCTCGCGGGCGACGCGGCGCAGCTCCTCCTGCGGCGGGAGGAAGGAGGGCGTCTCCAGCACGTCCTCGCGCCCCGGGCCGAGCGGCCCCTCGTGCCTCATCGCTTCACCAGGACCCGTTCCCGCCACCGTCGGACGCTCGAGGGGCCCACGCCCGGGACCCGCCGGTCGAGGTCCTCGAGCGACGCGAAGGCGCCCCCCGCCTCCCTCTCGGCGGCGATGCGGGCGGCGAGCCTCGACCCCACGCCGGGGAGCAGGCGCAGCTCCGCCTCCCCCGCGGTCCCGAGGTCCACGCGGTGGACGAGGAGGGCGGCGTCGGGGGGGAGGGCCGCGGCGTCGGCCCGGGCGGCCCCGCGCAGCGCCTCCCCCAGGCAGACCGCGATCCCGGCCGCGAGGAGGACGCCCAGGACCCCGGCGTCCGCCTCCCCCGGCTTCCCCGCCTTGCGCCCGTCCACGGCACCTCCTATCATCGGGCCTCATTCTAGCGCCCGGATCCCCTCCATGACCGACCCTCCCGCCTTCGAGGCCCGCGGCCTCTCCAAGCGCTACCGCGGCAGGGCGGGGAGCGGCCCCGTGGCGGCGCTCGAGGGGCTCGACCTCGCCGTCCCGCGGGGATCCGTGGCGGGCCTCCTCGGCCCCAACGGCTCGGGCAAGTCGACCGCGATCCGGCTCCTCCTCGGCCTGAGCGCCCCCTCCGCGGGGAGCGCCCGGGTGCTGGGGTTCCCGGCGGGGCACCCGGAAGCGAGACGCCGGACCGGGTACATGCCCGAGGAGGCCGACCTCTACCCCTTCCTCACCGCCCGGGAGACCGTGGAGACCGCGGGGGCGCTCCACGGGATGGGGCGGCGGGAGCGGCGCGCGTCGGCGGCGGCCCTGCTGGAGCGCGTCGGGCTCGAGGCCGAGGCGGATCGGCGGGTCGAGGGCTTCTCCCGGGGCATGAAGCGGCGGGTCGGGCTCGCGGCGGCGCTCGTCCACGGGCCCGACGCGCTCGTCCTCGACGAGCCCACCGCCGGTCTCGACCCCGTGGGCCGCGACGGGCTCCTCTCGCTGCTGGAGGAATGCCGCGGCCGGGGGACGACCGTGCTGCTCTCGAGCCACGTCCTCTCCGACGTGGAGCGCCTCTGCGACCGCGTGGCTGTCCTCGGGGGGGGGAGGCTCGCGGCCGCGGGGACGCTGGCCGAGGTGCTGGAGCGCCCGGGCTCCTTCACGCTGGAGATCGAGGGCGGGGGGGAGGCGGCGGAGGCCGCGCGCCGGGCGGCCGAGGCGGCGGGGGGGAGGGCGTCGGAGGCGCGCCCGACCCGGGAGCCGCTGGAGCGCGTGTTCCTGCGACTCCTGGGCCGGGACCGTGGGACCCCGGGGGGCGGCGGGGCGTGAGGAACCCGCGCGATCCCGAGCGGGTGAAGGCCGGAAGCCGCGGACGGAATGCCCGCATCGGGAGTCCGCAACTTCCTGGAGCGCGCCTCGCCGATCCCGACGCGGATCTCCTGCCGTGGACTCCTGTCCACCGGCCTTCACCCGCTCGGGCGGGCGGAGTCCGGTCGTGAGTGGTACCCTCCCGGTCGCGGCGCTGCGCTTCCGCGAGGCGCTCGCCGGGCGCATGCTCTGGCTCCTCCCCCTGCACTTCGGCCTCGCCCTTGCGGCGGCCCGGGCCATGCCGGGGCCGACCCCCGACGCGCGGCGGGAGGCGGCGGACGCGGCGGCGCTGGCGCTGGCCGCGGCGCTGGGGGTCGCGGCGGCGGCGGTGCTGGGCGCCGCCCCGCTCCCGGAGGAGAGGGAGCGGGCACGGGGGACGCTCGTGCTCTCGGCGCTCCCGGGGCCCGCGGCCCGCGTGCTCGGGACCGCGCTCGGGACCGGCGGGGCGCTCCTCCTCCTCGCGGCGGCGCTGCTGGCCTCGGCGCTCGCCGCGGTCGAGGCCGGGCTCGGCCGGACGCCCCCTCCGCCCCGGGCCATGGTGCGGGCCGCGTCGCTGGAGGGGGGGAACGCGGACCCTGCGGACCCCGGCCTCCACTGGCTCGTGGACAACGCGCCGCGGGCCGCGGCGCGCTTCGCGGAGCCCGTGCCCGCGGACGCGGACCTCCTCGTCGAGGCGCGGGTCCGGATTCCCCCTGGCGGGAGGCTGCCGGGGTTCAAGCGGGCCGTGGTCCGCTTTCACCCGGGGTCCGAGGAGGAGACGCGGGTCCGGGTCCGGGCCGCGCCCCCGGTCCCCTTCCGCGTCCGGGTCCCCGCGGGGACCACGATGGTCAAGATCGACCGCGAGCGCGGGGACTTCGAGCTGGGCCTGACCGCGGAAGGGGTGCGCTGCGACGCGGGGCCCCGGCCGAGAGCGCTGGCCCGGGGGCTTCACGGCCTGGCGCTCTTCGCGGGGCTCGCGGCCGTCGCGGCGGCGGCGCTCGCGCTCTCCACCGTGGCGGGCGCCGGGGTGGCGGCGGCGGGGGCGCTGGCCCTCTCGCTGCTCTCGCTCTTCCGCTCGACCTTCGACGAGGCGGCCTCGATGCTGGTCCACGCCGGGGCTGTGGAGCGGGCCATGGCCGCCGTGGAGGCGGGGCCCGCGGGCCACGGGCCCGGCGCCGTGTCCGCGACCCCGCCCGCGCTGGCGCCGCTCTTCCGCGTCCTGGCCGACGTCCTTCCCGACGGGACCCGCTTCGACCTCGGCGCGGTCGTCGCCGCCAACGAGGTCCCGGACGCGGGCGACGCGGGGCGGGCCGCCGCGGCGGGCCTGGGGCTCGCCGTGCTGTTCCTCGCGTTCGCGGTCCTCGGCGCCCGGAGGCGGCCGTGAGCGGGGCCGGCGCGGCGGGGCCGGCGGCGCTGGCGGCGGCGCTGCTCGCGGGATCGCTCGGCCTCGCGCGGGCCGCCGACGCCGCCCGGGACCCGGCGGCGCGGGCAGCGGAGGGGGCGCCGCCGCTCGGGGCGGCGACGGTGCTGGCCGTGGACCTCCTGTGGCTGCGGGCCGACGCGCTCTTCGCCGGGGACCGCTGGCCGGAGATGCTCGCCGCCTACGAGGCCGCGGGGCGGGTGGCGCCCCGCCTCTCCGCCTCCTGGGAGTTCCGGGGGTTCCACCTCGCCTACAACCTCGCGGGCGCCGCGGCCGAAGGGGAGGACCGGGACCGCTGGGTGCTCGAGGGCGTCCGCGTGCTCGAGGAGGGGCTCCGGCGCAACCCGGAGGCGCGGGACCTGCGGGCCTACCTGGCGCGGACCCTCTTCGATCGCTCGGAGCGCTGGCCCGTGGTGCGGGCGGCGCTCCGGAGGGCCCGGGGTCGGGAGCCGCTGGACGAGGCGGTGGACCTCCTGGCGGGGCTCGTCGCTGCCGATCCCGGCGACGGGAGCGCCGTCCTCTGGCTCGTGGACGCTCTCATAGCCCGCGGGAGGAGGACGCTGGATGCAGCGGCCCCCGGGACCCCCGCGGCCGCCGCCGACTTCCGCCGCGCCGCGGAGGCGCTCCGTGCCTGGGCCCCGCGGGCCGCTCCCGACGGGGCCCGGGCCGCGGAGACCATGGCCCGCGGCGCGGACGGGCTCGTCCGGGCGGCGGAGACATCCGACGCCGCGGAGAGGGCCCGGATCCTCCGGGAGGTCGACGCGCCCGCCCCGGCGGAGGACGGCGGGAAGGACGGGAAATGACCGCGGCGGTCCCCGCCGGGCCCTATCCTTGGCGGCAGGAGCCCACGGAGGAGGCACGCCACTGACCCCCGCACCGCGAGGAAGCGCCGGAAGCCGGAAGCCCCCCGCGCGCCGCGCCCGGAAGCCCACCCCCGCCCGCAGGGCCGCCGTCCTCGCGGCCCGGGCGCTCGACGCCATGAAGGCCGAGGCCGTCCTCATCCTCGACGTGGGCGAGGTCTCCCCCATCACCGAGTACTTCCTCCTGGCCACCGGGGACAACGCGCGCCAAGTGAAGGCGCTCGCCCAGGAGGCGGTGCGCGCCCTCGCCGCCGAGGGGATCCGCCCGTCCTCCACGGACGGCTTCGACCAGGGCACCTGGGCCGTCGTGGACTACGGACCCCTCGTGGTCCACGTCTTCCAGCCCCAGGCGCGGGAGTTCTACGACCTGGAGATGCTCTGGGGGGACGGGAAGAAGGTCCGGTGGATGGCGCCGGCCCGGAAGGCCGCGGGAGCCGCGAAGTAGCCGCTCAGACGGCCCGGAAGCCCTCCTCCTTCAGGAGGGCCTTCTCGAAGGTGGCGACGGACTCGCAACCGGCCCTGCGGGAGGATTCCCGGACGAAGTAGTCCGCAAACCCACCTCTACCCTCGCGGTAGGCACGCAGGGAAGCCTCGATCGCGGACCGGTCGCCGGTCAGGAGCTCCCGCGAATCGAGGATCCCCTGGAGGATCGCCGCCACCTCTCCCCGGGAACGCCCGAAGACGGTCTTGAGCACCCACACCAGCTCGCAGAGCACCACCGGAGCCACGAACAGCCTCGGCTCCTCCCCAGGCCCCGAGTTGAAGGATCGGAGGAAGGCGAGGGCCCTCGCATGCTGGCCGGCGTCGTCCGCCACGATGACCCGAAGGAGGACGTTGGTGTCCAGAGCGATCAAGAACCGGATCTCCGGAAGCGCTCCGCGAGTGCCCGCCCGATCGCCTCGTCCATCTCATCGATGCTGACGGGAGGCCCCTTCCACTTCACGATCCCCGCGAGGTCGAGGATGCTCCGCGTGGCCGGTCGCAGGACCACGCGGCCGTCCTTCTCCCGCTGGAAGTCGATCCGGTCCCCCGGCCGCAGCCGGAGCGCGTCCCGGATCTCCTTGGGGATGGTGATCTGCCCCTTGCTGGTCATGGTCGCGATGGGCATCCTCGGGCTCCCGGGGCCTCCTTACGAAGGAGTCGCCTCCTTACACCATTGTAAGGAATGGCTCCGGGTCCGTCAAGTCCGTTCGTCCCACCGTAGACGCCGACCCGAGTACAGCCCCGGGGTCACTTCGCGGGGGGACGGTAGACCGCCAGCGCCCCGACGGCGTCGGCGAGCGCCTTGCGCTTCGCGAGGAACCGCTCGTCGTCGACGGATCCGTACCGCCGGGCGAATTCTCCCTCCTGCAGACCCTCGGGCTCCCTCGAGGGATCGGGGAGGAAGTCGTCGCCGCGGAACCCCTCCGCCACCCGCTTGAGGCGCGCCGCGGAGTCCTTCTCCAGCAGCCACCCGGCGAACCGGATCCCCGCGAGGTCGGCTAGGAGGTCGGCGAAGGAGAACCCGGTGCCGCCGCGGGAATCGGCAACCTCCTTCGCGACACCCGCCGCCTCGGCGTGGGCCTCCCCCGCCACGGCCCGGAGCGCCGCGGAGACGGCGAAATGCAGGAGGAGGTCGTTGCGGCCCCGGAGCGCGGGCTTCCCCAGCGCGGCGAGCCGCGCGCGGGCCTGCTCCGCCGTCTCCGCCTCCTGGAGGTCGGCGGCCGCGAACGGATGGCGGGCGAGGGTCCC
>Ga0247727_10008717_pt1 | contig 18695 bp, 14 predicted proteins | sample WisWelCaveWW1625_FD_202498 | JGI IMG/M metagenome (GOLD analysis project Ga0247727, IMG submission 202498) | Biofilm microbial communities from Wishing Well Cave, Virginia, United States - WW16-25 | ecosystem: Environmental > Aquatic > Deep subsurface > Groundwater > Cave microbial mat | place... | reverse complement strand
GGGAGAGGGAGCAAAGCTTGTTTTTCTGGAAAACCACCGTTCCATTCTACGAAACAACCGAATTTCAGGCAAGTCAAACGATGAAAAATACCAACGCCACTTCACAGAGTTACGACGCCAGTCCGGTAAGTAGTGACGCCACGACGCACACAAGATGTTGAATCATCGGTAGATACGCCAGAACTGCCGTCAAGCATACCCAGACATCGTGCAAAGGCACACGACCTATGGAAACATACGACGCCGCGTACTAGCCAACCTATTTTCCACGCTGGTTTATGTAACCTGGCAACTTTTATCGTGGAAAAAGAGCGAGGAACTCCGGCAGATCGCGGAGTACGGTGAGGTCAGCGTCCTGCTGCATGTGTGCGAAGTCCTTGTACCCAGCCTTGATAGCGTCGCGTAGCGTCTCCAGCGCGTGGTCGATGTGCTTTTGCCGCTCGGCGACCTGCTCGGCGGTGAGTAGGCTGGGTGCCGCACCCAGCCTACCAGCTCGTCGCAGTACAAACCCTACGACTCCGTCCAATCTTCAACGGTCAGCCGCGGTACGCGGCGAAAGTCGCGGAGGTTGCGGCTGAGCAACGTCGCATTCGTCTCAATCACGATACTGGCGATCCGCAAATCCAAAGCTTGATTGCGGGGACACTCGCGCTTGAGCCGAGCAAAGCAAGCTTCGGCCTCCGTGTCGAATGACAGAACATTCATCTTGAGAAAGGAACGCCAAATCGCCTCCAGTTTCGCGTACGCCCGAACGATCTGCTCCGGTTTGCGGGCGCGGTTCAAGTAAGCCAGCCAGCCCTGGACCTGCTCGTGGAACGAGACAATCGTCGTCGCGATGTCGTCCGGGGCCAAGTTCGCGAGCCGAGCCAACAGGCGATCGCACGCCGGCTGCTCCCGCCACTGCAAGATCGACAAGTGATCGGTGTCCAGCACGACGGGCATGTGCAATTAGCCTTTTAGCTTGCCGGATCGGATGAGTCGACCCAAGCGGACGATCTCACGATGGTCTTTGTCGCCGGCAAAGTCGCCGACGATCTGGCGGTACCACGGCTCGGAACGCCGCTTGGTAAGCGATGCCTTCACCGCCGCCAACTCTAGTTCGACGCGGGTTAGTCGCGCGTTCAGTTCTTGTGTTGCTTTCGACATGTCTTGTTCTCCAACTCTTCCAATCGCACCTCAGCATCTTCGCCGAGCAGTATGGCCACGGGCAAGGCCACTGCTTGCGATTCACTTCGGCTTCTTGGCCTCGCTCTCTATCGTCTCCAACTCCGCCCGCCATTTGGCCGCCTCGGCGGGCTTGTCCCAGGCGGTGTAGAGCTGGACGAGGCGTTGCAGGGCGTCACGCAGGTTGTACTTCGCCTGGGGCGGGATCGACGGCTCGGTCTTTTCGAGGCCCGCGTGCCCGGACAGTAACAGCGGTTCGGCGGCGGCGTGCTGGCCTTGGCCCACGAGGGCGGCGCCGAGCAGCGATTGGGCGTTGAACGTGTTCCAGGCGTCCGGGGCCAGCTTCTCGCGCACGGCCAGGCACTCACGCAGCAGCGGTTCCGCGTCGCGGTACGATTTCAGGTCGAGCAGTTGCTTGCCGGACATCGCCAGGACGCCGGCCAGTTCGGGGCTGTCGGGTTTCAGCCGCTCGCGGGCACTGGCCAGTTCGTCCTTGATGATCGTGATCGCCTCGTCCGTCCTGCCCGCCTGCACGTAGGCGGAAACAAGGTCATTGGCGAACTCCGCACGCAGGGCGAGCTTGCGGCCCTTGCGATATGCCTGCTCCAGCAATGGAACGGCCTCGTCCAGCCGGCCCGCGTCGCGGTAATTCACGCCGAGATTGGCCACGATCAGCAGCGTGGTGGGGTGCTCGTCGCCCAGTTTCCGCTTTTGCACGGCGAGCACCTCTTCGAATAGCGGGATCGAGCGATCCAATTGGTTCATGCTCCAAAAGAGCGCGGCGAGGTTGGTCATACTGTTGAGCGTGTCAGAGTGGTCGGGGCCGAGCTTGGCCTTCCTGAGCGTCAGCGTCTCCTCAATGAGCGGCAGGGCCAGGTTCAGCTTGCCGGCGGCGCGGTAGCCTCCCGCGAGGTTGTTTATGCTCTGAAGGGTGTCGGGGTGGTGGGGGCCGAGCTTGGCCTTCCTGCGCGTCAGTGTCTCCTCCAAAAGCGGCAGGGCCTGGTCCAGCTTGCCGACGGCGAAGTAGCCTCCCGCGAGGTTGCTCATGCTTTTGAGCGTGTTGGGGTGGTCGGGGCCGAGCGTGGCCTTACTGAGCATCAGCGTCTCCTCCATAAGCGGCAGGGCCTGGTCCAGCTTGCCGGCGGATTTGTAGCCTTGTGCAAGGTTGTTCATGCTGCCGAACGTGTCGGGGTGGTGGGGGCCGAGCTTGGCCTTCGTGAGCTTCAGCGTCTCCTCCAAAAGCGGCAGGGCCTGGTCCAGCTTGCCCGCGTCTTGGTAGCACACCGCGAGGTTGTTCATGCTGGCGAGCGTGTCCGGGTGTTCGGGGCCGAGGTTGGTCTGGCGGAGAGCGACGGAGCGTTCCAGGTGCGGGATGCCCTTGTCCGCTTCGCTGACGCCGAGGTAGGCATCGCCAATGGCCTGCCGGATCGCGGCCTCGGTCAGTTCCTGACCCTGGAAGCGGTCGCCGATCCGTTCGGCCGCGCGGTCCAGCGCCTCGCGGAGCGTCAGGATCGGGTTCACCTCCGTCTTCCGCTCGGCCTGCTTTCGGCTGTCAGCCTGGCGGATCACGTCGTTCTGGAAGAACTCGTTGACGGCCAGCGCGATGGCGGCCTGCTCCTTCGCCTCATCTTTGGCCGCTCGCTCCGCGTCGTTCGACTTCTTGAGGTCGGCGTTCGACTGGGTGAGATCCAGGTTCGCCCGGTCGAGGTCGGTATTCTTCGCGAACAACTGCCCGGCGGCTGCCCGCTGGTACAGGGCAAAGAACACCGAGCCGGCCAACAGCGCAACCAGCAGCAACGCGACCGATCCGGCCAGCGACGCCACGGCCGGCTTTCGCTTGACCCAGCGCACGAGCCGCTCTGGTCGCCCCACCGGCCGCGCGTGGATCGGCTCGCCATGCAAGTATTGCCGCAGGTCGTCCGCCAGTTCGCCCGCCGAGCCGTATCGCCGCCCAGGCTCCTTCGACAGGCACTTCAGCGTGATCGTTTCCAGGTCGCGGTCGATGGCCGGGTTGAGCTGCCGCGGCGCGACCGGCTCCTGATCGATCACCTGCTTGAGCGTCTCGACGACCGTGGCGGCGCGGAACGGCGGGCGGCCGGTGAGCAGATCGTACAGCGTGGCGCCGAGCGAATAGACGTCGCTTAAGGGCGTGCAGCGCGAGGCGTCCTGCGCCTGCTCCGGCGACATGTACGCGGGCGTGCCCATCACCTGGCCGGTGCGCGTCATGTCGCTGGAACTTTCCGTGAGCTTGGCCAGGCCGAAGTCGGCGACAAACGGGTGGGCGGCGGCGTCCACCATGACGTTGACCGGCTTCAGGTCGCGGTGCAGGATGCCACGCTGATGGGCGTAGTGTACCGCGCGGGCGACCGGCTCCAGGAACGCGGCCGCGCGGCGGTTCTCCAGCGGGCCGTCGCGCAAGATGTGGCCGAGACTGCGGCCCTCGACGAACCGCATCGAGTAGAACGGCTGGCCGTCCGCCTCGCCAACGTCGTAGACGGTCACAATGTGCTCGTGGTCGAGCCGGGCCGCGGCCTGCGCCTCGTTGATGAACCGCTGCAACGTCTCGGCCCGCGAGTCCGGCGACAGCGACGCCAGGCACTCCGGCCGGATCACCTTGAGCGCGACGATGCGGTCGGCCGAACGCTGCCGGGCGCGATAGACCACGCCCATGCCGCCCTCGCCGAGCTTGTCGAGCAGTTCGTAATCGCCGATCGTCTGGCCGGCCCAGTCCGGCGTGCCGGGCGGCCTGCGGTCGCGTTCGTTCGCCCCCTCCGGCGTGGTGCCGAAGAACGGCTGCGTGCCGGCCTGCCAGGGCGCGGCGGTCTCCGGCGTTTGCCCGGAACTTTCCGGCGCTTGCTCCGAACCTTTGATCTGCGTCTCGCCGCGTGGCTGGTCGTTGTTGTTCATGGCGTTCCCACCCTGATTCGGAAGTCGATTGAACGACCGCGAGGAATATTCTGGGCAGTGCTGGGACCGCGGTCAAGTTTCTGCTGGCTGGGTCGCGGTCGCGCGGTGCTGGCTGCGAATCTCACACGCAACTCGATGCGACCGCGACCCAGCCTACGTGAGTTCTCGAACGAGCTTCACGCCCTCGACCATGTTCATCAACTTCTGCCGGGCGGCCCAGCGCGCGGTCTGGCTAAGCCCGCAGTCCGGCGCAAACGAGAGTCGTTCGGGCGGCGCGTGCTTCAAGCACAGCCGCACGCGGTCGGCCACGTCAGCGGGCGTTTCGATGTAATAACTCTTCACGTCGATAATGCCGACGGCGACGTCGGTTCGTTTGGCGATCTCGCCGATGATTTCGATTTCGGCGAACTCGCGGCTGGCCATTTCGACGTGGATCTCATCGACTGAGAAGTCGAGGAACGCGGGGAACATCGGCGAATAGCGGCGCGGGCCGACCGCGCGGCCTTTGTAGTTGCCGAAGCAGAGGTGCGTCGAGAGCCGGCAGCGGCCGACGACCGGCGCGACCGTGCGGTTAAAGATGTCCACGAACCGCCGCGGATCCTCGCGGTGGGCGTAGCAGCTCATCGACGGTTCGTCCACCGTCAGCTCGCGGCAGCCGGCGGCGACGAGCGATTCGAGTTCAGCACGGACGATCGGCAAGAGCGCTTCGGTGACCGCCCAGCGGTCTTTGTAGCGCTCGTTCGGCACGAGCCGGCCGGCGAGCGTGTACGGGCCGGGCACGCTGGCCTTGAGCGTCGGCGAGTCCGGCCTTGAAGGGGCAAGCCGTTTGAGTCGCTCGAACTCCGCGACCGCGCCGAGTCCGCGCGGGGCACGAAGCTCGCCGGTGATCTTGTGTCGCCCGCGCTGATCGTGCGCCGGCGGGCCGAACCGGCGCGGCGGCGCGGTTTCGGGCTCGATGCCCTCCAGAAAACCGTAGAACGACAAGTTGAAGTCGAGCCGCGTCTGCTCGCCGTCGGTGATCACGTCCAGCCCCGCCGCGACCTGATCGTGGATCGCGGCGATCACCGCGTCCTCCCGCAACTCGGTAACGTCGTCCGGCCCGAACTGGTCGAGATGTTGCGACGCGAACTCCAGCCAGCCGGGAAACGGATAGCTGCCGATCGCGGTGGTTCGAAGCGGGCGTTCTTTCATGACTGAAGAATATCAGGTGGATTGATATGTTCCCAGTCTCCGCGAACACCACGACTGTCCTGTCACGCCGATGCCAGCGATCGTTCGACGCTTGGCGCGGACGCGGCTTCGCCCTCGGGCGGCACGACGCGCGGCCGGCGGACGAGCGGCACGAATTGGCGGGCCGCTTCGGACACGTCGCGGGCCGCTTCGCGCGCCAGGTTTTGAAAGACGAGTTGCGAGCGGACCGCTCCCGGCGCGCCGGATTCGGGCGGCGTCGCCCGGACGTACGTCCCGTCCGCCTGCAGCACGCGAGCCTTGACGTTGTCCGCCAGCGCGATCGGCAGAATCTCTTCGATCACGCGCGCCTTGAGCTTCGCGTCTTCGATTGGGAACATCACTTCGATGCGGCGGAAGAAATTGCGCGGCATCCAGTCGGCCGACGAGAGATACACGTCCGGATTGCCCGCGTTCTCGAAGTAGAAGATGCGGCTATGCTCCAAGAACTTGTCCACAATGCTTGCGACGCGGATGTTGTCCGAGACGCCTGGTATGCCCGGCCGCAGGCAGCAGATGCCGCGCACGACCATGTCGATGCGCACGCCCGCCTGCGACGCACGGTACAGCGTGTCGATCACCGACGCCTCGACGAGCGAGTTCATCTTCACAACGATGCGCGCCGGCAGCCCCTCGTTCGCGTGCCGCCGCTCGCGGTCGATCAACTCGATTACCTTGTCGCGCAGGTGTCTCGGTGCCACCACCAGTTTCTTCCACAGGTGCTTCTCCGAGTATCCGGTGAGCATATTGAACATTTCGGCCGTATCTTCGGCGAAATCGGCATTCGCCGTGAATAGGCCGATGTCGGTGTAGACGCGGGCGGTCGTGCGGTTGTAATTTCCGGTCGCAACGTGCACGTAGCGGCGGATGCCGTCCGGCTCGCGCCGCACGACGAGCGACGCCTTGCAGTGCGTCTTCAGCCCAACGACGCCATAGACGACGTGTACGCCGGCTTGTTCCAGCGACTTCGCCCAAACGATGTTGTTCTCTTCGTCGAACCGCGCCTTGAGTTCGACCAGCGCCGTCACCTGCTTGCCGTTCTGCGCGGCACGCTCCAGCGCCGTAATGATCGTGCTCGGTCCGCTCGTGCGATACATCGTCTGCTTGATCGCGAGCACGTGCGGATCATCGGCCGCGCGGTTGATGAAATCCTCCACGGGCCCAAACGATTCATACGGATGGTGTATGAGGATGTCCTGGCCGCGGATGATGTCGAACAGATTTGCCCCCGCCGCGGCCGCGGCGAATTGGGCCGGCACGCGCGGCAACAGCGGCTCGTCTTTGAGCGTGCGGAATCCCTCCATGCGGTGCAGCACCATCAACTCCTTGAGATCGACCGGACCGGGCACGCGATACACGTCGCGCGGGCCCAAGTCGAGCGCCTCATCGAGCATCTGAACGAACGCGTCGCTCGCGTCGGCCGAGATTTCCAGCCGCACCGCCTCGCCGCGGATGCGATGCCGCAGCGTCTCCTCGATCGCCTGCAACAAGTCTTCGGCCTCGTCCTCCTCGATCATCAGATCCGTGTTGCGTGTGACGCGAAACACCGTGTGATCGACCACGTGGAAGCCGCCGAACAAATCAGCGAGGTGCGGAGCGATCGCGTCTTCGAGCAGCAGAAACCGCAGCCGGTCCTCGGTGCGCGGCAACACGACGATGCGATCCAGCACCGACGGCACCTGTACGACGGCGAACAGATGCTGCGTTTGGCCGGCCTCGTCGCGCTCGATCACCAGCGCGATATTCAGACTCTTGTTGTGTACGTGCGGGAACGGGTGGCCGGGGTCGATCGCGAGCGGCGTCAGCACGGGGTAAACGCTGGTGGCGAAAAATTTCTCCACGAACGTCCGCTCCTCGTCCGTAAGCTGATCGTAGCGCACGCGCTCGATGCCGTTCGCCGTGAGGCCGGGGAAGACTTCCTCATTGAGCACGCGGTACTGTTCGGCGACGAGTTCATGCACGCGCTTGTCGATCGCAGCGAGTTGCTCGGCCGCGTCGAATCCGTCGGCGCCGTAATCTTGCGGCTCGAGTCCGGCGTGAAGCTGCTGCAGCAGCCCAGCGACGCGCACCTCGAAGAACTCGTCCAGATTTGAGCTAAAAATGCAGACGAATTTGAGCCGCTCGAGCAGCGGGTTCGTCGGGTCGCGCGCCTCTTCGAGCACGCGGGCGTCGAATTCGAGCCAGCTCAACTCGCGGTTGATGTAGTGCTGCGGCGAATACTCAGTTGACGTTTGTTGTATCATTTCAGTGGACTCCAAGTGATCGTCGTGATTGTACGCGCTTCCGCCCGCGAAACCAGATGCCCGGCGACGGCGTGGTAAAATCGTCGAGGCGAGTCGCAGCGTTCGTCGCACTTTCGTTCCAAATCAGCCAGTTTGCGGGCCAGGTCCTTGTATGACGCGATGCGTTCGCGAAGTCGCACAAAAAGTCGCATGGTCGCGATGCTGAATTCGATCGCTCGATCGCTGCGCAGGACTCCCGACCGCATGGTCGCGCCTTGCTCGGTGAATGCCAAGGGGCGTTTCCGGAGTCCCATTTTGGCAGGAGAATCGGATGTGGCAAATCAATAGCCTTCAATGCGCAGTCCGGGAATGCGTTCAAAATGTTTTCGATTTCGAGTCACGAGCACTTCAGCGTGTTCCAGCGCGACGCTGCCGATGAGCGCGTCAATATCCGAGATGCTCTGTCCCTGTTTCTCCAGTCCGCCGACGATCGAGCCGAATATCTCGGCCGTGCTGCGCTCGAACGGTAGCACCTCGAACGCAGCCACGCATTGTTCGATCGCGGTTCGCTCCTGACGCGGCAGTGCTCCCTTCGCGACACCGACGAATAGCTCGGCGAGGGTAAAGATAGCAATTTGAAGTACTTCGCCGCGGTCCGTCAGCTCTTGCAGCTTCTGAGACGCCGGACCGGGACGGCCGCGTTTGCTCTCCTTCATCAGGTCGATGACGAATGTGGTTTCGAGCACCGCCATCAATCAGCCTTTCGTTCGGTGTGGAATTCGGCGACGGCGCGTGGCCGACTCCTCGATCGACCGCAGCGTGGACGATGAAACCCGTGCCCGACGCATCGCCCGCAAAACCTCCGCTGCGGTCTGACGGGGACGGACACACCGCTTAATCACTTCAGAGAAGCTCTCGCCCGCCTTTCGCGCAGCTTCGAGTTTGAGGTAAGCCTCACGATCAATTTCGACGGTTGCGGCGCCGGATTTCGTGCTTCGGTTCTTGCTCAGCATTCCGGGAACTCCTTGCCTTGAAGTCAACATGCAAAACTCATCAGTAACATATCACAAGGCTTGACCGCATTCGATTCACGGTCTCAAGCAGTCATCGGTAATAGGACTTTGCGGTTCGGAGTAGTCCGGCGGAATTCCTCGGGCGGTGACGGACTGGCTTGACTCGATTCGCCGCGCGACAGTGAGGTGCCGGCTTACCCACATGGCGAACTCCGCCAGTTGTTGTTTGCGTGATTCGTGCATTGTCGTTTGTGAACGACCAATCGGGTACAGCGAGACTCGAAAACAATACCGGGTAGATGAGGCGCGTTGCAACCGCCGCGATCGAATTGCACCAAGCGCGTGAGGATGGCGCGATTCCGCAAGTGCCAAACCTGCCAAAGAAAACGCCCGCTGACAACTGCTGTCATCAGCGGGCGAGAGAAGTACCCCCACGGGGATTTGAACCCCGGTCTTCGGACTGAGAATCCGACATCCTGGGCCGCTAGACGATGGGGGCGGTTGTGGCACGACAAAACGATTCAAGTCGTGCGGTTAGGTTTCTAGTCATTTTGCTGCGCGCTGTCAACGCTGCGAGTTGTCAGGGGCGCGGCTGGTTTGAAACTGAGGACGGTTGTCGCGACGAGCCAGAGGATCGCGGCCCAGAGGATGCGGCGGTTGATCTGTTCGGGCGTCGCTTGCGTGTCGGCGGCGATGAGCGCGACCACGCCGCGTGCGGAGAAGAGGAGGATGATCGGCACGATCGGCGCGAGGAACCGTTCGCCGGAGTCGATCTGATAGTACCACGCAAAGAAGAGGAAGAAGATTCCGGTCCAAATCGCCGCGGCGGCGACGACGCGGCGGTCACTGCCGACCGCGCCTAAGGCTGCCAGCACGAGCAGAAGCAGCCCAACCTGGGCGCGGCTCGCGTCAAGCGTCGCGGGGCCAAGGCTTCGCAGCATGATGAAGCCTTCCCAGCCAAGTCCGGTCAGCGCGCGGCGGGTCACCGAGCCGGCTGAGTGCGAGCGGAAGTACTCGGACGCTTCGCGCCACGTGCCGCGAAATTCGCGATGAAACCCTTCGTCAAAACTGTCCGCGAATATAAATCGCGTGTTGAAGCTGTAGAGCGGATCGCCAAATACCCGAACGTTGCGAATCAGCAGTGGCAACGCGACGAGACTGAACGACACCGCGGCCAGCCAGCCCCACCGGCGAAGCGATGGAACGAACAGGCTCCACACCACGAAGCCGCCGAGCAGGAAGAAGGCGGACGCTTTAGTCAGATAGGCCAATCCGAGCCACGCGCCGACGAGACTCGTTTGCAGAATCGCGCGAGCAGCAGTTGGCCGATCGGCGCCGGGTTTTGCATGCGGCTGGGAAATGGGACTGTTGCTTTCCGCCGATTCAGAATTACTCGCGCTTGGCGTGGCGCCGTTTGGAGCAGCTCCGCCCGCGGCGGCCCGGTTCGTCGCGCCCTCGCTCGGCGCGGTAGCCGGATTCGCGAGCGGAGTCGCCGGCGCGGCGGCTGCGCGCGAGCGACCGGGCCGGACAATTCGCTCGATTTCACACCACGCGAAGACAGTCCACATCACCAGGAGCATTTCGCACGCAACGATGCCCGCCGATTGCTGAAAAACACTGTTCGTCGCCAGCAGCACGACGGCAACACCGCCAACGAGCCAGCCGTCGCGTCGCCACGCACACCAGCCGATCGCGACGAGCGGCACAAGACCGAGCAGCGCGGAGAGCACTTTCGCCGAAGCAAATTCCGGGCGAACGGCGACCAGCGCGAGATAGAGCGGATGGCGGTTCGATTCCGTGAACGTGCCGGCAACGAGGCGTTTCACGAGTTGACCCGAGCCGCCCTGCGCTCGGACCTCTCGTGCAAGTCGCAGATAATCGGCCTGGTCGTTGCGCGGCGCCTCGTTTTCGGCGATGAACCGCGACGCAATGACGCCGTAGCTGGCGAGCGCGAGCGCGCCGAGCAGGATCGCGCTTCGAGCGGACCCTGCGGGCAGGTCCGTGCGCAAACGCGCCAGCTCGTGGTGAATCCACCGATCGACTCGCCCCAGCAGCGGCTCAGGCAGCAGCGCGATGACGAGCGAAAGGCCGCACGCCGCGGCGGCGAGAATAACGGCCATGAATGCGGCGATCGAGAATTGACCGATGACCGGTTGCGTGCTGCGGTGCGCGACGAGCATTGCTGTCGCGGCAGCACTTACAACGAACGACGCCGCGCACGTCGCTCGCAGCATCCACGGCCGTCGTCGTTCGTTCATCGGAAGCTTTGCACGAAGCTCGTTGCTGAGTGTCCGGCCTGATTGTGCGGCGTGCCGCGCTGACGCCGCTAGCGCGACGCCACAGGCGGCTCCGCCTGCAGCGCCGTGGCTGCCGACTCGACGTCAGGCAAATAGTCAAATGAGTCGCTGAACAACCGGGTCGTCTTGAAGACGCTGGCCACGTGCTCGTGAACCCCACACATCGTAAACCGTCCGCCCAACTCGCGCAGCCACTTGCGCAGCACGATCAACACGCGCAGTCCGCTCGATGTGATGTAATGCACCGCGGTCAAATCGAGCACGAGTTGCCGCGTGCCGGACTGCTTCAAATATTTTTCCAACTCCTGCTCGAGTCGCGCGATCACCGTGTCCGCACGCAGCTCCGAGCACAGCACGGCCACGACCGGCACGCCGTCGTGATCATCGACGCGAAACAATTGATACGGTGAAACGCTCATCGCAGCCTCCTATTCCGCGGGTTCGATTTCGGCCGACATGGATCCCTTGCAACGCGGCAGCCGCTGGTCCGTGCCGTACGCGTGAATTTGGTCGCGTTTCAATTCGGCTCGCTCCTTCGACGTCGTGTCTACGATCACGCGCCCGGACGTGTCCACTTCCTTGGCAAGCTCAAAGCCTTTCCACGGCGGATGCCCGAAAAGCTTCTGCAACATTTCGATCACGTAGTCGTAGGTGTGATCGTCGTCGTTCAGCAATACGACGTGGTACGGCGGCTGGCGTTTCCGCTCGTCGTCGGTCTTTTCCCGCGTCGCGTGTTTTGGCTTCGTCGTTTCGACGGTCAACGTTTCCGTGCTCATCGTTCGTCCTCGCCGATCACCATAATCTGCTGATCAAGATTTTACCGTCGGTGCGAGCGTCGCGTCAGTCCGGTTTTCCGATCATCGCAACTGGTGCTTGCACCGAAGTCCACAAGTCTGCAGCCAAGTAGCTTCGGATTCAAATGCAACCGGCGATTCTTTGCCACCCTATTTCGGCCCCGTAAATTCAATGGCGATAAAACGTGCCGTGGCGTCCCATTGACGGACTGCATCAGACCAGTTGACGGGCATGGCGTGAACGGTGGCGGGCGTCTCGACGCGGAGTTCGAAGCGGGCGGCGGGGTTGAGCGGGATTTGGGCACTGGGTCCGCGGGCCAGTGCGGTTTCGACGTCGCGGTCGAGCAGATAGTTGGCCAGCCGCTCGGCGGCCGCGGGGTTCGGGCTGCCTTTGAGGGCGCAGAGCGTGTTCGGAATGAACAGCGTGCCGAGTTCGTCCGGCTCGCGGTCGAGGTAGACGAGTCGCACGGGCGTTCCCTTTTCGAGTTCGCCGATCGCGTCGTCCGTATCGGTGAGGCCGAGCGGCAGCGTGCCGTTCGCGACGCTGATCGCGACCTGCTTATTGCCGCTCAGAATGTTCACGTCGTTTTTCTTGAGGTCGAGAAAGAACTGCTTGGCACGGTCTGGTCCGAGCGTCGCGAACAGGCAGGCGGCGTGCGTCGCCGTTGTGCCGAAGAGCGGCTTGGCGATGCCGACCTTGCCCTTCCATTTTTCGTCGGTGAGATCAAACAGCCGGCGCGGCATCGCGGCGTCCGGCACGAGGTCGGTGTTCACGATGAGCACGCGTGCCCGCGCGGCGAAACCGAACCAAAAGCCGTCCGGGTCCTTGAACTCGTCGGGAAACTCGGCCGCACTCGCCGGCTCGATCGGCCGCAGTAGCCCCTTCTCTTTGAGCCGGAGCGTATTGAGAATCTCATTGTTCCAAAACAAGTCGCAGCGAGCACGGCCGCCTTCCGCTTCCGTCACGAGCCGGCCGAACAGGCCGATCGTCTTCGTCGCCTCCGTGTCGAAAACGGGGCGGACGCGGATGCTGGTCTGCCGCTCGAACGGCGCGAACAGCGGCTCGGAGAATTCTTGATCGAGCGACGTGTAGACGACAACGCTCGGCGCCGAGCCGCGGCAGCCGGCTGCGGCGACGAACGAGGCGAGAGTCAGAATGATTGGAGGACGCATGTCATGTTCGCGCAGCGGATCGTGGCTGAAGTTCCGCTCAATTTGCCAGCGCAGTTTGGCGGGCCGGCGGATCGGGACAGTCGGTCAGCAGCTTGAACAGTTTGCTGCGGTAGCCGCCCGGATTGAACTGGTTGAAGTCTTGAAGCACGTGGGCTTCGTCCGGCTTATCGCACGGAAAGACCGCCAGAAACGGCAGCGCGAGCGCTTTGTTGCCCAGCAACTCCAAAACTGCATGAGGAATCGCGTCGTCCTTCGTAATGTCGGCTCGCATGAAAACGACGTCTTGTTCTTTGAACCGCGCCAACGTTTTTTTTCTGTCTAGAACCAACTGTTCTAGTGTGAGGCAGGTCGTTCACCAATCGGCCGTCCAGTCGATGACGACCGTCTTTCCCTCGGCCCGCGCGGCCAAGGCTTTGTCCAGATCGAATGCGGGCCACACCTTTGAAGCGTGCGCGACTCTCGGCGACGGTTCGTACATCACCTGGAAACAAAAATACCCGCCCGCGGTCATGATCGCGATCGCGGCAACCGGCGCCGCAAATCGCTTCGTGACCGACGCCGCTTCGGACCATCGGCCGTAGAGCCACATCGCGAGGCTGACAAAAACGCAAAATGCAACGGTCCAAACGACGAGTTCCCCATTCAATCGCTGTAGCCACAACAGCCAGACCGCGGTGCCGAGCATGAGAAAGCCCATGAATTCTTTGAACGATTTCATCCACTCGCCGGGTCGTGGTAGGAACTTCATCCATCGCGGTTCCCACGCGAGCAGCACGTACGGAAATGCCATGCCCAGGCCGATTGACGTGAAAACTGCGAAGATCACAAGCGGCGGCTGCGCTGCCGCGTACGTCAGCGTCGCACCGAGAAACGGCCCCGTGCACGGCGTCGCGAGCAGAGTAGCCAACATTCCCTTCACGAACGACGCGGCAAGGCCCTCTTTCTGCGACGCAGCCGCGTCTGCGTCGCCGACGGAACCGGGCACGCGAATCGTGTACACATCGAACATGCCGAGCGTAAACGCGAACATCAACTCGGTCATTAGTACTCGAAACCAATCTTTTTTGAACAGCTCGCCCCACCCCCAACCCAAGAACACAGCTCCGACCGCCAGCACGAGAAACGCCACTAGAATGCCCGCGCCGAACGCCAGTCCCAGCAACCGCACTCGGCCACGCTCCTCGTGCGCCTGCCGAACGAACCCGTAAATCTTTAGACTGATCACCGGCAGCACGCACGGCATCACGTTCAAAATCAGTCCGGCGAGAAAGCCGAACACGAGCGCGCCCCACAAGCTCGTGACCTGCTCGTCCACATACTTGACTTTGATTTCACCGAGCAATCCTCGAATGAGCGCCACGAGGTCGTCCGACGGCTCGATCGCGCTTGTCGGCGGCGCGGCATCGGGCGGTAGTGGTTCGGGCGGTGTGCTCTCCGACGGCGGCTCGGTGACTTTGGTCGGTGGCTCGGCCGTAGCGCCGTTGGCCGTCGAGCGGACAGCCTTCGGTGCGGGAGAGGCTTCAGTTCCGGTCGCCGCCCGGCCGCCCTTCACGGCGATGGTCAACTGAAACTTTTCCGTCGCTCGCACGCAGCCAGTCGCATTACAGAATTGAAAGCCGATCTTGCCCGATAGCTGTTTTGGGCCGTCTGCCGCGTCCGCCGCGATCTGAAACTCGCGAACCCAGGTCGGTCCGGAGTGATGAACGAAGATTTTCCTCTGAAGATCGTCGAGCTTTTCCTCGGCTGGCGGCCCGGTCCAGTCGCCGAGCGGCACCAGAGAATCCGCGCCGTCTAGCGTGATCGTTGGGGCGACACCCTCCAATTCCGTCTGCTGAAAGTCGTACGTGTAATAGCCGCGCGGGATCGTGACCGCGATTTCGATCCGCACCGTCTCGCCCGGTTTGGCGGCATCCGGAATAATTCGGGCAGCGACTTTGGCGGAAGTGCCCGGCTGCTTCACGCCCGGCGGGACGAGTTGTCCGAAGTGTGGCGAGTTCGCGCACGCGAGAACCGCGACGACGATCGCGCCGCGGCGAATGATCGTGCGAAGTGACTCTGTCATCTGAATTGGCTCCCACTCAAATCATCGTTCGCATCCGTGCGATTCTCAAACTTGGTCGGCGAGGTAGGCGCATCGTATCGGCCGGCCGCAAAACGGGTCAAGCCGGACTTAGCGCCGACCGGCGACCGAATAATCGCCGCGAGCTGATCGACGCCTTGTCGCGTGAACGCGATGGGGCTAAACTTTTATCGTTCTCGGCGGATGCGCACAGGTTTCGGAGCGGTGGAGAATTCGCTCGGCCCGTCTAGTCGGTCCGTGAAACCTGGTCGGTTTTGCCCCACTCATTTGATGAAGAAGCGGTGACGATGGCAACAGTGATGCCGGAAATTCAGACTGGCAAAGAGCCGCAAGTTGGTTCGGACGTGCTTGTCGAGTGCCTGATCCGGCACGGGGTCGAGGTCGTGTTCGCGTATCCGGGCGGCGCGAGCATGCCGATTCATCAGTCGCTCGTGAAGTTCCACGATCGCATTCGCACGATCCTGCCGCGCCACGAGCAGGGCGGCATTTTCGCGGCCGAAGGCTACGCGCGAGCGAGTGGCAAGGTCGGCGTCGCGATCGCGACCAGCGGCCCCGGCGCGACCAACCTCGTTACCGGATTGGCCGACGCGAAAATGGACTCCGTGCCGATCGTCGCCATCACCGGCCAGGTCCCCACGCGCGTCATCGGCACCGACGCCTTTCAAGAAACGCCGATCGTCGAGGTCTGCCGCGCGATCACGAAGCACCATTACCTCGTGACGAACGTTGACGATCTGTCGCGCGTGATGAAGGAGGCGTTTTACATCGCTTCGACCGGCCGGCCCGGACCGGTGATCGTGGACGTGCCCAAGGACATTCAGCAAAAGAAAACCATCGCCGACTTCGATCCGCCGATGGACCTGCCGGGCTACAACCCGTATCGCGAGGCGTCGCAGCGCGATCTGCGCCGCGTCGTCGATGCGATCCGCCAGTCGAAGCGGCCGATCATCTACGCGGGCGGCGGCGTGATCTCGAGTAACGCGTCGGCCGCACTGCGCGAATTCGCTGAGAAGACCGGCATCCCCGCGGCACTCACGGTCATGGGCCTCGGCTGCATGCCGAACAATCATTACCTGTCGCTGAACATGCTCGGCATGCACGGCTCGGTGTACGCGAATTACGCCGTGAACGACGCGGACCTCTTGCTCGCGTTCGGCGTGCGCTTCGACGACCGCGTGACCGGCAAGCTCGAGGAATTCTGCGAGCACGGCCGCATCGTTCACATCGACATCGACCCCAGCGAGATTCACAAGAACAAGCAGGCGAACATCGGCATCGTCAGCGATCTCAAATTCGCGCTGCAAGAGCTGAACAAGCTCGTGGACAAGTCGATCGATCGCGGCCAGTGGAAAGAGTGGCTCGCCCAGATCGACGAATGGCGGGCTACGGAATCGATCCGCTTCGACGATCGCGACGACTGCATCTTGCCGCAGTTCGCGATCCAGGAACTCTCCGATCAGACCCGCGGCGAGAACGTCGTCGTCTCCGTCGGCGTCGGCCAGCACCAGATGTGGACGGCCCAGCACTACAAGTTCATGCACCCGCGCACGCTGCTCAGTTCATCCGGCCTCGGCTCAATGGGCTTCGGACTGCCGGCTGCGATGGGCGCTCAAGCCGCGTTCCCCGACAAGACCGTGATCGACATCGACGGCGACGGCTCGTTCCTGATGAACGTGCAGGAACTCGCCACAATCGTCTGCGAGAAGCTGCCGGTGAAGATTTTCATCATCAACAACCAGCACCTCGGCATGGTGGTGCAGTGGGAGGACCGCTTCCACCAAGGCACGCGTGCCCACACGTACCTCGGCCCGATCGACCGGCCGGAAGCGTTCGGCGCCGGCGGCGCGGAAATCTCCACGCCGTACCCTGACTTCGTGAAGATCGCCGAAGGGTTCGGCATCCCCGCCCGCCACGTTCGTGAAAAGAACGAACTCCGCGGCGCGATCCGCGACATGCTCGCCGCCGACGGTCCCTACCTGCTCGACGTGCTCGTTCCCTACCAAGAGCACGTATTGCCGATGATCCCGTCGGGCAAGTCGGTGAAGGACATCATCAAGTCGTAGCGCCGCGTCCGAACAGTTCACGGCCGGTCCTGCGGTGCGCTCGGACCTCCCAGCTCCTTCGTTTCGCCCTTGCGGCCGAATCCCGATTCCGATTAGTTTCGCTCGGCGTGCGTGCCGCCGCAGCGGTGAAGCGCCGGGAGAGATCGAATGAGTCAGGATCGCAAGGCAAAGCTCAAGAAGCGGGAGCAGAGACAGCGACAGGCCGCGCAGCGCAAGCACGATCTGGTGGAAGACGCCCTGGAGCGTTCCGGGCTGGCAGCGGAGTTCAACCGCCTGCCGCGGCCCATCCAAGATATTTTTCGCCGCGACATTCTGCCCCCGCCGGAAGTCGTGATCGACCCCAGCGCCGCGGCTTGTCCCGATATCACCGCGATCAAGAACCTGTTCGTCCCCATACTGAACGCTACTCCCTCGCTCCTCAAAGAGAACGTGACGGCGATGCAAGTGTATCGCTTCTTGAGTCCTCTCAATAACACGCTCCTGGGGTGGGAGAAGGAAATTCAGGAATCGCGGACGATTCCCACCCACAAGTCGCCGTGGCCGGAGATCCGGGCATTTACCCCGATACTGCACGACTACATGCAGGAGCACCAAAACAGGGTGCTCGCCTACTTCTATACATGCTGGTCGTTCGAGATGGTCATGCGGTCCGCGGTGGACGAACGGGTTTTCTGGTTTGATCATGCCAATCGCACCACGCTGAGCGGCAAGTACGTGCAGCAGTTTGTGCTGCACACGGCGCGGCCCGAACAGACCAAGATCGTCATCGACGGCGCGTCGCGGCCGGCCTTTCGATGCTGCCTGATCGATATCCCCTGTGGCTTGAAGCCCCTGTCGTTCAGTTCCAAGCAACTGGGCTTGGAGGGCGATGAACGGCAATATCCAGTCTACGTTCAGTCGCACGTCTTGGAACAACTCACGCGACGACTCCCCAATCCGAGCAACATGTCCTTGATGATGTCGCTGCAGCAGCCGAAGTTCACGCGACGGCCGGACAGTTGCTTTCTGGTCGAATACCGTCACGGACTCCACAAGCTCGGCTACTTTGTCGGCGTGCTGCTCGGCGACCGGGTGCTGTTGAAAACGTTTTTGTTCTTGACGATGCAGGGAACTCCAGAGTCGGACTTGCTTTATCACCAACTGCGGCTGACGCGGCGCGATATCGAGTACATGTCACTGGACAACTTGTCGGCGTTCACCGACACCGATCTACGTGATGATCCGGCGCTCGTGAAGCTCTTCAAAGAATGCGGCTGCGGGCACCTGCTGACCGCGGACTTGTTGGATCCGGGGGCCGATCATTTCGGCGGATTCGCCGAGGGCCTCAGAAAGTATCTGGGCGATATCGACGCCGTGACGCGCCGCGTGGAGCAAGCCGCGCGAGCGGCCCGGTTGCGCGGCGGCGTGGCAGACCAATCGGCCGGCCCGCAAACTCTGGATGGATTGTTCGCCGGGCTTACGGGCAAGTAATCCGATCTCGCGCAACTCCTGCTCGGCCTGGCATGCCAACGACGGTAGGGTGGTTGCTTGCAACCACGCGCATTGCACGGCCGGCTTGCCGGCTTGCCGGTGGTTGCTAGCAACCACCCTACTGCCTCGCCTGACCTGAATTGACACCAACCCGAAGCGTCACAGCTTTTTGCATGCTGGGGCGGAATGTCTTGCGCGTAAAGAAGTTGGTGCTCATGATGGCCTCCATCACAACCCATGCAAGGAGGCTGGTCATGGAGCACCAACTGTGGAAGGAGATTGTGT
>Ga0247727_10008716_pt1 | contig 18696 bp, 16 predicted proteins | sample WisWelCaveWW1625_FD_202498 | JGI IMG/M metagenome (GOLD analysis project Ga0247727, IMG submission 202498) | Biofilm microbial communities from Wishing Well Cave, Virginia, United States - WW16-25 | ecosystem: Environmental > Aquatic > Deep subsurface > Groundwater > Cave microbial mat | place... | reverse complement strand
GAGGCAAAACGGGCAGCAGCGGAGCTTTATGACTATCATGACCGCATCACCAATCTCCAATACCTTCCAAGCGAAGAGGAAATCCTCTTCCTCACTAGGCACATCCCCGTGCAGATAGATGGAGATCCTTCTGAGGATATGGATGTCTCCAACCACAAGGATTTGCCGCGCATCGAGACAAATAGGATTAGGGGCGGCATGTGCCTTGTTATGGGCGAATGTATTGCCCAAAAAGCCTCCAAAGTATGGACCCAGCTCGCAAAGTGGGGAAAAGACTTCAATCTGCAGCACTGGAGCTTCCTCAAGGATTTTGTCACACTTCAAAACACAATCAAGTCAAAACACAAATCAACATCAGGAGATGAGGATCTTGCTCCTGTGTACACCTACATCAAAGACCTTGTTGCAGGACGCCCTGTATTGACACATCCTCTCGCGGTTGGCGGCTTCCGCTTAAGATATGGAAAGACAAGGACAAATGGTTATTCCGCAGCTTCCATTCATCCAGCAACCATGCAAGTGCTTGGCAAATTCATCGCTGTTGGCACCCAACTGAAAGTGGAGCGCCCGGGAAAAGCGTGTACCATCACAAGCTGCGACTCCATTGAAGGCCCCATAGTCAAGCTGACGAACGGGGATGTGCTCTATTTGGACACCGAAGCAAAGGCAAAAATATTCTCAAGAGACGTCAAAGAAATCCTCTTCTTGGGGGACATCCTCTTCAGTTATGGCGACTTTTTCAACAGAGCCCATACACTCGTTCCTCCCGGCTATTGCGAGGAATGGTGGGCGCGGGAAGTCGAGCACGCCATCAAGGAAAAATATGGGGAAGCAGCAGCATTCTACACAGATGCGCAATGCAGTCAAAACACAATTTCCGAAATTCTAAAAAACCCAACAACAGTAAAAGTGCCATTCTCTTTGACGCTTGCCTTGAGCAAACTCCTCAATGTTCCGCTGCATCCGGCATTCACTTACCACTGGAAAACCATCACCAAGGAGCAGATGAAATCATTTGCGCTGTGGATCAAGGACGGGCAGCTTGAGATTATCGAAGAAGGAAAGCACAAGCTTGTCATTCCTCTCCTCGAGGAGCCAAAACGGGTCATGGAAATCCTTGGTATCCCGCATTCAGCCGCGCAGAACGAATTCGCTGTGGTGAAAGGGGACGAGTGCTCGGTTCTGGTGAACATACTTAATCTGACGGACAACAATTGGTACGAGAAACTTCTGATTCATCTTGAGAATAAAGATGTATTGGAAGCCTTGCACGCGCTCTCCGGCATCCGGATGAGAGACAAGTCAGGAGTGTTCATCGGCGCAAGAATGGGTCGCCCGGAAAAGGCAAAAATGCGTAAGTTGACCGGAAGCCCGCATGTTTTATTCCCTGTCGGGGAAGAGGGCGGCCGCCTGAGATCGTTCCAAAGCGCCTTTGGAGGCGGCATCGTGGAAGGGGAATTTCCAAACCATTTCTGTACCGCATGCAACCATTCCACCGTGCTTGGAGTATGTGAGAAATGCAACGCCAAAACTACCAAGCTCTACCATTGCAAGATGTGTGGGCTGATTGATCAAGAAAATTGCAAAATCCACGGCAAAGCAGCAACATTCACCAAGCAAAAAATCAACATCAGCCAGATTTTCGACGACGTGCAGAAAAGCATCAACATGGACGTCATGCCTGATTTGATTAAGGGGGTCAAGGGAACATCGAGCAAGGACCACATCCCCGAGCATCCTCTAAAAGGAATCCTGCGCGCGAAGCATGATGTTGCTGTGAACAAGGACGGCACAACAAGGTATGATGCTACTCAGCTTCCAATCACACACTTCAAGCCAATGGAAATTGGTGTTTCAATAGAAAAATTACACGAGCTTGGCTACGAGAAAGACATTCATGGCAATGCCATTGAAAACGAGGAGCAAGTTATCGAACTCATGCCCCAAGATCTTATACTGCCTGCGTGCCCAGATTCTCCGGAACCGGGCGCTGATAAGGCTCTGTTCGCAACCGCGAAATGTGTGGATGATATGCTCACGTTAATGTACCATCAGCAGCCATTCTACAATCTCAAAACATCGCAGGATTTGGTCGGGCATTTAGTGATGGTGCTTGCTCCCCACACTTCCGCGGCGATTGTAGGGAGAATTCTTGGATTTTCGCAAACACAGGGGTTATTTGCCCACCCCATGCTCCACGCCGCAACAAGACGAGACTGTGACGGAGACGAGGCTTCTGTATCATTGTTGCTTGAAGGCTTGCTTAACTTTTCCAGACAATTTTTGCCGAATACCCGTGGCGCAACTCAGGACGCTCCACTTGTCCTGACATCAAAAGTAGTTCCTTCAGAAGTTGATGACATGCTCTTTGATGTTGATGTTGCTTGGAGTTATCCACTCGAATTTTACGAAGCCTGTATGGAGTACAAGAAGCCATGGGAAATCAAAATCGAGAAGGTCGGAAAACGCATTAACACGCCGCTGCAATACGAAGGGTATGGATATACCCATCCAACCACAAGCATGAACTCTGGAGCGCTATGCTCAGCATACAAAATCCTCCCGTCCATGGAAGACAAGCTCAAGGGCCAGATGGACTTGGCGGACAAAATACGGGCGGTTGATGCGGCAGACGTTGCAAGGCTCGTCATTGAGAAACACCTCATAAGAGACATCAGAGGCAACCTAAGGAAATTCTCAACCCAGGAATTCAGATGTGTTAAGTGCAACGAGAAATTTAGAAGACCGCCATTAGTTGGCAAGTGCACAGCTTGTGGGGGGAAGATTATCTTCACCGTGTCAGAAGGCTCTGTCATCAAGTATTTGGAGCCGGCAATCTCATTGGCCGCAAAATACCATCTCCCCGCTTATCTGCAGCAAAGCCTTTCACTCACTAAGGATAGGGTTGAAGAGACATTTGGCAAGGAGAAGGAAAAGCAGGAAGGATTGAATCGCTGGTTCGGCTAGCCAATTAAACATTGTATATGCGGAATGCCACCAATAACAAGAGCAGTATCTTCTTCAACAATACCTGCTTTCTTCCCAAAATCAACAGAGTCTTTGCCGCTAAAGATGACGAGATAAGCAGAAGTTAACATCCTTTCAATCATTTCTTTTTGCTTTTGCTCGCCCTTATAAAAATTCGAGGTAAAATCAAGCTGCCTGTTTCCCTCTTCAAATTTTTTACCGATAAGAGAAGCATCAGTCACGCAAACAATTTTTCCCTGTGCAGAAACATGGGCCTTAACAATCAGTGTCATATTCTTGACTTAACAACGTTTCTTGAGCCGCAGGCTTGGCACTTGATGTAAAGTACTTGCCCTTCTTTGTCCAGTTTGGTGTCTGGCTTGCCGCATTCTGGGCAGAACACAAACTCATTTGCATACTGCTGGATTTTTTCGTTTATTCTGGAGGCAGGGACTTTTGTGCCCATCAGCAAAGAGCCATTCCCTTTCAGCTCTCCAGGAGTTGCAAGTTCTCTCAACGTGTACTTCACGATTTGGCCTGGCTCCCTCCTTAGGGTTGTTGCAATCTGCACGAAATTGCTGATGACTGTCCTGCTGCCTTGGATATGTCCAACTACTTTTGGAATGGAAAACCTTTCTTTTTCAAACACTGATTCGGGAAGCCCTTTCCTTACATCTTCCAGCATTTTCTTGTAATCGTCCATATCCGCGAGGAGCGAGGAGGCGTTTATAAAGGTAATCCCATAAAGTTTATAAGCGGCGTTTTACCCACAGGCAAAAAAGAGGGGGTGGATAGTATCCGCGCGCATCCGTTGCTGTGGATTTTTGCTGTTGTTCTCTTAGCTTTGCCAGCAGACGCGCAGAACCTTGGCTTTGAGGATGGCCTGAACGAATGGACGGCAAGCTACCAAAGCAACGGCCAAAATTTCAATTCCATAGCCACGAATGCCTGGAGCACAGAAGGCCAGAACTCAGTCCTTTTTGCAGGGGCAAACGGCTTTAACGCGTTCGGCTCATGGAAGTCTTCCATAAACCACACATCTCTTGTGGTGAATGCTGGCGACACGGTTTGCACGGATTTCAAGAAAAACGGCACACAAGGAGGCACGTGGACGTTATCTTCTTCAACACTTGGAACCATCAAAAGCCCGCTATTAAACGGGGAATACATTGGTGTTTGTTCTCCAGCAATTAGCCAAGGCAAAATAGACTTTACGGTTTCCGGAAACCCTCAAAGCTGCGGTTCGCCATGCTTTCCAACTAAAGTGTTCCTTGACAACATTCGGCATTATACATGCAATGATGATATCAAAAACGGCTTTGAGACAGATGTTGATTGCGGAGGATCCTGCGCAAGATGCGAAGATAAAAAAGCATGCAATACGAACGCAGACTGCTCATCCTATTATTGCCAGAATAATGCTTGTGATGCGGCACCAAGCTTCATGTATTCCAACAATCTCAATTTTGAACAGGGCTTGAATACCTACTGGACCTTTGGAGGACAGCAAGGTGGTGCAGCCATTACTTCTAATGTGTCGCCATTATGGGCGAGCGAGGGTGTCTATGGTATCACATTTTCAAGGCTTAATAGAGGCATTGTTCACGGAAACGGGTTTTTTGTGAACGCAATCCACACATTCAACATAACCACAGGAGATGTTGTTTGCCTTGACATGATAAAACACAGCGAGACCGGATTCTGGTGGCGGGTTCGGTTGGGAACAGGAGGCGTGTTTTTGAATGCCCCAATATTTAACGGCTTATACAACGATACTTGCGCAACATCTGTCGGATCAGGAAAGCTTAGCATAGTGGTGGAAGGGACATCGCAGGCAGCCTCCTGTGGATCAGAGTTATGCTACGGCAATTTCTCTTTTGACAACGTCACAATCAATGCGCATCTTTGCTCTAATGGCGTTCTTGATGGCTATGAGACTTCCGTTGACTGCGGCGGCTTCTGCGGTGAGTGCTCTGCCGAAGAGGACTTATTGGCAAAATATGCGCCTGTCTTGTATTTCCATCCAGATGAGCAGTTCTTCCCGACTTCAATTGAGGCGATGCTGAATGAGAGTGATTTACGGCACGATGAAATATTTTCAAACCCAATTGTTGATGAGATGCCTGTCGGAACTGAAAGTTTGGAAAATGCGGATGAAGATACATATCTTGATATGAGGAATGCTAGTGGAGGGTTTTTTCCTTTAGGAGAAGTTCCAAATCCAATACGTTTTAATCACTATAACAAAGAAATTTATGGTAGAATTGTTGAACCAGACGACTCACATACAGTACTGCAATATTGGTTTTTTTACCCATATAATAACTGGAAAAATAGGCATGAGGGGGATTGGGAAATGATGCAAATTGTTTTAGACAAATTTTCTAAATTACCCACGAACACAACATACTCATTTCATTATGGTGGAGCAACATATTCATGGAATGAAATAGAATTGTCGAACGCAACTCATCCTAAGATTTATGTAACGGTAGGAGGGCACGGATCTTGGCCAACCACTGGAGAACATCCATGGGTGCAGAAGATATATGGTGTTTGTGGAACAAGCAAAGATACAACAGCTTCAAATGGGACAACATGGTATCCAGAAACTTATAATTTGATAGATATCTCCTCTAAGTCTTGGACAAATTTTCTTGGTACATGGGGGGAATTGAATGGAGAAGGAAGAACAGGACCAAATAGCCCCCCCTTTATTAAATACAAAGATGCACCAAATAGGTGGAGTAACCCCATAGAATGGGCAATTAACCCATCACCAACAGCTTATGTAGTTTGTACTGGTAGTCCTGTTAACTTAAACGCTTACGATGAACAGGGACATAAAGTTGGTTTGGATTCTGAGGGAAATATTATAGCCGAAATCCCAAACACTTACGTATACGTCCCTTCTGATAATGAAAAAGAATTACTTGTAATTCTAGACTCCAAACCAATCAAATTTGTCATCAATGCAACAGGGGAAGGTGCATTTAATCTCTCCATTACTAATTTCGACAAAGAGACAAACACAGAAACTACTATCACCTATCAAGATGTCCGAGTAATTAATGAAACAGTAGCCACACTCAATTTTGCACCAACTAATCCAAACTTTATCCTACAAATCGATGACGAAGGAGATGGGGAAATAGATATAACAACTATTCCAGATGAAATAACCGTCCAAGGAGAACCAACCAGCCAAGAAGAAGATACTGATAACGATGGCTTAGCAGACTCTGTTGATAATTGTCCAACACTCCACAATCCAAACCAAAACACCGATTTTGATGGTGATGGTTTTGATAATGAACTCTGCGGTGGAGATGATTGTAATGATGCTACTGCCGCCATCAATCCATCAGAAGTTGAAACCTGCGACAATGTGGATAATAATTGTAATTTGCAGGTGGATGAGAACCTTCACCTCACCTTTGGTACAGATATCGGGGCTTGCGAATTTGGCATGCAAACTTGTAGCTTAGGCTCCTATGGCATCACAACACCCTCAATTGAGCCTACTAATGAAACGTGTAACGCTTTGGATGATGATTGTGATGCTATCACAGATGAAGAATTGAATCGGGAGTATGGGATCAATGTTGGGGAGTGCAAGAAAGGCACAGAAACCTGCAATAATGGCAATTGGAATATATCTATTCCAAGCAAAGATCCTTCCATAGAGCTTTGTAACGGGAAAGATGATGATTGTAATGGTCAAGTAGACAATATCTGTGCCAGAAACACGAAACAATATGCAATCCAGCTGTTACAAGAAACTAAAAATGGTGTTTCCTGCAACAAAAGGAGCTTTTGTTTGGATAAATCTCTTTTAGAAGTGATTGAAGATATCCAAAAGAGCCTCGATTTAAGGTATTATACTGATAATGAGACACTAAAGCCAAATAAAGGCAAGGATAATGGGGAAAATGTCTTTGAACATGAGATTGATGCTGTTAAGGAATGTTTTCATGGAAAATGGATGAGAAGCATCTCTCCTGTCTGTGAAGAGGTTGCTAATTGGCTAACTGCAGCAGACAAGAAGTTTGCCGAAAAGGCCCTTGCAGATGCCAAAACACTCTTGGTTGCAAATCCTAAAAACCAAAAATGCTACGGGAAGGAAGTTGAAAAAGCAGAAAGGTTTTTAACGAAAGCCGACACTGTCATAAGTGAGAACTTCCCACGAATGGAGATTTTGAACTACAAGAAATCATGGGAACATTCGCAGGAAGCTGTTAGTATAGCAAAATCAACGAAAATGGAGTGTTGAAATGGTTGAGTTTTGGGATAAACTGAAGGATTGGCAGAAAGGGGCTGTTTATGGCTGTTTGTTCACCTTGATTTTAACCACATATTCCTCTTTTTTCGCAAATAATTCTTTAATATTTAATATTTGGAAATTTAGCACATGGATGATACATTTGTTACCCCTCGCCTTACTTCCAGGAAATTTTTCTTTTGAATATCCACTAAACATCACAAACTTCTTTTTAATACTAATCTGGTACACACTAATTGGATTTTTAATTGGATTGGGATACACAACAATTCAAAACATTAACGATCAGTCACGAAAAGGTACTTTCACTTGGATGTTGTTTATCGGTTCTTTCATAATCATTGTTCTGTTAAATTATTCCCTTATGGTTGCCTTTTTTAGTGGTGCTGGGACTTAGAGTTACCTAATCTCAGTTTCCCCTTCAATTTTTTTTCCTATAGAAAATTATGTTAGTCAACCTTAGCAAGATTCCATATAGGGATCCTTTCAAAAGAGGAAATGGTACCAGCACCTTCTTTTGAAAATAAATTCCAACTATTAGGGGTTATAACGGTACTTTTCAAACACCATCTATCTGCCTTTGTGACTATCTCCAAAATGTCTGCACTCAGATCTCATCAAGACTTTCTTCTAGTGGTTTCCACATATCCAACCACTGATTTACTTGAAATGCAGGAATCTTAGGGCGGTTCATAGTCACGTAATTACCGAATATTTATCTTAACGTCATTTTTCTTTTAGATCTACACTTCCTACAATATGATTGGGGGAGTTTTCTCCCATTCACAATTCTCCACCCAAATTTATCTTGGATTTCTTCGTATGTTTTGGCAGCAGTTTTTTTACCATGTTTCTTGCATTTTGGACATTCTGCCCTAAGCTTGTATGGCATAATGCTTTCGAAGAATTCATCTATTTATATCTTGTGCTATACATTAGCTGTAATGAGAAGCTCAGAAACCACATGGCGACCATCACCATTACAATTTATCATACGCCGCGCTTCAATATCATCATGAATTGTAAAAGAGGGATGTCGATACAGCTTTTTTACAAATTCCGTATTACTATTGCTCAAAATTAATGAATGCCCTTTTTCAGATAATGCAACACACCCTTTTGCTAATTCTTCTTGAGCGTCTTTACCGAAGACAGGATTAGTATAACTAATAAATCCATTTGTTGCTTCAGACCAATAAGGCGGATCGAAATAAAACAATCTTTTTATTTTTGACAAAAACACTTTCCTGAAGTCTCTTTTTTCTAGGCAAACATTATTTTTAAGAAGTTGGCTGGCTTCCATCAATTCAGATTCTTCAAATAACCTTGTCCTTTTCTCACCATTAAATGGGACATTAAACTCCCCAAGAGAGTTTACTCTATAGAGCCCATTAAAGCAGGTTTTGTTTAAGTAAATGAAAAGGGAGGCTTTTTTTGTTTTATCCCGTTTGATTGTGTTAAATTCTTCTCTCTTTCTATAAAAAAATGATTTGGGATTCTTTGAGCGATTATGGTCGCATTCCAATTTTTTCAATAGTTTTATTAATTTATCAGGATTGTCCCTTACTTGGATGTATGTATTGATTAGTTCTTCATTTCCATCATAAGCTTCCACTCTTGTAGGATTTTTGTACTTTAGAACATAAAAGAGAACAGAACCGCCCCCAACAAATGGCTCAACGTAGTGGTTTATTTGGTTTGGAAATTTTTTGGAAAACTGATTGAGGAGCTGTTGTTTGCCACCTGCCCATTTTAGAAACGTAGGAACATTAATTTTCTCCTCTTTTGACATAAAGAAACTTTGAGGATCTATTCTTTATAAACATTATGGATGGCTTTTGTCAACTACCCAATGCCTTTTGAGTATAATGATCTTTATATATCTAAACGTGTCGGCTCCATGAACAACATTCAAATAAGCGAAGTTGAATAAATAAACCAACAATTTACAACACACACAATGAATTTCGAAGACATACAAAGGATAGTAATCGTCTACGGAACGAAGAAATCTGTTGAGTCTTTTGCTAAAAGACAGTGCAATGGTCTCAAGAAGAGCAATAATAAACTTGATATGATAGAAATAAAGAACAACAGACACACTTATTTTGATGATATAAAAAAATTCCTATGGAAAGGAGACTAGAATTCTACAAGTTTTATTCAAAACCCCTTCAAGCGCAATCCGCCATAAAGCGGAAACTGCATGAAATATTTTGGCCTCGCATAAGGCTCAATAAAGACTTCGACAAATATGCAAGCCAGCTAAAGGTTGGGATGACGCAGGACTTCCTTTCCTGGTGCAAAAGGGCGAAAGAAGGAAAAGAGCTTGGAAGCGTGCCGCCAAGGTCCGAGCATAAGCATCTCTACATCTTTTTCAGGAAGATAGCATCAGATGTCCGCGCCATCCTTATCAAGGAGCAGAACAGCGATTTCATTTGAAATCATCCTCACCGGGCATCGCCAATACGATGACACACGAGTAAAACTTGGCTATAAGAAAAGCTCATATTATGGATCTTAAGGAAAGTTGAGTTGTCGACAATTTATCGATAAGTTGGATAATTTACCTTTTTTATATCTCAACTCTACAAAAAATCTTACGATTGAACCGTACCCATTTTGGGTACAACCGAATTGTCTGAATAAGCTCCAAAAACCTTTAAATACACTCCCCCTCATTCTGTGAAGCATGGATATAGACGCAAGGCTCAATCTCGTCAAAAGAAACACTCAGGAAATCCTCACAGAAGACGAATTAACACAGCTCCTGAAGGACAAGAAGCATCCCAAGGGATACATCGGCCTTGCAACAACAGGGCGTGTCCATATTGGCTATTTCATTCCGATGATGAAGGTTGCGGACTTCCTAAAGGCGGGATTCCACTTCAAGATACTGCTAGCGGACATCCACGCCCATCTGGACGACCAAAAAGCCCCATTCGAACTCCTCAAGCACAGAGTCGACTATTATCAGCACGTTATAGAAGCATTATTGCAGTCATTAGGTGCAGACACAAAAAATCTAGAATTTGTCAAAGGCTCTGATTTTGAATTAAGTAAAGAATACACGCTTGACATGTACAAGCTCGCAGCCTTAAACACCTTCGATAGGTGCAAGCGCGCGGCAGCAGGGGTCGTTCGCTTTGGTGAAAACCCCAAGCTCTCAGGATTCATGTACCCAATCCTTCAGGCTTTAGACGAACAATATCTGGATGTCGATGTTCAATTCGGCGGCATAGATCAGAGGAAAATCTTAGCTTTTGCACGGGAAAACCTACCAAGAATAGGCTACAAGGCAAGGATTGGAATCATGACGCCTATGCTGCCTGGCCTCAAAGGCTCAAAAATGTCCTCTTCAGAAGAAGGCTCAAAAATTGATCTGCTGGATGATGAAGAAACTGTAAAGAAAAAAATAAACGGGGCGCACTGCCCAGTTGCAGTGGAAGATAATGGGGTACTGGCGTTTGTGAAGCACGTCATTGCCGTCTCCAAGCAAGACAAAGGAGAACAACTGACGATTAACCGCCCCGAGAAATGGGGAGGCAACCTCACCTACAGCGATTACGAATCACTGGAAAAGGATTTCCTTGAAAACAAGCTCCACCCTCAAGACCTAAAAACAATGGTTGCAGAGGAAGTCAACGCATTTCTTGAGCCTGTAAGAAAGAAAATGCACGGGAAAGAGCAGATCCTTGGGGAAGCATTTCCCACATAGCACTGGCCACTGGACATTCTCGGAGAGGACTTATAAACATCATTTTTCATTCTAGTAAGCAGAGGCAAATTATGCAAAACAAAAAGAAACATTTATATATCTCAATGAGATATATCAAAGATATATATAGAAGGTGAAGAAATGCCCTTCATCTATAAGGGAAAGCCCCTCTTCCCAACAAAAGAGGCCCTTACAGAGCTAAGTGACTGCGATGTGAGCCCAGAAGATGCTTTGCACATCCTTGAGAGTGGCTTTGAAATCAGGAAACGCAAGAAACACATCACCGAAAAAGGCATTCAAAGAGGAAACAAGGTGATTAACATTGTTGCAGTGGATATGGGAAGCTACTACAAGCTTATTCATGCAGGAAAATTCACATTAAGCAAAAAATTCAGAAAACTTACGAGAAAACAACATGGATTTTGAAAACCTTAAACTAAAATGTGAATGCGGTGGTAAGATGCTGCCAATAAAGACAGAATGGAAAGGCATACCGGTTAGGGGATGGCAGTGCGCCAAGTGCAAAGAGGAAGTTGTCAACCCAATTGATGCACAAAAGGCCTTTGAAATTGAAAAAGCAAGGAAGAAAAACCGGCTAAAGATGAAGCTTAGAAGGGTTGGAAAAAGCACAGTTATCACCGTTCCTCAGGCTATCATGGAAGTTGAAAATTTAAAAGATGGCCAGGAAATGGAATGGAAACATGAAGGCGGAAAGCTTGTCCTTACCCCTTCTTAAATCACTTCGGCCCAACCACAGCAACCGCAAACGGCCTCGAGAAGTATTTCTTTTGAACCTTCAAAACATCAGCATATGACACTTTCTTGATATTGCCAACATAGGAATCCGCAAGCCTCGCATCCCCAATAAAGCTCCAATAGCATAGTTCATCCGCATGCTGCTCGGTGTTCTCGTTCTCAAGCGTGTAGCTCCCTTCAATGTATGTTTTTGCCTCATCAAATTCTTTCTTGGTAACAGGCTCGCGGAAAATTTTAAGCATAAGGTCTTTAGCCTGGGGAACCGCTTTTTTGTCCGTTGAGGCAAAAACAGCAATGTAGCCATGGTCTTTCCCAAGCTCCTGCCGGACGCCAACGTCATAAGCCAATCCATGCTTGTTGCGGATGGTCTCAAACGCCCTTCCGGATTGTCCCCTGCCCAAAACAGCCTCAATGATATCCAAAGCATATGCGTCCTTGTTCTCCCTGCTGCACGCCAGAAACCCAAGCACCGTATGCGCGCTTTTTATTGGCTTTTTTTCAAATGACTGCCTCACAGAGGAAAAGAACGGCTCTGAAAACAGTTTTTTCCTCTCATGCTTCTCTTGCTTTTGGTTGAATGCCTTCTCTATCTTCTTCCGAATGCCATCAACATTGCCAACCACAACCAATGTTATGTTGTCGGGCGTGTAATGGTGCTTCCAGTAGGACATGAGCTTCTCGCGCGTCATGCCAGAGACATCCTTCACGCTGCCAAGGGTTGGAAACCTTTCAGGGTGCTTTTGGAACAGTGTCTGCTGAAACAGCATCCACTTGTAGAAGCGAGGATCATCGTGCACCATGTGATTCTCCTTCAGGATAACCTTTTTTTCCTTCTCTACAAACTTCAGTGGAAAAACAGAATGGAGCACCATGTCCGACAAAACATCCAACGCAACATCAAAATGCTTCGAGAGTACTTTGATATGGTATGCGGTAACTTCGGCAGAAGTGTAGGCATTCATAGTGCCGCCAAGCTCCTCAATTTCTGATGCAATAGCAGTGCTGTCTTTTCTCTTTTTAGTGCCTTCAAACAACATGTGCTCCAGAAAATGCGAAATGCCGCGGACGCCTTCTTTCTCATTATTGGAGCCGACCTTGACAAGAACTTCAAGAACCACGCTTTGGGAAGGCACTTTCTTCTCAATGACCGTCATGCCATTCCGAAGTTTGTATTTCTTCATCTACAGATCTTCAGAGAACTTATTGATAAGTCTTGCGATAGGAAAAGCATTTAAAACACAATAGTGCCAGCTTTACTCATGAAAATAAAGCAGCTCCAGTCATTCTTGCAGGAAAAAAAGATAGACAATGCCGTTTTCCTCAACCTGAATATGCAGCCAGACCCAAACTTCTTCTATCTGACGCAGTATGCAGGGCATGGCTGCCTTGTTGTTCCAAAGTCATCATCCCCTTACCTTCTTGTCTCAAAGATGGAGCACGAGCGCGCGAAAGGAAGCGCCATAAAGCGCGTCTATCCGCTGCAGAAAAAACGCATCTTCGAAGAGCTTAGGCATCATTTGGGAAAAACAAAAACACTTGGCATTGACAACAGCAGCCTCACCCTGCAAGCCGCACGAGCCATGAGAAAGCACATCAAGTCAAAGCTTGTGGACACATCAAGAATAATGGACGACTTGCGCATCCTCAAGACAAAGGACGAAATCACCAATCTAAAAAAATCATGCGCATATGCTGATAAACTTCTCCAAAAAACAATCAAAAACTTCAAAGAATTCAGGACAGAAAGCGACGTTGCCTCCTTTTTGCAATATGAGACATTCAAAAATGGCTTGGACACCTCGTTCAAGTCCATCGTCGCATCTGGAAAGCACGGAAGTATGCCGCACCACGAGCCTCAAAACACCAAACTAAACAAAGGATTGTGCGTCATAGATTTCGGTGTCAAGTATAAAGGCTACTGCTCAGACATCACTAGAACCATTAGCATTGGAAAGCCTCCAGAAGAGCAAAAACAGATGTATGAAGCTCTGCAAAGCATCCAGCAAAGGGCAATTGACATGATTAAAGAGAGAATGCTTTGCGGCGATGTGTATGGGTATGTCGTCAAAGCCCTTGGAAAACACTCCCCTTACTTCACCCATGGTCTAGGGCACGGTATCGGTGTAGAAATCCATGAAGTGCCAAACCTCACTTTGAACTCTAAAGACAAAATCACCAACAATATGACCTTCACCATCGAGCCTGGAGTCTATTTTCCCAAGAAATTTGGCATCCGCATAGAAGACAGTATTTTATTCGACAAAAAACCCATTCCGCTCACAAAAACAACAAAAGAGCTTACCACAGTTTGAGGTGAATGATGGGAGAATCAAGATATGACAGGAAAAAATTTGACTCTTGTGTTGAATATTACAAAAAAGCCGTATCCTCATTCAAAAAGAAAAACGTTCTCGTTTTCTTCGATAACATGGACAAGAAAGCATTCTACTCCATCGCTCCCCTCTCGCGGGCACTGCACGACCTCAAGTGCGATGTATGCGCAATTGCCATCGGAAAAAAGCGGGAAAGCCTTGATGCGTTATTTGATGTATGGGGCACGTACGAAGATCTCAAAAAAAGAGTAAAAAACAGTAAGACATCTGCCCTGAAGGTTTTCATCGATGAAACGAAAAAAAAGCTTCCGGATTTCGAGAGCCTTTTTGCAAAACCGGACATCATCCTCGAATCAAAAAACGGAAAATGGCAAGGCCACCTTCTTTTAGAGCAAAAAGACGCCTGGATGCAGGAGCATCGCGTGGACGAGCTCAAGCAAACAGCATCCATATTATGGAAAGAAGTGTACAACATCAAGCCTTCTGAAACGATTGGCATTGGCTTTCTCCTTATACAAGAGGAAAGCATGCTCGGCCATCCGCTTGACGATTATCTTGACTCTTATCAAATCAACTGGGCGATGGCAAACGAATGCAAAGCCTCGATTGTCATGAGTGCATATTCCTCAAGAAACTCCCAGCTCTTGCCATCAGAAAAAACATCGGACTTGAGAGCAACATTGCTGGGCTGCGAATATGATAAGGATGTTGACGAGCAACCATTCATCGCATTCAAGCAGTTATCGAAGGAGCTTAATTTGAACAGATTAAAACCGGTGGATGCAACTTTTGCAACAGCAGGCAAAGGCTATCCTGGAAAGCACCGCTTCGGGGATGCCATAGGCTACCCTTCCTTAAACAAAAAAACACGGTGGAAAACACCCGGCCAGATGATCTCGAAATTTGACTTCTACCCACAGACAAAATTCGAGTCAAGGGACCCACAAACAAGGGTTGCATTCACCGAAACATTGCCTGTGGACATTTTCATCGAGACAAACCTCCTGGATTGGGCAGATGTGAGAAAGCGCAACCAAAGAGTCAAGGATATCATGGACAAGTGCGATGTAATTTACGTTAAAGGAAAGCTCAAGGAAAAACATGTAACCAATCTTGAGGTTGGCTTGGTGAAAAAAGACGGCACCAGAAGATGGGTGAGAAGATCTGATACAGATGTTAGGGAAAAGCTCAACAAGGAATATCTCCAAAGAACGGGCATTCGCGCGGGATGCATGGGAAACATCCCTGGAGGAGAGGCCTTCACCACCCCAGAATATGTCAAAGGAACATTTGTAGGTGATGTTGTCATCGCAATCGACCAAAGCTACCCCTTGTCGCCAAAAGACCCTTTTGTTGTTGAATGCTCAGGCAACAAGTACAAAATCCTCACCGCACCAAAAGACGTTCTGAAGAAATTCAACCAGCGCAAGAAGGAAGCGTGGGATCTGCTCATGGAGGTCAAGAAGAAAAAATCCCTTCCGGAAGAAATCATCAAAATGAAAGAAGACAACTTTGAAAACATTGGCGAATTTGCCATCAACACCAACCCAAAGGCAAAATTATGTGATTACCTCATCGTGAACGAAAAAATCGCAAAAATGATGCACATTGCTTTGGGCTCCGGATATGAGGATGACAGGTCAACGGATTATCACATTGACATTGTCTTTGACGCGCCAAGGCAGAAACTCGATGTCTACGGGATCGGAAAAGACAACAAAGAGCACTGGATTCTGAAAAACGGTGAGTTTGTTGGGTAGCCCAAAAGAAGTTGCCAAAAAGATTCTCAGGGAATCGATGGCCTTGAAAAGCAATGAAAGCTTCCTTGTGGTAACGGACTATAAGCTTTTTCCCCTCGCAGGAGAATTTTTTTCAGCTGCACAGCAAATCACACCGAATGCCAGACTTCTAACGATAGACATCCCAGCAACTCATGGTTCAGAACCGCATCCGGACGTTGCACAAGTGATGAAAAACCACGACGTTTCTCTTCTCATAACCACAAAATCATTGACTCACACCAGGGCAACGGCAGCAGCCACAAGCAAAGGCGCGCGTATAGCAAGCATGCCGGGCCTCACCAAGGGAATGCTTTCAACAGCATTATCTGCAAAAATCAAGGATATGAAAAAACTCAATGATGCCCTCATAAAAAAACTAAAGGGAAAAAATACCATTCGAATAATGACAAAAAAAGGAACAAATATCACCTTCTCTATTAAAGGAAGAGAATGGACATCTGACGATGGAGACTTCACAAAAAAGAAGGCAAAAGGAAACCTCCCAGCAGGAGAAATTTTCATCGCTCCGGCTGAAGGAACGGCAAAAGGCATTTTTATAATTGACGGCAGCATTGGCAGCTTGGGAAAAGTAGATGCTCCTGTTGCTGTGCTGGTTGAAAACGGCTTGGCTGTTGTTTTGAACGGCAAGAAAAGCGCACTCAAATTTTCTGCCCAGCTCAAGGAAAAACTATACAGAAACATAGCAGAATTTGGCATCGGCACCAATACCAAGGCAAGATTAAGCGGAGAGCTTCTGGAAGATGAGAAAGTATTTGGGACATGCCACATCGCCCTGGGAAACAACAAGCATTTTGGCGGGAACATTGACGTGCCCTATCATGTCGATGGCATCATCAAGAATCCCACTATCTATGCAGACGGCAAGCTCATCATGCGGGAAGGAAAGCTCGTCTAGGGCAAAACCAAAGCTTTTTATAGCATCCCCTACCACTTTCATCCATGCCAGCTAAGGAGAAGGAGAAAAACCTTATCGATAGCGTGATGTATTCTTACACCGCGACTTCCAACCCCCTGGAAGAAGAAAACCGCATTCTCAAGGAGACGGTCAACAAGCTCAAGGAAGAAGTTGAGAAATTCAAAGTCCCCCCATTAATGGTGTGTGAAGTGCGAGACATTCTGGCAGAAAACATCATCATTCGCATTCCGAACGGCAATCTCTTCTACGTGAACAAGTCAACAGAATGCGATAAGCTCATTTCCGGCGATTTAGTCCTTGCAGACCAAAAAAACCTCACTATCTTAAACAAAGTTCCTGTCGCAAAGCACTTCAACGTGGAGAAGTTTGTCATCGTTGAAAAGCCAAATGTCACCTGGGCAGATGTTGGCGGCTTGGACGAGCAAATCCGGGAAGTGCAGGAAGTTGTTGAGCTGCCCTTAAAGAAGCCAGAGCTTTTCAAGAAAGTCGGCATTCAGCCTCCAAAAGGAATCCTCTTTTACGGCGAGCCAGGCACAGGAAAAACACTTTTGGCAAAAGCAGTTGCAACTTCCACCAACAGCACCTTCATCGAAGTTGTAGGCTCAGAGCTTGTCCAAAAATTTATTGGAGAAGGAGCAAAACTCATCAAGGATATTTTTGAATTGGCAAGAAAAAAAGCCCCTGCCATCATATTCATTGATGAGATTGATGCATTGGCGGCAAAGCGCGTGGAATTGGGAACATCCGGTGAGAGGGAAGTGAACCGCACCTTTATGCAGCTCCTCGCAGAAATAGACGGCTTTAAGTCACTAGACAACGTTAAGATCATCGGAGCAACAAACAGAAGGGACATTTTGGATCCCGCTATCACAAGGCCCGGCAGGTTTGACAGGCTTATCAGCATCCCTAAGCCAGACAAAAACGGAAGGCTTGCTGTCCTTAAGATTCATTCCAAGAACATGAGTTTTGAGTCAAGCGTTAACTTCGCAGAAATTGTCGATAAGATGAACGACTTCTCAGGTGCAGAGATCAAGGCTTCCTGCACAGAGGCAGGCTACTTTGCCATCAGGGAAAACCGCACCAAGATATCCAAGCTGGACTTCCTCAGCGCCATTGATAAGGTTAAGAAGGGCAAGGAAGAGGAAAGCGACGAGTACAAGCAGATGTTCGGCTAGATTTTCCAGAAATTCTTAAATACACGTCTTTCTTTCCCATACTGCGCGATGATGAGGTGAACACCCTGGTATCCGCAAGGAAATGACCAGAGTTTGTAACTGCTGAGCGCTCTTTATTTTTCATCTTCATCGAAATACTCATAATAAGAAAGTATTGCAAACGAAAAGAGAACAATCCAAAAAAACAACTCTTCTAAAGGAAATTCAACATCAAATATCTGCACATAACCTATAAATTCTGACCCCGGAAAAGTCCACCACCCCAGTTTCAAAGCAGTGATTTCATATATAAAGTTAAAATAAAAAAAATAAGCTCCAACCAAAAACATTTTTTGTGTTAATTTTGGATAAGAAAACAGTTGCAGCAAAAACGGGATAAGAAAAAGCAAAACCCCCCAAACAAGATAAAAATACGGTATTTTAAGAGATTCTGGGTTGGATATAAAGAAAAACAAAAACACGAGCATCAACAATATAGCGAAAACCATAAGATACTTCATCTTAGGATTCCAATTGCGTCTAACTACTTCATGATGGACGAAATGTTCATAGAACAGTATGATGAAATAAATACTCAAAAACGTCCACAAAACTACCTCAAAAGTCACCAATCCAAAAAACTTAACACCGTGAGCCAGAAATCTCCGCACTTCAGTGCGTGAGATGAATGGCTCCAACATCTTTTTCTAGCAAGAAATCAAAAAATGCGTGGCGAGCGAAAAATTCTGCGCCACGCACCATTCACCT
>Ga0247727_10008715_pt1 | contig 18696 bp, 22 predicted proteins | sample WisWelCaveWW1625_FD_202498 | JGI IMG/M metagenome (GOLD analysis project Ga0247727, IMG submission 202498) | Biofilm microbial communities from Wishing Well Cave, Virginia, United States - WW16-25 | ecosystem: Environmental > Aquatic > Deep subsurface > Groundwater > Cave microbial mat | place... | reverse complement strand
CATTTTTGTTTCCTTTCTCGAGAAGAAGCGTTGAATGGAAAGTTCCAAGATCGTTATCGCCAAGTTTTCTTGCTCGCCGCCTTGGCCATTTTGGACAGGGACTTGGCCGCGGCGCGTCGTACGTCGTTGTCGGGGTCGACCGAGCTGGCCGTTGTCAGGGCCTGTTCGGCCTCGATGCCCCCGATTTCGCCTAGCGCGCGGGCGGCATCTTCTCGAACGTCGTCTTTACGGTCGTGTTGCAAAACTTCGATGAGCGGTCGAACGCCGCGCGGATCTCGCGTGGCTCCGAGCCATTTGGCTGCATCCTCGCGCACATCCGAGTCATCGCTGTGCAGCTCGCCGATTTTCACCAGGACCGGATCGGCCGCTTTGGCTCTCTTGGCAGGAACGTAAGCCGATGGAGCGTACGCGGGATCGCGTGGCGGCGGAGCGTACACGCGTCGGTAGACGACGGGAGGCGGATAGTAAGGGTCGTAGCAGCATGGCCTCCCGATGAAGATTGGCGGCGGACCCCAGGTGCTCAATCCAAACGAAAAGCCATCGTGAGCGTTCGCGGACGAGGGCAGTGACAGCAGAATCGTCCCCATGCCCAGCGAGATGATTACGTGTGTGAAACGAATCACGTGCAGCCTCCTCTCCGGTTTCCCCCCGCCATAAGCAACTCCTCGCGCAGGCGCGAGGAATCCTACCGGGCGACTTGGGGTGAATCCTTGAGTTCCGATTGAGGGAGAGGGCAGCGCGGAATCTAACACAGCCCCTTTTTTGCAACAATGCGAATTTGACTGTAGAATCCTGAACACAAACTCTCTGGAGACTTCAATGCCGGCGAAAATCGATTGGTATTATCACCGCGCGGGGTGAATGACTTGTACTCGCGCGCAGGAGTTTCTTGCGAGGAATCAAATTGAAATCGCCGAACAAGCGAATGCCACTGAGGATCGTCGGGGCGAACGCGAAGCAATCGCCTTGGCAAGCGAATGCGATCGCCTGATGGTTGCCCGTGGCAAGAAAGTCGTGACAATCGACATCAAAAATAAGCCGCCGGCCAATGAGATTCTGGCCAAACACCTGCTCGGCCCGACCGGCAACTTGCGAGCACCCACCATGCTGATCGGGAAAACACTGCTGGTAGGGTTTCATGAGGAAGAATTCGCCAAGGTGTTGGGCGCGGTTGCTTGACGCAAATTCAACGGGACTTCCGAGCAGTTTCCGCCCTTGACACTGCTGCCGCACGCGGCTACCGTTCCCGTCTTGGCATGGAAAACCTCAGACCTTTGTTTGGATTAGAAAGACTCAATGCCTCGCAAGCGAATGGGAGCGGGTAGGAAGAATCGTTGCCGTTTTTGCACGCCGCAGGGTTGTCCGCGGCCGGCTTACGTGGATTACAAAGACATAGGCCTGTTGAAGAAGATGTGTACGAGCCAGGGCCGGCTCTTCAGCCGCAAGCGCAGTGGCAATTGTGCCGCCTTTCAGCGTGCTGTTCAAGACGCCGTCAAACGATCTCGGTTCCTGGCCCTGGTTCCGTATGTTGGCGAGTAGCTTGGCTAGCGGGTCTTTCCCTGGGTGACGTGTTCCAGAAACTGCCGTTCAAGAGTTGCAAAGTCTGAACCCACAAGGTCGGTCAGCGATTGATAGTTAGCGCGGCCCAGGTACACCTCCTCAAGATACTTGACGAACGCTTCCCGAGAACTCCCGCCGTCGTGGTGCATGAAAAAGTGACATAAGGCGGCCGACTGCACGTACAAGTCCACGACATCGGGTCCTTCAAAGTCCTTCAAATCAAGCTGGACGAGTCTTTCGAGCGGGATGAACTTCTGCATCCGCCGTCGAGCCGCCATCAGCCTGGGCGTATCCCACGTTCCTAACTCAACGCGGTCGCCGCGGTCTCGAAACGACTCCATGTAGCAGGCAATTCCCTCCAACACCCAGTAGTTGCCGCGGCTGCCGTCGCCGTTGCGATGGTCGCGGCATTCGGAGAAGAGTTGGTGTGTGGCCTCGTGAATCACGGTCGATTCATCCATTTGTTCGTGGACGTAGAAATACGCGGTGTGCGTGCCTGTCAAGTACATACCCGTACTGATGTCGAGCCCGGTCTTGACGAACGGCCGCAATGTTTCCATGTACTCGTCGCGCGCACGATAGAAATTTACGCGGAATCGCTTGGGCTGGCGGCGAGCGACGTCGTCGGTCTTGCCCGCGGCAGTTCGGCGATTCGGCGGATCAAACATCAAGGCTAATTGCTCGCGCGGGCTGAAAAAGCCGGCGAAGAGCCGGAAGAACATCGCGTAGAGTTTTTCCAGCTTGGCCGCGAACTCGACACCGCGTTCCAGGCTGACGTTGGTCTTCACCGTGTAGTGTTCCGTCTCGATTTCCCAGGCGCTGGCCCACCCGCTGCGGTACCTTGTGACTTCCGATGCGGGTAGCCATTGGCCCTTCCAGAGCTGCTCGCCGTTTTCCAGCCGGGGCAATTGATTTTTCGGAATCCAGCCGAATCGTGCGTCCCAAATCTGGCCCGACTTCAATTTGGTGGCTGCATACGGCGTGACCCACTGATCGCGGTGCTTGGTGTGGCCCATGAGCGATCGAGCCGAGCCGTGGTCCTGATCGTGTACGATCACCTCTCGGACGAGGTCGTAAGACAACGAAACTTCTCCGGCGCGAAAGGCCGTTGCGGCGAGGTCGAAGAGTTCCTTGGCGTGTTGCTTGCGAATTCGAGTCAGTGCGACCTGCCATTCCTGACGCGGAGCGGGCGGAGTCGCCGCGGCCGGCTGGCCGTTGGTTTGAAAGACCTGGACAGTGAGTAGTTCCTCTTCGCGGGGCACCAAGAGTTCCCGAATTGCGACACCGGCCTCTGACTGCCCTTGATCTTCGTACTTGGTGGCGAGCTGCTTGAGTTGCCCTTCAAATCGGTTTGCGAGCTGCTGATATCGCTGTCGCACGTTGGCCGACACGACGTTTGACTGGCCGCGTGCTTCGGCAAATGAACCGGACAAGAAAAAGACGATCAGAGGAAATGAAAGGAACTTGCCCAAGAGTCGACTCGCCGAGGAGGTTTCTTGATCGGTCCGCAGGTGCCATATTAATGCAACGGCGCGATCAGGCACACGCTCGATTTTGATCACTGGCCGCGAGCGCCCGCAATCGAATAGTGACCGTGGTTCCTTGCGGGCTACTGCTAACTTGAATTTCGCCGCCGTGCCCCTGAATCAGACGCCAAGCCTTTGGCAGCCCCATTCCCAATCCGCGCCCGGCATCTCGCCCGGAGTAGAACGGCTCAAAAATGTGTTGACGCTGATCGTCCGTGATGCCGCGGCCAGCATCGATCACCTTGATTGAGAGGCCGGCCTGATCATCCCGCTCAGCAATCACCTGGATGGTTCCGTTCTCGTCAGTCGCTTCCAGACTGTTTCTAAGGACGCACTCGAATGCCAGGGCGAGCTGCGCGAGATCGGCAGACACTTGAGGCAATTCCGCGCCACCAGTGACCGTGAAGCGAATCCTCTTCTCGTCCGCCTCGCGCTGAACCAGACCAATCGCTCGGTCAATCACATCGCTGATACTCACCGGTTTGCAATGGGAGGCGGGGGGCCGAGCGAAGGTCATGAGGTCAACGATCATGCGATGGATTCGCTGGGCTTGCGCGACGATAGTCTCCAGAGATTTGCGCCGTTGCGGATCAGTCTCCTCGGCGATCAGAAGCTGAGCCCGGCCGGTGATGACTGCCAGGGGATTGTTGATTTCGTGTCCAGCGCCGGCGGCCATTTCGGCCAGCGCGGCAAGCTTCGATTTCTCCAGCACGGCATCGGCCCGCACAGCCTGTTCGCGCAGCGTGGCAGTGAGAGATTCCAGTTGATTTTCCAATTGAGCCACGTGCGTGGCATTTGCAAACCAGGACGTACACAAGTCCCTCACTTGTACCCAGACCACGTCGTTTGGCGCTGCGGCGAATTCATCGAGCCAAACCAGAACATGGGCCAGGTGTTCTTCGCCATATTCGAGATTCACCACCAGCTTCGGCCGTTGCTGCCACACCGGTCGTAATCGAGCGATGAGCTGGTCCGAATGCGGTTTGGCGTTGTTTCCTTGTTCGAGCGATAAACTAATCGCCCTTGGACCGTCACACCAAAACGTCCCGTCGGCGGCCGAGCCATCGGTGTTCCGAACGTAACACAGCGCTCCCAGTGCCCCCAATGCTCGTGCGTAGGTCTCGGCTACGATCCCAGACAAATCAGCCGGCGCTGCATCCGGCGGAAGTGCGACGTATTGATCCCAAGCTTGCTTTCGCCAATCGTACTCGGCGTGCAGTGACACGTTTTGAGTTGCCAAATCGACGGCGCGGGCTACTTGTTTGCTCAATTCATCGGGCGAACCCTTGAGCGGATGATCTTGCACAAACGTCGCGGCCTGGCGAACTCCGCGCAATACCGCGGCGGCGAGCGGGTCTTCAATCTTCCACGGAAGTGCCCACGTCGTCGAATCCGTCGCGGAACACAGGGAGAATTGACCGCTTGAAATCAGCAAGTCCGATTCTCGCACAAGACTCACCAACGCCCGATCGGAAAGGTCGTGAGGCATGGTGTTTTCGGGTTGGTGATGCCACCAAAGCACCTCTTGCAACCACGCTGGCAGGCCCCATCGCTTGGAAATCTGGTTGCCAATCGTCGTGTGCGATGCCCCAAATCGCTTCTCTTCGCTGGCGAGCATCTTCTCTGCGTCATTGGTGTCATTGGAACTCAATAGGTCCGCGACCTCGTCAGGTGCGACAGCGGCCAGCGCTAGCAGCCCGAGATTGTGCAGCATTCCTGCAAGGAACGCTGTCTGTGGATGCGGATAGTTTCGACTGCGGCTCAAATGTCGGGTTGCGTGTGACGTGGCGACTGAATGCAACCAAAGTTTGTCCATCCCCAGGTCGGACTCGCCCGAAATAAACCTGCCATTCTCAGAACTCACTCGTACGAGTTCGAACACGGCCGCCGGGGAAGCGAAGCGACCGAATTGTGCAATGCCAAGTTTGTCTTCCCGACAAGATCGCGGAGCCAGTCGCAACACGGCCAGGGCAAGGCCTGGATCGGCAGCAATCAAACGATTCAGCGATGACTGCTCGGCCCCGTGGGGATTAAAGACGAGATGGTAGATGGTTTCACGACGCAACGGCAGCATCGTAAGCTGCCGCACATCACGCAAGATAGCGGAACCACGCACGGTTCTTGCTCCTTTTGTCATCCATGACGTGGACGTCCAGTCCGTTCCGTTAGCGAACTTTTGCAGTGGTATACAGCTATCGTAGAAAAGTAACCAGCCGGATTAGAACCCGGCGGTGAATCGGCACGAGCGATACGGCAATCCTTGCCAAATGAAAGGCCTCAATCTGTTGCTTGGCTCTCCGAGCCGAACACTCTCGGCAAAGCAGTTGGCGTGCAGAAGTCAAGCAACTTGTGGAAGCTGACTTCTAAGCCCCGGCTTGGGCTGCTTCCATGTCGAGTTGGGCACACATGCGTTCGATCAGTTCCTCGACATCAAACGGCTTCTGCAAGAAGTCATCGGCGCCGGCCATCTTCAATTCGTCAATCTTATCCTCTTCCACCATGCCGCTGATGCACACGATCCGAACATCCTCCAGCGACGTATCGGACCGGATGAGTTGGCACACGTCTCGGCCATTGATGTCGGGTAGCATTACATCAAGCACCACAAGATCGGGTCGATACTCCTTGACGATCATGCCCGCGGCGAAGCCATTGCCCGCAATTCGGACCTCGAATCGCCCGTCACTCTTGAGAACATCCGTAATCAGTTCCACCAGCTCTTCATCGTCATCGACCAGCAATACCTTGCGTTTGCCGCTTTCCAACGCATCGGTCGGTATACCGTTCTCTTTCATGAACTTGTAAAGCAGGTCTCTGGGTATGCGGCGGAATCGTGAACCGGGCACTCGAAATCCCTTCAGTTGGCCCGAGTCGAAGCAGCGAATGATCGTCTGCTGACTTACTTTGCAGACCTTTGCTGCTTCACCCGTTGTGAAAACGGTTTTCATGATGAGACTTGCTCCTCTTACTAGCCACTCGGCTAGACTTCCCCGAAACGGCCCACGCCTCCACTGCATGGGTAAACCGATTCAGGGCATCCCTGACAACCTCACTCGCTCCAAGCGAACAAAACCTTCCAGGCTTCCACCCGTTCTGTGCGCTGTCGAACGAAGCTTTGGCCCAAGAACCCCCCGTACGTCCTGGGCCTAGTTGCTCTTCCAAGTTTACCGATCTTTACGATCGCAAGCATTATAGTAAAGGTAGCTAATCTGTCAACTTCAAAGGGGAGCACGTAACCCTAAGCCTGTACGGCGGTTTGTCGCTCTGGATCGGTTCGTTAATTTGGGTTTACGTCCCCGTGGGCGCGTCAAGATACATCATCAGGACGGCCAAGTCGGCGGGGTTGATCCCGCTGATGCGTGACGCCTGGCCGAAATTGGCAGGGCGGAGGCGGTTCAGTTTTTCCTTCGCCTCGCATCGAAGCTGTGGGACAGCCGCGAAATCAATTTGGTCGGGAATTCGCTTTGATTCGTGCCTGCGAAACCGCTCGATCTGTGCCGCCTGCCGGTCAATGTAGCCAGAGTATTTGACCTCAATTACCACTTGCTCCACAGCCTCCTTGTTTCCCGCGAGCGAAGGCAGCGTTGGATCCAGTTTCAGAATTGTCTCCCAATCGAGATCGGGGCGCCGAAGCAATTCCGCAAACGTCTTGCCATCGTGACGACTCCGACCGAGATGTTGATGCAACTTGGCGATCGCAGCTTCTTTTTGCTGCAGCCTATTCCATGCGTCGTCTGGGATGAGTCCGATTCGCCGTCCGAGCGGCGTCAGGCGGCGGTCAGCGTTGTCCTGTCGCAGGAGCAAGCGATATTCGGCTCGTGAGGTAAACATGCGATAAGGTTCGTCGGTACCTTTGGTCACCAAGTCATCGATCAACACACCCAAATAAGCCTGGCTTCTGTCGAGAACCAACGGTGGCTCTGCCCGTAGTTTCAGGGCCGCATTGATACCGGCCAGGAGACCCTGACCGGCTGCCTCCTCGTAACCAGTGGTTCCATTGATTTGCCCAGCAAAGTACAGCCCGTCAACTTTTTTGGTTTCGAGCGTGGGAAAGAGCTGCGTCGGAACGGCGAAGTCGTACTCTACGGCGTACCCGAACCGCATGATCTCGGCTCGTTCAAGTCCTGGAATTGCGTGAATGACCAACTCCTGCACATCCTTGGGCAGGCTCGTGGAGATTCCGTTGCAGTAATATTCGAGCGTTCTGCGGCCCTCCGGTTCCAGGAATATCTGATGTCGCTGTTTTTCGGCAAACCGCACGATCTTATCTTCGATCGATGGGCAGTAACGTGGCCCGCGGCTGCTTATTTGGCCGCTGTACATCGGTGCTCGGTGCAAGTTCGCGCGAATTATTTCATGTACAACCGAATTTGTGTACGTGACGTGGCAGGGAAGCTGAGGCTGTGTGATCACGTCGGTGCTGAACGAAAACGGAATCGGCTCGGGGTCGCCGTCTTGTCTTTCGAGGTTGCTGAAGTCGATGGTTCGGCCATTCAGCCGCGGTGGCGTGCCAGTCTTGAACCGAGCCAGCTCGAAACCGAGTCCAACCAGCGCCGCCGACAGGCAGGTCGTTGTGCCCTCGCCCGCGCGGCCGCCAGGCGATTGGGCCTCACCTGTATGCATCACAGCCTGCAGAAATGTGCCGGTCGTAAGTACCACCGCCCGTGCGCGATAGAGCACTCCGCCGCGACAACGGACGCCCGCCACGCGGCCAACGTAGTCGTGGCCGACGTCCTTTGTGTTCTGGTTCCTGAACCCTGAACCCTGAACCCTTAACCCCCCATCAACCTCCAGCCCTTCAACGACCTCCTGCCGCAGGGTGAGCCAATCCTGCTGTTCGATTCGCAGCTTCATTTCAAATTGATACGTCTTCTTGTCCGCCTGCGCGCGCGGACTCCACATGGCCGGTCCTTTAGACTTATTGAGCATGCGAAACTGAATTCCCGTGGCGTCGGTCACCTTTCCCATCTCTCCGCCGAGTGCATCGATCTCGCGAACAATCTGCCCTTTCGCGACGCCGCCAATCGCCGGGTTGCAACTCATCTGTGCGACCGAATCGCAGCTCATCGTAAGCAACGCCGTTCGCAGTCCGAGTCGCGCCGCCGCCAGTGCCGCCTCGCAGCCGGCGTGACCGGCCCCGACAACCACTACATCAAATTCGTAAGTAAGTGCGGCCATGACAGCTTGCCATCGAGAGCGAAATAACTTCAGTAAGAATCTCACGCGAACAGTCCCGGATTATAGCGACAACAGCACTTGCAAACGCATTGAGTTTCGCCATACTTCCATGCTCGCTGTGCCCCGCCGAGGGCCATTCCGCAAATACAACATGAAAACTTCAAGGGAGGACGTTCATGCCTACGGTGACACTCAAAGGCAATCCGGTCACTTTGGCTGGCGGAGAAATCAAAGTTGGCCAGTCAGCACCGGATTTCAAATTGCAGCGGCAGGATCTGAGCGACTATTCGCTCGCAAGCTCATCCGGCAAGACACGCATCGTCGCGTCGGTACCGTCGCTAGATACGCCAGTTTGTGACCTGGAAACTAAGCGGTTCAACGACGAAGCGGCCAGGTTGCCGAACGCTGAGGTCGTTTGCGTGAGCATGGACTTGCCCTTCGGCCAGAAGCGCTGGTGCGGTGCGTCGAGTGTCGACAAAGTTCAATGTGTGAGCGACCACCGCGACGGCTCGTTTGGCAGAGCGTACGGCGTGCTGATAAACGGAGGGCCCTTGGATCGCGTACTCTGCCGGGCGATCTTCGTGATCGGGCCGGACAACAAGGTCAAGCACGTCGAGTACGTGAAAGAAATCACCGAGCACCCGAATTATGAAGCAGCGATCGCCGCTGCAAAGTAAGCCGTTGCGGTGGCCGGCACCGTGAATTGGTTAGCGGGGGGCAGGCCCTTGCGATGCCAGTGAGTATGTGCCGCCGGGCTCGCGGCGTAGTTTCCCCTGCTGGACGAGTGCTTCCCAAATCTCATGGGAAAAGCCGAACGGCGGCGTGATCCCCAGTACGCGAGAAACTTTCGAGCCGCGAGTCAGCGACGATTCATCATCCAGTTGTGTCAGCTTCAGCTTCTTCTTGAACGCATGATATGCCCTGGCCAGTTCTTCTTTGGTTGCCACTGTCGTCCTCCCATAGCGGAACGATGAGGAATTTGCACTTCACCTAGTTCGCTCACGCATTGTGGCCTCGGAAAGGCTGCCGATCAATCACTCTGGCACCGGATTCGGGAGTTCCTTGCGCGATGGGACTAAGTTAGACTTAGGCACCCTAAATTGGAGGCAAACGAAATGGACCACGGGGTTGCAGCCGTTGCGGCATTATGTTTATCGACCCTGTTCGCAGAAGAGGGAACCAGTTCGATGAACGAAAAATCTACGCGGACGACTCCGGCGATAGCTCGGCACGGAATAGTTGCGACGAGCGAACCGCTGGCGGTCGAAGCGGGGTTGGAAGTGTTGAAAAGCGGGGGGAACGCAGTCGATGCGGCGATTGCAGCCGGTGCGATGATCGGGCTTACCGAACCGATGAGTTGCGGAATTGGCGGCGATCTGTTTGCCATCGTTTGGGACGCCAAGTCGCAAAAACTTTATGGCCTGAACGCCAGCGGCCGATCGCCGTACCGGGCCACGCGAGAATTCTTCGCGGATCGCGATTTGAAGGACATCCCCACGTACGGGCCACTCTCGTGGTCCGTGCCGGGCTGCGTCGATGGATGGGACCAACTCCTCAAGCGATTTGGGACCCGAACTCTTCAGGAACTTTTGCAGCCTGCAATTCAAAGGGCGGAAGGCGGCTTCGCGGTCTCGCCGATTATCGGCCGGAGTTGGCAGGGGGCGGCCAACCTGCTCGCCCGCTGGCCAGACTCCGCAAAAACCTACATGCCTGGCGGCAAGCCGCCGGGGCCGGGCGACCAATTTCGAAATCCGAATCTTGCTCGTGCATACAAGCTGATCGCCGCGGGCGGTCGCGACGCTTTCTACCGCGGGCCGATCGCGGCGGAATTAGTGGCCGCATCGGAAAACGTCGGCGGGTTGTTCTCGATCAAGGATTTTGAGAATCACACGAGTTCGTGGATCGATCCGGTCTCGACCAGCTATCGCGGATTTGACGTGTGGGAATTGCCGCCGAACGGGCAAGGAATCGCCGCCCTTCAAATGCTGAATATCCTCGAAGCCTACGATCTCAAGTCGCTCGGCCACAACACGACCGAGTATTTCCATCTCCTGGTCGAAGCCAAGAAGTTGGCTTTTGAAGATCGCGCCCGATACTATGCCGACCCGGAATTCGCCGACGTGCCGGTCAAGGAATTGATATCCAAGCCGTACGCCGCTCGCCGCCGCAAGTTGATCGACCCGAAGCACGCGCTTCGCGGAATTGCACTGGAAGACCCACGGCTGTCGGCCAGCGAAACGATTTACATGACGGTCGTTGACAAGGACCGCAACGCGATTTCGTACATTCAAAGTAATTACCACGGGTTCGGCTCCGGCGTCGTACCGGCCAATCTCGGGTTCGCCATGCAGAATCGCGGGAATCTGTTTGCCCTGGACGACAAGCATCCGAATCGGCTCGAACCACACAAGCGGCCGTTCCACACAATTATTCCGGCGTTCGCCACAAAGGACGGCAAACCGTGGCTCTCGTTTGGCGTGATGGGCGGCGACATGCAGCCGCAGGGCCACGTTCAGGTGTTGCTGAACATGTTGGAATTCGGCATGAACCCGCAGCAGGCCGGAGCCGCACCGCGATTTTGCCACTTTGGTTCTTCCACACCCACGGGCCAACAAATGACCGATGGCGGCGAGGTCGGGTTGGAACGCGGAGTCTCCGAAACTTCTCGCGCCGGGCTGGCCGAGAAAGGGCATCGACTCCAGCCTGCTGGCGGATCCTTTGGAGGCTACCAGGCTATCCTGATGGACACTGATTCCCAAACACTCATCGGCGGCTCAGACCCGCGCAAGGATGGCTATGCGAAAGGTTTCTGATCGAATAATTCCATCGCTCTCACTGTTGCTAATTGGTTTCTGTGTCGGCTGCTTCAATCCGTTCGGTGGCGCGCCGACCCACAACAGCTATTTGAATCAAGTGCCCCCTGAGCTGCCGACCGACAGCCCATGGATTAACTCGCTGGAACCGCTGACGTTGGATGCCTTGCGCGGGCAGGTGGTCTGGTTAGAGTTCAGCTTCCTGAGCTGAGGGGGCTGTCGCGCGATGACGCCCCACTTGGTCAAGTGGCACGAACGGTATTCCTCGCATGGACTCACGATTATCGAAGTCGAAGATGGTTCCGTAGATCCGTTTCCGGCCGTTCAAGCGCACGTCGCGGGTCGGAGGTTGCCGTTTCCAGTTTTGTACGATCAAAATGGCGGCGTCGGCGAGACCTACGGTATCCAGGCCTATCCTACGGCATATTTGATCGGCCGCGACGGCAAAGTTGTCTGGGAGGGCAATCCCGTGGCGAATCCCGGTGGGATGGAAAAGGCAATTCAACAGGCATTGAAAAAATGAAACCCTGCGGCAAACAGGGGCCACGGGGTCGGAGCCAATGCACCAACGAATATGGTCTCGCCAATGGGCGAGCGGTGTGGGAACGAAGCCAAGTGCGGCTCGTCCGTCCCGAATTCGGAACGGCACCATTCGTTTCGCCAGAAAGATAGGTCAGATCGAACGGCAGGTCAAACTGGGTTTACAAGTCGGAACCAACTTCGCATGCGGCTTGCGCTACGTGAACAGTCGCAGCACAGAATACTCCACTGGCTGCGGAAAGCGACAAGCGAGTTTGGCCTGGGCGTCATTGGGACTTAAGTTGTGATCCACAATGGCGACGATTTCAGTGCCGAATCCGGCACCCTTGCGATCCGGTCGCATCATGATCCACTCGCCTGTGGGAATCGGTTCGGGACTCAAGATCATTGCCCCGTTCTGCGAAATATCCAACAGCGTGGCGGCAAACGGCTCCACGATCGGCTGGTCAGGGCGCACAATTTCAATCGGGACCTCAGTTTGCACTCGCGGAAACGCACGACGATCGGACACAGACGCTTTGTACGGCATGGAGAGTACCTCCTCGGCTCAGCGAGTACAGCGAGGGAAAGCTGGCAACCATTTGCATACTCGCAATCGCCGAAACTTTTTTTGACTTCACCCAAAGCCTAGCTTGAAGTGTGGGAATTGGCGAAATGCACACGACCGGACATGACCGTGCGTTCGGCACATTCGCAACGATTGGCGCGACCGGCCTTGAGGATACACACGACCACGGACCTAGCGTCACGATCAATTCGCCATTCGCGATCAGTCCGATGGCGTATCGGCCGCAGTCTTGTCGGGTCCAACGTAGAACTGAGAAATGTCCAGTTCGCCTTTGACCTCGCTCTCCACGATTTTCAGACGGGCCTCAAGCTGCAAGATTTTTCGATCGAGCGATTGGAGCAAATTGCCTGTTTGATCCGCTGGCGTGGGTCGCGGCACGATCGGATATCCGAGCTGTCGCTGCAGTGCGGCGAAAAAGAGCAGAGGATCTTTGCCGCGATTCGCCCGCGCGATTCGGCCCTCTCTTTCGCCGAATAACACGGGGTGTTTCGGCTGGTAGTCGCCGTTTCGCCGCCGCAACTGCAGGACTGCAAACTCTGAACGTGCGTAAAGTAAATCGGCGAAGTCCACCACGCCCAGTTGGATTCGCAACTTGCGAATCCACGGCCGCCAGTCATCGTTGAACATTGGGTCACCGGCCATTTTCTCCAGTCCAACGTCGTAGCCGAGCCGGGTTCGGCACAGCGTCTCGAATTGATAGATGAAGAGCCCCGCCGGAGTTGCCCCACGAGCCTTGTAATCCGCTTCCCGCTCGAGCACGGCCAGGGCCATCTCGGTGCTGAGTTTGGAGCCTTCGGTTTCTGACTGACTGAACACGAAGGCCTGGAAAGGCGTGAAATAATGCGACAGCCGTTCCATCGCCGGCCCCATCACTCCCGCATGCTTCAACTCAGCGGCCAGGAAATCAATGGCCATCGGAAGCCGCGTCGTTGTCAGAATCTCATCGCGCACACGTGCCAGAACCTCTTGAGTCGGCATGTTCTGGGCAATCCGATCGCGCAGCGTACGAAAAAAATACGCCTGCTCAATGTGGTCTTCTGTGCCCAAGAGGTTCGCGGTTTCCATTGCTCTTTTCAATCTTGAAGGCAACGCATCGTGCCCATGTAATCTCACCTGCTAGAGCCGTTCACATTTGCATTGTAGTGGCTTCGACACCAACTCGAAGCGTCCGCGAGGCCCGAATCTCTATGTTACCACGCTGACGCATCGGGTTAGTGTCACGACAACTCATGCGAGAACTGCTCTAAAGTACCATGCCGCGGGTTTTCTGAAAATCGCCTGCATGAATTTGATTACGTTGACTTGACCGAACGACAGCCACTAAGATTGCCCACTGCGTACCTGAAAGCTCGCTTGACCCCTTGGGGAGTGACACAAATGCCCGACGAAACACCCGGCATCGGAATGCCGCTCGTTTCGATTTCCGATTTCAAAAAGCTCGACCTGCGAGTCGCCCGAGTGCTAGAAGCTCGCCCACACCCGAACGCCGACAAGCTGATTTTGCTCAAGGTCGACGTAGGCGATCAGCAAAAGCAAATTATCGCCGGCCTCCGCCAGTGGTACACTCCCGAAACGCTCGTCGGCCGGCTGATCATCGTGGTCAACAACCTTCAGCCTGCCCTGCTTCGCGGGGAAGAATCCAACGGCATGTTGCTGGCGGCGACCAGCGGCGACCAAGTGATTTTCCTCACGCCCGAACGGGATTCCCTGCCCGGTTCCAAGATCAGCTAGTTTTCCACGACTGTGCCCGTTCCCGTGAAAAAATCTGCCTCGACAGGTGAGCTTGCAATTGAGATGTTGCAACCTATCATTACGACAACCGATCAGAGGGCTGCCTTTGGGAGAGGTGGCTGAGCGGCCGAAAGCGGCGGTTTGCTAAACCGCTATACGGGATCAAACCTGTATCCGGGGTTCGAATCCCCGCCTCTCCGCTAGGTTGAAGCATGGTGGAAGTTTCTTGCGTTTCCAGTCTCGATTCTTGCAGCTCGGTTGCCTCGGACTGGAGTACGTGTTCTCCACTCGTATGTGGTTTTTGAGTAGAAAAATCCATCTGGAATATCCTGGTCGGGCATTAGGCGGAGTTCTCAGTCCCTTATCAGGAGGAGGTCCAGATGGCTACGTTTCGACGCTCTGAGCAGGCAGGGTCGGGTCAGAGTCCGGCGCGCAATGGCTCGCGCAGGGGGGCTCGAATTCGAAACAGCGAGACGTTGCACAAGCCGCATGGCGTGATTCATCCCCGCGTGCAGAAGGTCGGGCCGGAGCATTTCGGAATCGTCGCCGCGATTGTGCCAAGGCCCGTTCGAAGTGGTCGTTCGCCGACTTCTCCGGCAACTTTTTGATCGCGCCCGTCGAGATCGAGCATAATCAGATCGCGTTCGCCGCGGTCAAACTCACGCGTTGTTGTGCTTGTGCCGCACGATCTCGGCTTCGATGAGGTAGATCACGTCTTCAGCAATGTTCGTGGCATGATCGGCGATGCGTTCCACGTGTCGGACCGCGGAGAAGCAGTGCATGCCGGGCTCGACCAGTTCCTGATCTTTGCGCATCAGACGGTACAGTTCGGCAATGATCTCGCGATAGCACTGGTCCACTTCGTCGTATTGCGCACCGACGCGGCGGGCGGATGCCGCGTCAAGGTTTACGAACGCCGCGAGCGCATCTCGGACCATTTGGGTTGCGAGATCCGCCATCCGATCCAGCTTTGCAGGAATTCGGAAGGACGACTGGCGTGCCAGAAACGCAGCGCGTTCCCCGATGTTTTGCGCACGATCCGCGATCCGCTCCATGTCGGTGTTGATCTTGATCACTGGGGATCCCGAAAGCGCGAGTCGCATACTAACTGCCTGTGTGCGATTTCGTACTAACCGTGTGGGTTCGTCACTGATTGCGTGCGCCGCACATCTGCGTGTGAAATCGCAAGCCACGCACCGTCCGTAAGTGTAGAACAATTGGAGCAGAGGCCAGTCCGCCAGGGTTCCGCGGGGCGGTCTCGCGGGGCGGCAAGGAATGTGAGGCAAAGGAGTTGTGCCATGTTTGGTTCACTGACTCCGTGGCGCACTCGGTATCCTGTCACGTTCCGTCGGATGGAGCGGGATATGGGAGACCTGATGGATCGGCTCTTCCGCGACGAGGAGTTCTTGGTCCTTCCGGAAGCGGAGTGGTTCACTCCCAAGGCCGACATCGCCGAGACTGACAAGGGCTATGAGGTCACGATGGACCTGCCCGGCATCGACCCGAAAGATGTGACCGTCGAGATTCGTGAAGGGTCCCTGTGGGTCAGCGGCGAGCGGAAGGAGGAGAAAGAGGAGAAGGGCAAGACCTTCCATCGGGTGGAGCGGCACTACGGTGCGTTCCGCCGCGCGATCCCGCTCGATCTGCCCGTTGATCGGGAAAAGGTCGAGGCCAAGTATCATGACGGTGTGCTGAAGATCGCCGTCGCCAAGATGCCGGAGGCCGAGACCAAACGGATCGAGGTCAAGGCGAGCTGAGTGCGGAGAGCTTCGCGCGGAGCAGAACTTGGGGGCCAGAAGGAGGCGAGAGGTATCGGAAGTAGCAGAAGCGGTATGGGCGGCTGTCCAATCGTCGGCTTGCGGCTAGTGGGGTGATCCGGCAGCCGCCGTTTTGTTCAGCTCAATCAGCGTTTTGCGGCGAATGACAGTCAGGGCCGGTGGCTAGTCCTGGCCGCAGCACTGAGCAGGCAGTCCAGCTTCCATACATGGCCCCAGCAATCACTCCGAAATGAGGCGATTCAAGAACTGGAGCACCGGGCCTCGGCGCAGGCGGTCGTGCGCCCACTGGTTGCGGTAGTTGCGCAGACATCCGTAACAGCTTGTTTCGCCGGGACCGGCGGGGCCGCCGCCACAGCCGCATCGACCGTCAACTCGGTCACGTGCTGCGCGGAGCACCGCGCCGAGGTGCTGCCCTACCCGCCGCACGTGACCAGCGCCTCCCGGCACGTCGTCGTACAGCACCAGTGCCGGGGCGGCAGTCGTGCCCGCATACGGGTAGAGGCAGCCGTCGAGATCCTGGCGACGGATACTCAGTGCGTCGCTGGCGCCCTCCAGCAGTGCGTAGAGTAATGAAGGCCAAAAAGAATCGTCCGTCGAAGTCCATCCCTCGACTCGGAGGTCGAACAGGTCCGTCATGAATTCGTGGCCCAAATCCCAGACGTGAAGTGTGCCTTTGCACTTCACGTCGGCGGTCCACGGTTTCCGATGTTCGGTTTGGACAGGAGAGAGCGTGGCGAAGCCACAAGACTCGCAGACCTTGAACTTGGACCAATTGAGGATCGCCAGCTTGCCGGACCGCGAGAACTGGCCGAGTAACCGAACATCTCCCGCGGAGAACGGGTACGGCTCGTCCGCCGGATTTTCCCTCGTCGCAAAGAACACGCGGCTTGCGAACGTCCGATCCGGTCTCGTTTCGGATGGTCGTTTCGGCTCGTCCGTACTGGTGATGAATCCAAAGATCGGCGTCAGGAACCTGCCCCGGCGCTTGGCGTCGACCAGCGAGGCACCGCAGGAGCACGCCTCGGGCGGCTTGCTTGTCTCGTAGAGTTCCCGGTGGTAACGTCCGCATTCGTCGCACACGGCGTAGCTGTACTTGGGCCACTCCAGATTTGGCAGGCGTTTCAGGCCGCGGCTGACCCAGAGCCGTCCGCCCGCCACGACTTCGCTCTCCGGCGCGTACTCCGACAGGGCGATCCTCAGGTCGCGCTGCAGTTCCAGGTTCCGGGCCTCTTCGCCGTGGTGCAGCAGGTCCAACTCGACCACATCCACCTGGAAACCGTATTTTGGCAGAACGTTGTGGTTGGCCAGAAAGCCGATCAAGTCCTTTTGCTTGATCGTGTTGATGGCTCTGCGAAGATGATCGACGTTCTTGCCGGCATCGAAGAGCTGTTTGCTCCTGCTCCAACTGCTGCACGTCTTCGCGGACGAGCATCTCCGCTTGGCGTAGGGACCGAGCCTGGGGGTAAAGCAGCCGCTCGGCCCAAGACCAGCCGGCCACGTCCAGTTCTGTGTGCATCGGCTGGGGCACGATCCGCTCCAGGCTGGCTTTCAGTTCCGGCGGTCGGTTCCGCAGCAATGCTTCTAGTTTGGCGGGTCCATTTTCGGAACCCGCCGGCGCGAAGAAGAACGAGTCCACCGAGCCGGAGCTGTCGGGATTCGCGCGGAAGAACCAGGCGAGAGCAACCGCATTCGCGTGCCGGCGGATGATCTTCTCGTTTTGCAGGTCAAAATGCGGCGGGTGGATGCGGCCGGCGATCATTCGCTCCGGTTCTTGGAAGTAAGCCAAGTCGTGGGATCGCCGCTGGCAGAAGGTGAGCGCGAACGCGGTCGCATCGGTGCGGCGGCCGGCACGGCCTGCACGCTGCACGTAGTTGGCGGTCTCCGGCGGCACGTTGCGCATGAAAACGGCTTCGAGTTCGCCCACGTCCACGCCCAACTCGAACGTGGTGGAGCAGGAGAGCACATTCACGTCGCCGCGCACGAACCGCTCTTGCAGCCGCGCCGCGGCCTCACTGGTAAGCTGTGCCGTGTGCTCCTCGACGACCATGCGAATGGGTTCGATGCCCAGAGCCAACTGGGCGTAGTGGTTCGTCGCGAAGCCAGCGGCCGGATCGTGGGGCGTGAGCGTTCCTTCACAGCGATACGTCGGGCAGACTCCGCGGAGGTTTGCGCGTGCAAGGTTTCCGCACCGGTCACACTTGTACAAGCCACCTTCTCCGAATCCGGCCGCCTGAAAGAGTTGGTGAGAGAGGCGGAAGACCACGCCTTCGTTGGGAAGGCTCTGCGCCTGAAAATACGGACGAAGCGAAGCATTCTCGCCCGTGAATTGCTTTTCCCAGATCTTGTCGATCACCTCATGCGACTGTCGATCATCGCCATCGGCACTGGTGATGCGCCGGCGCAGTCGGCGCAAGAAATCGAGCCGACGATTCTGTTTGCGGCTGCTTGCGGAACTCCAACTGAAGATTCCTCGCTGGGGTGACGCGCCGTTAATGCGGAAGAAGTACTCGCGGTTTCGTGGGTAGAACACTTCGTCGTTGGGCGACACGCCATCGGGAAAGGTGATCGCCCCTTGGAGCCGGAAGCTGTCCAGCAGCACGCGGTACAGTGCCCAAGCTTCCTCATCTGAGAGCCCCCACGGGTCGTTGCGCAGCGGGCCGGGCGCCTGCCAGTTCTGAGGCCGCACCGGCTCGAAGCTGAAGATGCCCAACCCCTCCAGGCTGTTTCGGCGGTCGTACGCGAGCAACTCAAGCAATAGCCATTTCCATACTTCAGTTTCGAGCTCGCGCGTGCTTTGTTGTTCGCGGAACAGGTTACAACTCTCGGCGACTTGCCGGATCGGTTGCACCAGGTCTTGGATGCGCCAGCGTTCGCGAACCGCCTCGGGGTGCGCTTCGAGTGTCTGCACGATCAACCGACGGCGAAGGATCTGGTAGTACGTCCTGTCGAGATAGCAGGCAAAGAACGCGGCGTCCTGGCGGCTGTCCGAGAACGCCAACAGC
>Ga0247727_10008714_pt1 | contig 18699 bp, 15 predicted proteins | sample WisWelCaveWW1625_FD_202498 | JGI IMG/M metagenome (GOLD analysis project Ga0247727, IMG submission 202498) | Biofilm microbial communities from Wishing Well Cave, Virginia, United States - WW16-25 | ecosystem: Environmental > Aquatic > Deep subsurface > Groundwater > Cave microbial mat | place... | reverse complement strand
CACGTAGACGCCCAGCTCGGTGACGTTGGGATCGGTGCGAAACCCGCCGGTGCCCTCCCCGGCGAAGGCCTGCACGAACGACGCCGGGCGGCGCGCGAAGTAGTCGTCGTAACTGTTGAACACATAGGCGCCGCGGGCGCTGCCGGCGAAGAAGTTGGCGATTCGGCTGACGCTCAGGTCGCCGCCGAACTTCCAGGTGTGGCGCCCGGCGAACCGCGACACGTTGTCGACGACCTGGAAGTTCTTAATGTTGGCGAAGCGGGGACTGATGGGGCTGGAGCCGAACAGCAGCGCCCGCACGCCCCCGTGCCGCAGATCGGTCTCGGGTCCCAGCGAGTAGGGCGTGCCTGGCTCGTCGTCTCGCAGCCACTGGAAGCGCAGCTCGTTCAGCGTCCGGGCGCTGAAGGCGCTCGACAGCGACGCCGTCACGGTGTCGGTCTTGACCTGGGCCAGACCGGCGTGCTCGTAGGCCAGTTGGTTGCTGACCGCAAACTCCAGGCCTTCCCCGTCGAACTTCTGCCGGTTCCAGCGGGTCGAAAGGCGGTGCCGGTCGGTGAGGTGCCAGTCGTTCTTCACCAGGAACACGTCCTGGTTGAAGGCCTGGGTCCAGGAGGTGAGTTTGGAGTTGAGATCCTGGATGGCCGCGGAGTTGGCCGGGTTAGCCGCCAGCGCCGCCGGAATCGGCGCCCCCAGGAACACGGCGTTGGGCAGCAGCCGCCGCTGGCCGTCGTAGTTGAAGAAGAAAAAATCCTTGTTGCGGACCACCGGCCCGCCCACGGCGGCGCCGAACTGGTTAACGTGAAACGGCTGGCGGGGTCGGCCCTGGGAGTTGTTGATCCAGGTATTGGCATTTAGGTAGCGGTCCCGATAGTACTCGAACACCGAGCCGTGGAAGGTGTTGGATCCCGAGCGGGTGACCACGTTGACCACCGCGCCGCCGGCCCGCCCGAACTCGGCCGAAAAGCTGTTGGAGTTCACCTGGAATTCCTCGACCGAGTCGACGCTGAACTGGTAGGGGGCCCGGCCGGTGCCGGTGCGCCCCAGGGCCTGCCCGAAGAAGAGGTTGTTATTGTCGGTGCCGTCGACGGTGAGGTTGTTGAGGGTGCCGCGCTGGCCGCCGAAGCTCAGGTCCCCCGCGCGCGCGTCGCGGGTCACGCCCGGCGTCAGCAGCAGGAAGTTCAGAAAGTCGCGGCCGTTCAGACCCAGGTTCGAGATCTGGCCGGAGTCGACCGAAGTCGCCACACTGGTCCGGGTGACCTCGATGGCGGCCGCGCGGGCCTCCACGGTGACCTGCTCGGTGACGGCGCCGACGCTGAGTTTCAACTCCAGGGTGATCATCTGGCCGACGCCGACCCGCACCGGCCCCGCCTTGCTCTCGTTGAATCCCTTTGCCCTGGCGGTGACCTCGTACTCGCCCACCGGCAGCAGCGGCACGCTGTAAAGGCCCAGATCGCCGGAGTTGGCCCCCCGCTCCAGGCCGGTGTTGAGGTTGCGGGCCGTTACCTCGGCGTTGGGGACGGCGGCGTTCGAGGCGTCCAGCACCGTTCCGGTGATGGTGCCGGTGAGGGCCTGCTGGGCGAGGAGGCAGAAGCAGGCAAGAAACACCGGCAACGCAGCCAGGGCGAATCGTTTCATGGCGGGAGATCTCCTCGAGAGAACCATCATAGCAGGCGTCGCAACTGACAACTTCCAACCGACAACTGGCAACTGCCAACCGACAACTGACAGCTGCCAACTGGCAACTGACAACTGCCAACCGACAACTGGCAACTAGCAACTGCCAACTGGCAACTGACAACTGCCAACTGACAACTGACAACTGACCCTGCTACATTTCCGGAGGTGATCGGAAAGCCCCCGACAGGCAAGAATGCCTGTGTTACCGTGTTTGGAAGCTCCTCGCCTCAGCCGGGCGCCGCCGACTACGAGGAGGCCCGGCAACTGGGGGCCCTGTTGGCCCAGGCGGGCCTGGCGGTCTGCTCAGGAGGGTATTACGGCGTCATGGAGGCGGTGTCGCTGGGAGCGCGCCTGGCCGGCGGCAGAACCATCGGCCTGACCACTCCCTTCTACCGGCTCCAGCCCAACGCCTACCTGGACGAGATCATCGAAATCCCGCGTTGGCAGGACCGCCTCTTCGCCCTCCTCGACAAGGGCGACGCCTACGTAGTGCTGAAGGGCGGCACCGGCACGCTGCTGGAGCTGGCGGCGGTTTGGGAGTGTCTCAACAAGCGGGCCGTACCGCCGCGGCCCTGCGTGGCCATGGGGTTCTGGGCCCCGGTGCTGGATTGCGTCAGGGAGGTGGAGCGCCACCGCGGCGGCCGCCGGTGGGAAGAGTTCGGCGCCGGCCTCATCCAACTGGCGGCCACCGCCGAAGAGGCCGTGGCCGCGGTAAGATCTTCCCTCCGCTAGCCGCCAACCCGCCGTCCACGGTACATTGGTAACGGAGGGGAAAACATGCGCAGACTCCTGGGATTGACCATGCTGGCGGCCGGCATAGCCGCCGGCGCGACCATTACGCAAACGGAGCGGGATGGCGCCGCCGCCCACCTGGAGGAAACCCGGGCCAAGTTCCTGAGTTCCATCCGGGGGCTGACGGCCGGCCAGTGGAGCTTCAAGCCGGCGCCGGAGGTCTGGTCGGTAGCCGAGGTGGCCGAGCACATCACGGTTTCCGAAAGCACCATTCTGGACCTGATTACCAAGAAGATTCTGGCCACGCCGGTCGACCCCGCCCAGGTGGCCGAGGCCAAGGGCAAAGACCAGCAGGTGCTGGTGGGAGTTCCCGATCGCAGCCAGAAGTTTCAGGCGCCGGAGTTTTTGCGCCCCCAGGCGCGCTGGAGCCAGGCCGAACTGCCGGGCGTTTTTATCAAGAGCCGTGACCTGACGGTGGCGTTTCTGCGCACCACACCGGATGACTTGCGCAGCCACACCCTGCCGCACCCGGTGCTGAAGGCCCTGGACGCCTACCAGTGGGTACTGCTGATCTCAGCCCACAGCCAGCGCCACACCGCGCAGATCGAGGAGGTGAAGGCCCATCCCAACTTTCCCAAGGTCACCAGCGCCACGCTGACGCCGGCCGAGCGCGACAAGGCCATCAGCCACCTGGAGAAGACCCGCGCCGCTTTCCTGACCGAGATCCGGGGCCTGTCGGCGGAGCAGTGGAGCTTCAAGCCGGCCCCGGAGGTCTGGTCCGTCGCCGAAGTGGCCGAACACATCACGGTCAGCGAGGGATCCATCGTGGATCTGGCGAAGAAGATTCTGTCCATGCCGGCCAGCGCGGAACTGCTTGCCAAGGCCCAGGGCAAGGATGACGAGGTGCTGCGGGTAGTCCCCGACCGCACCCGCAAGAACAAGGCCCCGGAGATACTGCAGCCGCAGAAGCGCTGGACCCAGGCGCAGATGGCCGGCGAGTTCAACGCCCGGCGGGACCGCACCATCGAGTTCATCCGCACCACGGAGGAAAACCTCCGCGGCCACGCGGTCCCGAATCCGGGCTTCCAGGCCCTGGACGCCTACCAGTGGATCCTGCTGCTGTCAGCCCACAGCCAGCGCCACACCGCCCAAGTCCAGGAGGTCAAGACCCACCTCGGGTACCCCCGGTAGCAGGGGGTGACGCACGCTTCAGCGCGCCGGCGTGGGCTTCAGTCTGGCTTCAGCCCACGCCGCGCCCGGTATACTCACCGGGCGGCCGCTGAGGACGCCATCGACGAAATGGCTCTTTCGGAGAACTGCTTTCCCGAGCGCTGCCCGTTTTCGATCGACCAGATTCTGGATCGAAAGTTTTTCCAGGAGCGCGGCGCCGGGTTATCCTGATCCTCGATGAGGATCACCGACCTTCGAACCTATCACGTCGACCTGAACCCCACCCCCATCCGCGGCAGCGCCGTCGCCCGGCAGCGGGGACCCTTCGCCGCCCAGGCCGGAGCCCTGCTGGTCGAGGTTTCGACCGATGAGGGCGTTACCGGCTGGGGCCTGGGGGGCGGCGGCCTGGCCTCGGCCCTGATCATCGACCGGCACCTGAAGGATTTCCTGATCGGCCGGGATCCCCGCGAGGCCGAGAAGCTCTGGGACGAGCTGTACCTGCTCACCTCCATCTACGGCCGCCGCGGGCTGGTGATCATGGCCCTCAGCGGCATCGACCTGGCGCTGTGGGACATCACCGGCAAGGCCGCCGGCAAGCCGGTGTATCGGATGATCTCGAAGAACCCGCGCCCGCGGTTCCCGGCCTACGCCACTTCCGGCGACTTCGGGCTGGCGGTCGAGCAGGGCTTCCGCGGCGTCAAGCTGGCCATTCCCTACGGCCTGGCCGAAGGCGAGAAGGGCTTTCAGGACAACCTCCGGCTGGTCGAGAAGACCCGCGACACCATTGGCCCGGAGGTCGAGCTGATGACCGACGTCTACCTGAAGTGGGACGTCGAGTACACGCTGCGGTTCGCCCGGGCGGCCCGCGACGCCTCGCTGAAGTGGATCGAGGAGCCGATTCCCGTGGACGACTACGACGGCATGGCCCGCCTTTGCCGCGAAGTGGAGAACGTCCTGATCGTCTCAGGAGAGCACGAGTTCACCCGCTACGGCTTCCGCGAGCTGCTGCGCTACAAGGCCTCCCAGATCCTGCAGCCTGACATCAGCTGGGCCGGCGGACTAAGCGAGTGTTTGAAGATCGCGGCGTTGGGGGCGCGGGACGGGATCCCTACCTGGCCGCACCAGGGCGGCACGCCGTGGGGACTGCATCTGATCGCCGCCCTGCCGCTGCCGGCCTGGGGGGAGACCTGGGGACCCAGCATTCGCCCGCCGGAAAACGAACTGTTCCGGCGGCTGCGCCCGGCGGCCAAGGCCGGCGAGTTCCTCCTGGACGACAAGCCCGGCTTCGGCGTGGATCTGGACCGCCAGTTGGTGGAGCGCTACACCGTAGATCGGCTGTGAGCAGGCTCTACCAGGACTCCACTACTCGAGCACTGCCTCGAGGGTAGGGGCATCGAGCAGGCGCAGGCCCCAGGCTTCCAGCAAGGCGGTATCGGCGCCTTCGATTCGTTCCACGGCCCACCCCGGCAGGGGGCCGAAGCGGCGCTCCAGTTGACGGCGGAGGATGGTCTGTTCTCCTTTCGCCTCTCCTTCCTGCCGTCCTTCCTGCCGTCCTTCCTGCCGTCCTTCCTGCCGTCCCTCGAGTGCCCCCTCTCTCTTCGCTTTTTCGTATAACTGGCGAAGAAAGGGGTTTTCCTCGATATCAACCGTGATGGGCATGTCGCTGACCTCCTCCTCGACCAGCCGGGTCAGGCCCCGCAACCCCGATAGTATCAGAAGCTGGGCCAGGCTGTCCCGGCGCTCGGCAGGCGATAATGCGGCGATGCGGCGCAGGACCTGCCGCACAGCCTCCCGGCTGTCGGATAGCCGGCAAAGGACGGCCAGGAGGTTGTCCTGGATCGAATCGCTCTCCAGGAGGGGCTCGCCGTCGACGTCGTGGAGATCCACCACGCGGTAGCGATACTGCAGGTTTTCCTCCTCGATGCCGGCGGGGATGCGCATCTTTCCAGAGCCCACATAGAGCACGATCTGGATGGGTGGCTGATCGTAGGTCCGATGGATGAGCGAGTAGTAGTCGAGCTCGCGCCAGGCGATGTTCTCCGAGGTGCTCTGCAACTCCAGGTGCAGGATGCAGCCGTTGGTGAGACGCGCAACGAGGTCAGCGCGCCGGACACCTACGGTGGGGTATTCGACGGTCAGCAGTTCGGTGACCCCGAGCGGCGCGCCCAGCAGATCCTGGATCAGGCGCCTGGGAGGTCCGGCGAACAGAAACTTCAGGGTCAGGTCATAACTCATGGCAGCCATAGGCCCCAGCTTACAAGGCTTCTCGACGACCGACGGTGACTAGCCGGAGGCGTCGCGCCCGGGCCGTTGGAAGGAGCCGTCGGACCGATCGAGCCACGGTGGTGCTAACATGGCGGTGCTGGACATTCCGCATCTTTGAATGGAGGCCTTCATGAAGTCCCGACGACAGTTCTTCGAGGAAATCTTCGGTTCGGCCCTGGCGGCCTCGCTGGCGCAGCAGGCCCTGGCCCAGACCCAGCCGAGCCCCGGCGGCATCCCGACCCGCCTGCTAGGCCGCACCAAGGAGCGGGTCTCGATGGTCTGCCTGGGCGGCTGGCACATCGGCGCCGCCAAGGACAAAGCCGAGGCCATCCGCATCATGCACGCCGCCATCGACGAGGGCATGACCTTCTTCGACAACGCCTGGGACTACCACAACGGCCGCAGCGAGGAGTGGATGGGCGAAGCGCTGGCCGCCGCCGGCAAGCGCGACAAGGTCTTTCTGATGACTAAGAACTGCGAGCGCGACTACCCCGGCTCCCTGCGCAACCTGGAGGACAGCCTGCGGCGCCTGCGAACCGACCGCCTCGACCTCTGGCAGTTCCACGAGATGGTCTACGACAGCGACCCCGACTGGGTGATCGAAAAGGGCGGCCTCAAGGCGGCCCTGGAGGCGCAGAAGGCCGGCAAGGTGCGTTACATCGGCTTCACCGGCCACAAGGACCCCCGCATTCACCTGAAGATGCTCGCCCAGGACCATCCCTGGGACACCGCCCAGATGCCCATCAACGTCATGGACGCCCACTACCGCAGCTTCCAGAAAGAGGTCGTGCCGGTCTGCCTGAAGAAGAACGTCGGTGTGATCGGCATGAAGAGCCTGGGGGGCGGCTCGCCGCGCGGGCGCATTCCTTCGGAAACCGGCGTCAGCGCTCAGGACTGCATGCGTTACGCCCTGAGCCTGCCCATTACGTCGCTGGTGGTGGGCATACAGTCGATGGAGGATCTGAAACAGGACGTGGCCATCGCCCGCGACTTCAAGCCTATGCCGGACGCCGACAAGACCACCCTGCTGACGCGCGTCAAGGACCAGGCCAGCGACGGGCGTCACGAGATGTTCAAGTCCACCCAGAACTTCGACGGCCCGCATCACCGCCGCCAGCACGGCTTCGCGGTTTGATCCTCACTCGGTCGGCAGCTCTTTGCGCGCCGCCCAGTCGTGCCAGGAGCCCGCGTAGTTCTTGACCTTGGGGAATCCCAGGGCGTCCAGCGCCGCCCAGACCATGCCGGCGCGGGCGCCGCGGTGACAGTAGGTAACGATCTGTTTGTCGGGCGTGATCCCCTTCTGCATCAGCAATACTCCAAGCTTTTCCGGCGCCTGGAAAGCCGTCTGGTCGGCCAGGAACTCGGTCCACTCCACCCACACGGCGCCCGGAATACGCCCCTGGCGGGCGCAGTCGGCCGAGCCGCTCTTGCCTTCATATTCTTCGCGGGTGCGAACATCCAGGATGACGGTCTTGGGGTTCCGGGCCGCCGCCGCAACCTCCTGGGCCGTCGCCACGAACTTCTTTTGGGGGCGAAGGCGAAACTTGCTGGGCGGCCGCGCCGCCGACTCTGTCGAGACCGGCAGCCCGCTCGCCTGCCAGGATTCCAACCCGCCCGCCAACATGGCGATCTTCTCCAGGCCCGCGTAGTACAACATCCAGTAGGCGCGCCCTGCTCGCATGCCGAGTTTGTTTTCGTAGATCACGACCCGGTCCTCCGGGGTCAGGCCGGCGCGGCCCAGCGTCTCCCCCAGCCACCGGTGAAAAGCCTGCTCTCCGGCCGGCGAAGAGTCCACCAGGTGGTCGTAGGTGTTGATCGGCACGGCGCCGGGCAGGTGCCCTTTGGCGTACTCCGCCTCCGGCCGCGCGTCGAGGATGACGAGCTGGGGGTCGGCGCGATTCTTCTCGAGCCATTCACAAGTGACCAGCACCTGGGCGCCGGCCGGGACGGCCATGGCGGAAGCCAGGCAGATCTCGGCAATGAATCGCATCATTGGTATCTTAGCCTGTATGCTCCCGTTGCTGCTAGCCGCGGTTACCATCCATACCAACTTCGAGGGCGGAAGCCTGGGCCGCGTCGAGCAGGTATCGGAAACCTATTTCCGCTGCGCCGTGAAGGGCCAGGCCGACCAGGAAGGGCGCAACCGGCAGGCCAACTGGTACTACTTTCGACTGGACGGCGCCGGCGGCCGGCCCGTCACCATGGATCTAACCGAACTGACCGGCGAATACAACTACCGGCCGGCCAACGCGGTGACCCGCGACACCTATCCGGTCTACAGGTCGAACCGAGTCATCCCGAGCGAAGCTCCCGTCATCCCGAGCGAAGCGAGGGATCTGCTGTTCGCGACCGCAACTGTACAGCAGATTCCTCGCTGCGCTCGGAATGACAAAGGCCGGCTTGGGGCCGGCAGGACGGCTGAAAACCGGGTTTCAGCCCGGCCGCGCCGCCAGGGATGGGGAGTCACTCGGTTTGACCTTTCGCTCCGGATGATTCCCTCCGCAAAGCCTCCACCACCTGGCGGGCCACCCGTTGGTTGCCCTTGGGCGACAGGTGACCGTTGTAGGGCCGGTAGTAGTCGCCGTACCGCTCCTTCACGAAAACCGGCCCGAAGTCGAGGTGGGGCACGCCGCGCTGGCTGAGGCGCCGGGTCAGCGGCTGGTAGAGGCACCGCCCGTAGGTCTTCATCAGATCCACGGTGTGCTGGAGGGGAATGATCAGCACCAGGGGCCGTTCGCCGCGCTGGCGGCATTCCGCCGCGAAGGCATCGATCAGACGTACCAGGATCTCCAGGGCCTCGGAGGCCTCCTGGTAGAGGTGATAGGGCTTGAAGCGGCGCGCCTCGTCCTGGTAGGAAGGCCGCAGCCGCAGCCGGGATTCCAGGGCCGCCCGGTCCAGGAAGAACCGCCCGTGCCGCAGGACGGTCCACAAGGCCGGCCAGCGCAGGCGGTCGGGCGCCCCCAGAATGTCTTCGTTGTATCTGGCCCAGTAATCCTTTCGCCGCAGCGCCTCGACAAAAGCCGGGTCCAGCAGCCGCCGCAGTTGTTCCCGGCTCCCGATGGGGTTGGGATCCAGGCGCAATCCCTGGCCCTCCACGATAAAGCGCGGCTTGGTCGGCCCCCAGTCCTCCATGTAGAACGCCCGGTAGACGCTGACCAGCCGGCCAATGTTCTCCTGCTGGATGCCCAGGATGGTGAAGTCGGTCGGGACGGGCGTGCGCCGGTACTTCAGCAGCGCCTGATCGGTGCCGTAGCCGGGCACCCCGTAGTTGAGGCAGTGCCATCCCGTCTGGCGCTCGACGAAGGCCGGCCAGGTCTCATCACTGTCTACGTCGCTGCCGAAGGTGAAGGAGTCGCCGAAGGCCTTGGCCTGGTAGCGACCGAGGTCCGGATCGCGGGCGCCCCGGCGCCCTCCCAGGCGGTTCTTGGCGCCGCGCTCCAGGTCCCAGCCCAGCTCCGCGTCGTAGCTGTGGGCGGCGAAAAACTCCAGCCGGTGGGCCGACACGGCGTTCGAGCGGTCGTAGAAGATGCGGCTGGAGTCGAGCCGGCGCAGCCCGAGGTACAGGATGCCGTCCGCCACCACCAGTGACGCCGTCAGCAGCGCCAGTCGCTTCACGCCCGCAGGCCCCGGTAAAGCTTCTGGAGCACCGCCATTTTTTCGGGATCTTCGGCCACCGCCGCCAGGGTGAACATCATGACGCCGGAGGCCCGGCCGGCCAGGCCGCCGCGCATGGCTTGCTCGAACTCGGCGGCCGGCGCCTGGTGAGCCTGCACGATGGGCCAGATCTTCACGGCCTCGCGCCGGAGCCGGCCGCTGAGCCACTCCACATTCCGGCGAACCCACCCCACCGGCTGCCCGGAGCGTCCGTGGTAGACCATGGGGCTCAGGACGTCGAAGACCCGCGCCATCGCCGGCAGGTCAAGGCCCAACACCCGCCGGCGCGCCCCGGCGTGCTCATCGTCGCGCCAGGCGCACTGGTAGTTGCCGAGGAGCATGCCCGGGGCATGCTTTGCCAGCACCGCCCGGCATCGCCTCGCGAAGTCCACCACCACCGAGCAGCGCCACTCGCGCCAGGCTGTCTGGCGGCGCTTCAGAATGTCGGCCGCCCAGTCCCGGGGGGCGTCGCCGGCCACTTTCACGCCGGTCTCGCGCCGGAAGCGCTCCACGCAACTGGCATTGAAGCAGGTTTCCGGAAGCCCGGGCCGGGGATCCTCGAATTGGGCGTGCCAGTGCAGGTAGTCGAGCCAGACGCCGTCGACGCGCCGGGTGGTGACGAGCTGTTCCAGTTCCGCCAGGCGCGACCGGAGGAAAGCCTCGTTGGTAGGACAAATACCCTGGAACCAGGTCTGCGCCGGCGAGCGCTGGCCGGTTTCGTCGATCGGCCAGGAGGCGGCGTTCTCGGGCTGCTTCAACCAGTCCCGGCCGTTCCAGGCCGGAAACTCGGCGAACACTCGGGATCCCTCTTTCCGCGCCCGCCCTAGCAAGGCCTCATCGATGGACCGATGGCCGGTGAAGATGGCATTGATACCGTACTCGTCCAGGCGCCCGCCCCGCTCCCAGAACGTCTTGGGGCTCGAGTAGGCGCCCAGCACCAGAGGGTCCGGCGCCGCCCGGAGGGCGGCCGGCAGCGCGAGAAAGGCCCGGCGTCGCATGAGTCTTTATCATACGACGCGCCGTCATATAATGAAGCTCATGGACGTCCGGGAACTCTACGACGCCGACTTCTTCGAGTGGACCCAGCGCAACGCCGCCCTGCTCCGGGCCGGCCGGCTGGACCAGATCGACATCCAGCACGTTGCCGAGGAGCTGGAGGACATGGGCAAGCGCGACAAACGGCAGTTGGAGAATCGTCTGGAGGTCTTGCTGGTTCACCTGTTGAAGTGGAAGGTCCAACGGCGGGAATCCCGCAGTTGGAGGTCCACCATCGGCACCCAGCGACGCCGCATGCAGAAGCTGCTGAGCGAGATGCCCAGCCTTGGCCCCAGGATCGCCGACCAGTTGCCTGAAGTCTACTCCGACGCCGTCCGGTCCACCATCGAGCAAACCGGCCTTCCGAACTCTTGCTTCCCGGAGAGGTGCCCTTTCACTGTGGAGGAGATCCTGGACCAGGATTTCCTGCCCTAGGCAGGCTAGCCCTAGGCTGGCCTTTCCGTGAGCCGACCAGGGGGTCGGCTCCAGCCCTGGGGGGCCGCCCGGGGGCCGCCCTGGGGGCCGCCCCACAAGGCTGATGACACCCTCTGTGACTCTGTGGCTAACCCCCCGCCCGCACCCGGGCGCCCCTGCCGACGCTGTCATCCCGAGCGCAGCGAGGGATCTGCTTGTCATGCGCCAAGGCCCGCACCACGGGAACAAGAAGCAGATCCCTCGCTTCGCTCGGGATGACAGGCTGGCCGGCGTCCGTGAAAAGTGCGGGCCGCGCCCGCTCCAAGCACGTGGGGCTTTCTCTGTGCCTCTGTGGCTAACCCCCCGCCCGCACCCGCCGCCGGATCTCCTCGAACAGGTTCCTCCCCTACCAGGACGCGCTGCTGGCCGGTCTTCAAAGACAGCACGGCAATGCTGGCGTCGTCGAAGCTGCCGCCGCGGCCGGCGGTGAACAGCACCGCCTCCCCGCCGGGCAGGAGGTGCGGCCAGCGGTGGCTGGCTTCCCCCTTCTTGGCCCCAGCTCGCGCCGGAGGGGAAGTTAGTGGGCCCGCAGTTCTCGCAGAGAGTCATGGTGGCGCCGCCGACCACCTGGACCTTCTTGAGTTTGCGGTCCTGGAAGAAACCGATCCACTACCCGTCGGGGGAGAAGAAGGGCAACAAAGGGCCGTCTGACCTCGAGCTGGTCCATGAGGCGCACGTGGATCTGCGGAGGGGTGCCGGCGATAAAGGCCAAGCGGGCGCCGTCGCGGGAGATGGCGACATTCGGGTAGCGCGCCAGCTGCGGGAGCGGGGTGGTGAGGCGGCTCACGGGTCGCGCCCCAGGCTTGGGGGCGCGGAGCCACAGCCACGTGGAGAGGCCGGCAGCGAGCACGAACAGGGCGGCGACCGCCCAGGGGAGCCACTGGCGCGGTTTGGGAGCGGTGCTTCGAGGATGGCGCCTCTGCGGTGCAAGGCGCGGGTTGTGGTAGAATCAGCCTCACTGTTGAGAACCGAACTGCTGGAGTTCAACCGGGAGGCGCCGGAGCCGGCCCTGGCGGCGCGGGCCGCCGAGGCCATCCGCCAGGGGCAGGTGGTGGCATTTCCCACCGACGCGCTGTACGTGCTGGCGGCCGACCCCTACAACCTCCACGCCGTGGGGCGCGTCTTCCAGGCCAAGCGGCGCCAGATCCACCGGTCGCTGCCGTTGCTGGTCGACTCGCTGTTGATGGCCGAGGACCTGGCGACCAACCTCTCCTCGCGCTTCTACCTGCTGGCGCGCCATTTCTGGCCGGGGCCGTTGACCCTGATTGTCCCGGCTTCGGCGAAGGTGCCGCTGAAGGTCACGGGCAACACCGGCCGGCTGGCGGTGCGACAGACCCGGGCTCCCATCGCGGATCGGATTCTGAGGAACCTCGAAATGCCCATTATCGCCACCAGCGCCAACATCTCGGGGCAGCCCACTTGCCAGGCCGGGATCGAGGTGTTCGGGCTGATGGATGGGCGAGTGGACCTGATCCTGGACGGGGGCGAAGCCCGGGGCCCAGGGGCCACTACCGTCGATATCACGGAACCTTACTGGAGGATCATCCGAGAGGGAGCTATAGGGGAAGCCGAGATCGCCGAGTGTCTGAAGGGCTAGAACGGGCGTTGCCGGGAACCTCCGGCGGTTCAGCGGTGTCTACAGCAGTGCTCAGGAGGTCCCGATGTCGAAACCCTCGATGATTTCCCCGTTCGCCGCGTTGGCCGGGCTGGCGGTAGCCAGCGTCGTTGCTGGGGCGGCGGCTGGGGCGGCGGCTCCCCAGCAAGCATCGCCCGATTTCTTGATCGTTGTCGAAAGCGGCGAAGCCAACCTGCTGCACCGTCTCCCGATCGAGTACCCGCAGCGAGCCCGGGAAAAGCGGATCGAAGGGACCGTGGTTCTGGAGGCGAGTCTCGACGACCAGGGGCTGGTGTCAGACGTCCGGGTTCTCAGCGGCCCGGAGGAACTACGCCGGGCGGCGCTGTTGTCGGTCCTGGGGTGGCACTACTCGAAGGCCATGGCGCTGCCGGCCAAGCTTCCCGTGACCATCACGTTCCGGTTGAATGCGCTGGCCGGCGGCCGCGGGCCGGAGTCGGCGCCCCCGCTTGTCAACCAGGACCTCGGCATCCTGAAGGCCGTGGTGATTAAGGGCCTCGCGGAGCCGGCGCGCGCCGAGCTGGAGAAGCGCCTCCCGGTTCGGGCCGGCGACCGGCTCGACACGGAGCTGGTGGAACGCATCCGCCGGGTGGCGACCGAAATGGACGAGCACCTGGCGGTCACTCACCACCCGGCTCCCGATGGAACCACGGTGTTGATTGCCCTGCGGCCCTCTCCCCCCGAGGCGCAGCCACCGCAGCGGATCCGGGTCGGCGGGAATGTGCAAGCCAGTCAGCTGATCGACAAGAAACCACCGGTTTATCCGCCGGCGGCCAAGCTGGCCCGGGTGCAGGGCGCCGTGAGGATGAGCGTGACCATCGGCCAAGACGGCCGCGTCCGCAACCTCGAGGTGCTGGAGGGTCATCCCTTGCTGATACCGTCGGCGATCGAGGCGGTTAAGGAGTGGGTTTACAAGCCGACCCTTCTCAACGGGCAACCGGTGGAAGTCCTCACCACGGTGGATGTGAACTTCAGCCTCCTGCCTTGACATCGCCGCCGGAAATCGCTATAGGAGGATGGTTATGAAGATCCTCACAGCAGTGTTCTGTCTGGCGGCAGCTACGGCGGCGGCCGCCGACCTGGCGACCAAGAAAGCTCTGACCCTGACGGTGGCCAAGCAGATGGCGGCGGCGGCCGAGGCCGAAGCCGCCAAGAACAAGTGGAACGTCGTCATCGCCATCGTCGACGACGGCGGGCATCTGATCTACCTCCAGCGGATGGACGAGGCCCAGATCGGGAGCGTGGAGGTGGCCCAGGAGAAGGCCCGGACGGCGGTGAAGTTCAAGCGGCCCACCAAAGCTCTGGAAGACGCGGTGACCGGCGGCCGCACCGTGATACTGAAGCTGCCGGGAGCGCTGCCGGTGGAGGGCGGCCTGCCGATCACCGTCGATGCCGCCGTGATCGGGGCCATCGGGGTGAGCGGGGTGACCTCCCAGCAGGACGGGCAGATCGCCAAGGCGGGCGTGGACGCTCTGCCCCGCATCGTGGGCCGCTGAGGGGCTTGCAGGCAGGAATGCCCGCCAATGTCATCCCGAGCGCCAGCGAGGGATCTGCTTTTCGCCCTGCCGCAACAGCAGATCCCTCGCTGGCGCTCGGGATGACATTGGCGCGGGACCGACCCCATGGGCCACTGAAGGAATGAGCTTTTCAGTAGACCACGGTGAACCCGTCGTCCGGCCGAACGAAGGTGGCCGCGAAACTCCAGACCGGGATGCCGGGGGCTTGTCCCTTTTCTGCGGTCGGCCGTCCCTGGCGGTCGAAGACCTGCCAGGCAAAGCCGCCGCCCTTTTGCCAGCCGGTGCCTTCGGTCCAAACCAGGAGAGTCTCACCGCCGCGGTTGACGGCCACGAAAGGGTGCCGGCGGCCTTTGACGTCTCCCGGAGCGGCGATCAGGGCAGGAGCGCCGCCGTCCACCCGGGTCCAATAGATCTGGCCCTGAGTTTCCCAGGCCCCTACCACGCCCGCTGCACCCTCAGCGAACGACATACTGCTCATGGGGCAAGCGTTGATCTCCCACTTGTGCAGCAGAGAGCCGCGGAAACTCTTGCCGGCGTCCCGGGAGACCAGCAGGTAGATGTCCCGATTCACGTTGGCCATGGCGGAGCGGTAGAGCATGTAGACGGCGCCCTTGCGGTCGGCGAAGCCGCGCAAGCCGCAGCAGGCGCAGGCCCCGGTGGACTCCGCCCAGGCGGGGCTCTCGGGTGCAAAAGTCTTGCCGGCATCGGTGGAGCGGGCCACCCAGACGGCCCGTTCGGCTTCGCCTTTCATGGCGCCGTGAGCGGCCCCGTGCCAGGCCACGTAGACGTTGCCGGCGGTGTCGGCGGTCACGGAGCCGCCGCCGTCGAGCGCCATGGTTCGCTGCATCAGGTTGCGCTGGGGTTCGAAGGCTGTTCCCGCCTCGTTGAGGCGGGTGTAGAACATGGGGGCCCCGTGATGGCCGCCGGCGGCGCCGTTCCAGGCCACGTGAACGCCTTTACCGGCAGCGATCTGCGCCCCCCGGATGGCGCCGGCCGCGATGGCGCTGCCCGGCTGGCTGTTAACCCGCATTGGCGCTGAGAACGTGGCGCCGCCATCCGCGGAACGGAGATAGAAAATGTCGCCCTGCCGGGCATCGCCTTTGAAGTAGATCAGGTGAGTGGTCCGCTGGGCGTCGACCACCACTTGCGGCTGGATGCCGCCATCGGGAACCCGCAGGAAGGTGACCGGGGCGGCCGGCAGGTGGCCAGCAAGCAGGGTCAGGATCAGGACTTTGGGAGTTGTCGTCATCGGTTTACGGTAACACAGGCTTTCCGGCCTGTTCCACTGACAGGCAGAATGCCTGTCTTCTACAGGCTGGGACACGGCCAGGACCTGTCATCCCGAGCGAAGCGAGGGATCTGTTTTTTTGCCGAAACCTGCTGGCCAGCCAATCCGCGAAAAACAGCAGATCCCTCGCTGCGCTCGGGATGACGGGCTCTGGTCCGGAGCGGCCGCAGGCCGCTCCAGTGACAGGCAGAATGCCTGCCCTACTGAAACGCGGTAAGATAGCCGGTATGAATCGACGGGATTTCCTGGCCGCTTCGGCGGCCCTGCTGCCGGCGGCTGCCGCCGACGAACCCGTGCGTCTGGCCATCATCGGCATGGGTGGCCGCGGCTCGGAGCTGCTGCGCGCTTTCGTGGCCGTCCCGGGCGTAGAGATCGGGGCGGTGGTCGATCCCGACGGCAACCGCGCCGAGAAGGCCGCCGGGGTGGTCTTCGAGAAGACTCAAAAACGCGCCCGGGTCGAATCGGACATGCGGCGGGTTTTTGACGACAAGACCATCGACGCCGTGGTCATCGCCACCACCAACCACTGGCACGCCCTGACGGCGGTGTGGGCCATGCAGGCCGGCAAGGACGTCTACGTCGAGAAGCCGGTTTCGCACAACTTCTACGAGGGCAAGAAACTCGTCGAGACGGCGCGCCGATACAACCGCATCGCCCAGGGCGGCACCCAGCGCCGGTCGATGGGCCGCTTCCGCAAGGCTGTCGAGCTGCTGCACCAAGGCATCATCGGTGATATCTATCTGGCCCAGTGGTTCTTCCCGGGCGGCCGGGACTCCATCGGATTCAAGCCCGTGGAGCCGCCGCCCTCCTGGCTCAACTGGGACCTCTGGCTCGGCCCCGCCGCCCAGCAGCCCTATCACGCCAACCTGGTGCACTACAACTGGCACTGGTTCTGGGATTTCGGCAACGGGGAGCTGGGCAACAACGGCATTCACCTGGTGGACATCTCGCTGTGGGGCATGAAGCGGCAGCTGCCGTCGAAGATCCACTGCTGGGGCGGCCGCTTTGGTTACAAGGATCAGGCTCAGACGCCCAACACCCAGAATGTGACGTGGCAATACCCGGATGGCGCCGCCATCGTGGGGGTGATCCGCGGTCTCTACACCACCGAGCCGATGTCCTGGGATTTCTTCGGCTCCAAGGGCCACCTGCACATCTTCGCCGACGGCAAGTTTCAGGTCCTGCTGGGGCGCAGCAAACAGCCCGAACCGCCGGTGCCGCCGCTGCCCGACGTCAGCCACTACGCCAACTTCATCGAGGCCGTGCGGACCCGCAACCGCGCCCTGCTGAACGCCGAGATCGAGCAGACCCACCTCTCGACGGCGCTTTGCCACCTGGGCAACATCGCCTACCGGCTGGGACGGGAGCTGCGCTTCGATCCGGCCGCCGAAAAGTTCACGAATGACCCGGAGGCCGATAAGCTCCTGCGGCGGTCCTACCGGAAGCCCTACGTGGTGCCCGACCAGGTGTGATCGGAACAAACCGAATCTCTCGTGCCCAAAGTCCTCCAACTGCACAGCGCACGGCGAGATCCGGGACCTCCAGCTCCAGATCATCCTTGTGGTGCCCCTGCTGTTCGGCATAGCTGGATTCTGGCAGTGTCGGAAATGATCGCGGCAGGCGAGTCATGCGGCCGCCCACCCCGCCCGCCGATCCCGATGCGCCCAGAACGGGCACTGCGGGCAGACTTGCCTATCCGGATAGCGAGTAGCTGGAACCGCATGAGTACCGGTACTTCCGTTTAGTCTTCTCAATTCGTTCTGCCAGCTTTATTTGTGTCTTGACAAACAACGGCGCAAGACCGATCCGTCGTCACTGGTTGCCGTCGCCGGTGGTCTGCACGGCGCCGCCGATCGAGATGTAGTCGAACCAGCCGATCATCATCTCTTCCCAGGTCTGCGGCCCCCACTTCACCTCTTTGCCCGGGTCGGGGTTCCACTTGTTGTTCGGGGAGTTATCGAAGTGGGCCACGCAGTCCAGGCGGCCGCCCTTGGGGATGAGCAACGGTTCCCTGAAGCGGTAGAGCAGCTGCCAGTTGAAATCGTATTTCGGCACCTGCAGCACGATCTCGCTGCGGCCGTCCGGGTAGACGGCGGTGTAGGTGAAGTCTTTGCCTCGCAGGTGCATGTGCGGCATCAGGTCCACGATGCGCACGTCCTCTTTGGCGGTCCAACTGGAGCGCACTTCGTGGCTGGGATCCCCCGGCGGGATCTTGAAGCCGGCGTTGATCGCCGTGCCGGTCTGGACCTTGTGCTTCACAGGCTCCTTCGCGAAGAGCAGGCCGATGTAGGAGCGGTCCGTGGCAGGCTTGCCGTTGGGCGTGTAGTGCACCTGGAAGACGAACTTCGAGCCGGCCTTGACCAGCTTGGCGGTGCCGGTGGGCCAAACCTTGGGTTGCTCGCCGGGCGCGAAGCCGGCCAGCTTGAAGCCCCGGCGGCCGCTGGCGTCGGCCTGGGTGCCGGTCCGGGCAGTGTACTCGGTTCCAGGATCGAGGACATTGACGATGATGTGGTGGACCACGGCGCGGTTGCCGGGCCGGATCTCGGCCGCCTGGATCCAACGGTCCTCGGTGAAGTTGATCGGAACCGTATAGTACTGATACGGAACAACGCCCTCCGCCTGAACCTCCACGTCGCTCTCCAGGTAGATGACGGCGTCGGGCTTGCCCATCACCCAGCCGGGCTCCATCTGCGGCGCCGGCCGCAGGTCGCGGTCCTCGCCCTTGGGAGCGCCGGCATCCACCCAGGCCGCGATGGTGTCCAGCTCGGCTTGCGAGAGGCGGCGGTCATTCTCGAAGTGGCCGTAGCGCGGATCGGCCAGCCACGGCGGCATGCGCCGCTCCAGCACCCGCTCCTTGATGGCTTTGGCCCAGGGCCGGACGTCCTGATAGGTGAGCAGCGACATCGGCGCCACCTCACCGGCCCGATGGCACTCGATGCATCGGTTGTAAAGGATTGGCGCCACGTCCTTGGTGAAGGTCACCTTGGCGCCCTGGGTGGCCGCGGCCTCGGCCGCCACCGCCAGCACGACCGCACAACCCGCTCCGAGCAAGGTCTTCATAGAAGACTCCTGCGCTGATGGTAACACAGATGGGTCCCACGTTGTCCCGCGCGATTGTCATCCGTGTGCTCAACCGTTTTGGGGGAAGCGGTCGTGGCGCACGCTTCAGCGTGCCGCGGCGAGCTTCAGCTCGCCGAAGGGTGCGGGTGAAACCACGCAGCGTGGGCTGAAGCCCACGCCGGCACGCTGAAGCG
>Ga0247727_10008713_pt1 | contig 18703 bp, 17 predicted proteins | sample WisWelCaveWW1625_FD_202498 | JGI IMG/M metagenome (GOLD analysis project Ga0247727, IMG submission 202498) | Biofilm microbial communities from Wishing Well Cave, Virginia, United States - WW16-25 | ecosystem: Environmental > Aquatic > Deep subsurface > Groundwater > Cave microbial mat | place... | reverse complement strand
ACAACAATAAAACCCGCACCGCCGAGATACTCGACGTCAGCTTGAAAACGCTGCACAACAAACTCTCGCGCTACCGGCAAGAGGAAAATTGATGATGTAGAATTTTCTCTCCCTCTCCATTTTTCCCAAACCCCGGCCGCGTAAGCAGTTAATCGCCGGCCTCAACATCATTTCGTAAAGCTTACCTATCTTACCTCTCGCTTTAAGTAAGATTTACCCTATTCTCTTTTGCGCGCTTGCTCTCGTTTGATCTGCTGATCTTAAAATTCCCCTCTTTACGCCCTTATTTTCAATCGTTTATTTCGACACATTTTTGCGCCGACTGCTTTTGGCAAGGCCTTTGCGTTAGTTCCGGGCGCCGTGTCATTAAACCGATAACGCGGTTGTAAAAAAAGTCTCGTTGAATTTTTAAAATTTTTTGCTCCTGCAATCAACGCATTCATTATATAAGGAAAGACCGATGAGAACTTTGCCCTTTTTGTTGACTTCGTTATTAGGCTGGGTTGTTGCCCATTTGATCGGCAGCTCGAGCCGCGAGGAGAGCAAGCTCAACGGTTGGATGCGGCTCATGCATTATCCCGTCGGCATTGCCGGCGCTTCCATCGGCACGTGGTTGAGCCAAAACTCGCCGATGTTGTATAACAAGTTCTTTGTTATGGGAATTTTTTGTTCGAGCATCGCCGTGGTTTTGTATCGCCTCGGACGGCATTTCTTTTTCGTCCGACAGCAGGACGGGGTGCTGCGGAAAACGCGATTGAAATGGAATTGAATTTCTTGCAGGGTAACGCTCTAATTTAATAATCTCAAAATTTCACTGAGGTGAATTATGAAAAAATTCTTTCTCACCGTTTCATTGGCGGGGGTGATGTTCTTTCTGCTGGCGCAGAGCGAGGTTTCCTGGAGTAGGTTCAGAGCTGCAGACGAAACGCGCGTGCACAAAGTGCAAAAAGGCGAATCGTTGAGCCAACTCGCCAAAAAGCATTACGGCAGCACCAAGCGCTGGCGCGAGCTCGCATTGGCCAACCGCGCGCCCAAGCCGAATCATCTCGAAGCCGGCGAAGAAATTATTCTGCCGTCGAAAGACACCATCAATAAGCTGCGCCGTTCCCGCACCATCACGCGCGCCAATGCGCTTATTGACGGACAGCAACAAACCGTCGCGAGCACGGCCTCGACTGTGGAAAAACCGCTGACGCCGGTCAATGTCATTGATGATGCGGTCTCCACCGCAGCGACGAAGACACCGGCTTCCGATCTTCCGGAAAATCAAAGTGTGATTCCGGAAACCGCGCCCGCAGAGATTGCGCCGGTCGAACCGGAAGTTGCTGAAGCGGGATTCCCGTGGTTTTGGATGGCCGTCGGGGTGATGCTGATCGCCGGCGTGATCGGTTTTGTCTGGTATCGCCGCAAGCAAGCGGAGAACGCCGAAATCGAAGTCGCCGTGGTTGAGCATGGCAATGGTTTCGCGGAACGCTCGCGAGATCGTCATCCCTTTGCGAAACCGGCCAAAGAGAAAGAAAAAGAAAACGTCACCGTGTAAGGCGCGGCGATCGGGAAAATTGTTTAGGCGGCGCGAGAGCGCAAGACGAGCGTCATTCCAAAGTCCTTCCCAAAACGCCACTACGCTGGAAGGCGGTATTTGAGCCGCGGGTTCTCCCTGGCCGCGCCTCATGCAGAGACCTGACCGGCGTAGGCGTTAACCCACCCAAGCCCCGATTCTATCGGGGCTTTTTATTTTAACCCCTAAAGCAAATTTGTCAACGAGCCGTTAACAACAAAATAATTACTCGACAAAATCATTGGTTTAAGGAAAAAATCATTTTGTCAAATAATTATTTTGTCTAATGTTTTTGCTGCTCTTGAGGTGAATTAGCCATTGCTTTTGCTTAAAAATAGTTTATCATTAGGATACGTCGTTTATTCTTCAAAACTTTTCAAGGGCTTTTGTGCTTGATGACGGATCCGAATAATGTAAACTTGATCTGTTTCAATGCGGTAGATCGCCCGGTATTTACCAAAGACAACTTGGCGGTATTGGTAGCCTCCGCGTCGCTGCTCCGGCAGCGGCGCGTATTGATATGGTGAGCGTTCCAAGAGGCGAATCTTCTGGCGAAATTCGCCGGAAAGTTTTACGGCGGCAGACGCGCTATAGCGAGAAATGTATTTTAACGCTTCCTCAAGCTCTTCGGCGGCGCGAGGCGTGATGCTTACGTCGAATTCCTCTGGCATCGGGTAATGTCTTTAGAAATTCATGAATGGGAATGGCTTTACCGGCTGCAATCTCTGCCTCGCCTTCGTCGAGTAAACGCGAGAGTTCTTTATCTGCTATTTTCTCCTCGAAGCTTTCGGGGCTTAAAAGTACGACAGCGGGTTTGCCATTGTCTTTTAATAAAATCGGTCCACCGGTGAGCTGAATCAGCGCTAAAAGCTCTGCCGTCTTAGTTTGCAAATCAGAAACCGGCCGTACATTTTTTTCAAGAATGATCGACATGGCTATACTCCATAAAAACATTCAATGGTATAGGAAAGATAATTAAAATAATATCCATTGGCAAATAGTTTTTCTTAAATTGTGGTTGTTTAAAAAGTTGAGAGTTTTTATTACCCTTAACAGGTGAAGGCTTGGATTTCAGAATACTTTTAACCAGCGAGTCCCCTCATGAAACCTCCCGTCGCTAAAATCACCGAATCCTTCACCGAATCCGTTATTCGCGAAATGACGCGGCTCACGCATTTGCACGGCGGCGTCAATCTCTCGCAGGGCTTTCCGGATTTTCCGGCGCCGGAAGAAGTGAAGGAAGCCGCGGTCGCGGCGATTCGCGCCGACATCAACCAATACGCCATCACCTGGGGCGCGCCGAATTTGCGCCAGGCGATTGCCGAAAAAGCGCGGCGTTACAACCGCTTTGCCGTTGATCCAAATAAAAATATCACGGTGACGTGCGGCGCCACCGAAGCGATGATCGCCACGCTCATGGCGCTGATCAATCCCGGCGACGAGGTGGTGATCTTCGAGCCTTATTATGAGAACTACGGGCCGGACACGTATCTCTCGCACACCACGCCGCGATTTGTGAAATTGCGTCCGCCGGACTGGCAGTTTGATGAGAACGAATTGCGCGCCGCTTTCAACACGAACACGCGCGCGATCATCATTAACACGCCGAATAATCCCACCGGCAAAGTTTTTACACGCGCGGAGCTGCAATTCATCGCGCGGCTCTGTCAAGAATGGGACGCCTTCGCCATCACCGACGAGATTTATGAGCATATTCTTTATGACGGCGCCGAGCATATCAGCATCGCCAGCCTCGACGGCATGGCGGAGCGCACGGTGACGATTAACGGTATCTCCAAAACATACAGCTTGACGGGCTGGCGCACCGGCTGGGCGATTGCGCCGGAGAAGCAAAACAACGCGATTCGCAAAGTTCATGATTTCCTCACGGTTGGCGCCGCGGCGCCATTGCAAGAAGCGGCGGCCGTGGCGTTGCGGCTGCCGGAAAGTTATTATCAAAATCTCGCGAAAATGTATTTCGAAAAACGTAATCGTTTGGTCGATATTTTGGAGAAGGCCGGCTTTCGTTGCCATGTGCCGAAGGGCGCTTATTACATCATGACCGAGATTGCCGAGTTGATGCGCGTGCACCAGCAACCGAACGACGATCAATTCGCGCGCTGGATGGTGAAAGAAATCGGCGTCGCCGCCGTGCCCGGTTCGAGTTTTTATATGAACCCTGCTGATGGCGCGGCCCAGGTGCGGTTTTGTTTTTGCAAAAAAGCAGAAACCTTAGCCGCCGCGGCGGAGAAGTTGAAGGCGTTGCAAGTGCCGCGTTGAAATTTTTTTCTGAAAGGCGGGGATTTCGAGTTGCTGCCGGAGGGTGGGGTGGTGATGCGGAGACGGGGGCAAAATAATGTGGCGTAACGCATTATTCCATTACGCCGCGTTGGCCAGATGATAATACTCGCCGCCTTGCGCGAGCAACTCCTCACCACTGCCGCTTTCTGCAACTTGCCCATTCTTCAACACGATGATCTGATCGGCATTCTTGATCGTCGACAAGCGATGCGCGATGATGATCACGGTGCGGTCTTGGCTCAATTCAAGAATAGCTTGATGAATCCGGCGCTCGGTTTTGGTGTCGAGCGCGCTGGTGGCTTCATCCAAAATGAGAATTTCCGGATCGCGCAAGATGGCGCGGGCGATGGAGATTCGTTGGCGCTGGCCGCCGGAGAGCTTGACGCCGCGGTCGCCGACGAAAGTGTCGTAGCCGTTCGGCAGTTCCATGATAAACTCATGCGCACCGGCTTTTTTTGCCGCCGCGATGATTTGCTCATTCGCGGGCGTTGCAAGCGCGCTGAAGGCAATGTTGAATTTAACGGTGTTGCTGAACAGAAAGGTGTCCTGGCTGACAATGCCGATTTTGCGATGATAGGAGGCGAGCTGGTAATTCGGTAACGGTTCGCTATCGAGCAAAATCTCGCCCTGCTGCGGATCATAAAAGCGCAGCAACAAATTGGCGATGGTGGATTTGCCGGCGCCGGACTCGCCGATGATCGCCGTGGTTTTGCCGGCGGGAATGGTGAAATTGACGTCGCGCAAAACTGTTTTCGGTGTGCCGTTGTAAACAAACGTCACGTCGCAGAATTGAATTTCACGTTGCAGGCCGGAAAAAATTTGGCGGCCATCGGCAATGAACGGTTTATCGTCGACCCGCAGCAAGTCATATACAAAATCGACATACGGCCGATTGCCGGCAATCTCCGTTCGCTGTCCATTGATGATTTTCGTCAACGGCACGATGCGGAGCAAAATATAGACGAAAGGCAAAAACTGCGTCAACATGAGCTGCGTGTCCATTTTATACATCGACATCGCGAGCAGAAATAGAACGATGATGGCAATCGAACCCAACACATCCGTCAGCGGATGCACGCCAAAGAATCGCGAGGTGCGCCGAAAAGTCATGCGCCGGCTGGCCTCGATCTTTTCATGAAGCTGCGGAATTTGTTCTTGCTCCTTGCTGTAAGATTTAATGAGTTGGATGCCGCTCAATGATTCGTACACGGTATTCATTAAATCTTGCGTCGCCGCCGCGCTCTGTTTGCCCAGATGTCGCGCGTTTTTTGTGTACTGCGAAATGACTATAAAAAAAACCGCGCCCAAAACCAAGGTCAACAAGGTGAGCGGCCATGACAAAATGAAGAGCATTGCGACCAGCACGAACAGCGTCAGCAGATTGGCCGTTAGCTCGACGAGCATTCGCATGAAAAATTCCATTTGAGTGGTATGCCCCATCGCCTTTTCGATAAGTTCTGCGACTTTGGCTTGATAATGAAATTCGATGCCGATGCGCATGAGCAGCGTCATGGCTTTCAGGCGCAAATCTGCTTGCAAGCGGTTGGAGAGCCAATGTCCCAATCTCATGGAAAGCATGATGAAAAGATTTTTGAGCAGAATTGCCGCCAGCACAAACCCAATCGAGAGCATGATTTGTTGCTGAGCGGAATAAGGCTGGAGCAATTCCGCCAGCCAGCGAAAAATCGCCGGCAAATTTTGGCCCGCATCCATTTTTTGCAAATTGCTCAACAGCGGCAAGAGCAAGCCGATGGAAATGCCGTCAAAGCACGAGCCCAAAATCGACAGCAAAATGACGAGGGCGACAAGGCGCCGGTACGGCTTGATGATACTGAAAAGAAATTTTGTTTTTTCGTGTCTTGACATTTACTGAAGCGCTTGTATTTCCTTTTGGTCTTGTGGCGTCAAATGTTGCCAGCGATGAAATTCAAATTGCGCTAGCTTTTCTTGCGACTTGCCAATGCCCCAAATGTAGCCGATCATCTGGCCAAAGCCATCGAGGCCTAACCCTAACAACAACGCCGAAATGACTCGCAGAAGCGGGACTTTTGGTCGAGCCGGTTTGTGCAGTTCTCGAAGGATGCGCCGCAGCCGCACCAATGGAATCAACGGCGCGCCGCCAATATATACGAGCCTCGCAAAGGCTGACATGGTTTTGAGACGCGTTCCCGCAAAAACTCGCCCGCAATGATATTGCGCGCGAACCCACGAAGATATTAATGAGAAATTCACATGAGAGGTTTTCGCCGCCGGCTCCAAATACAGCTCGTATCCTTTCTTGCGCAAATCCCAGTGCAACACCGTTTCGGCTTCCAGCATAGCTTCGAGCTGGTCGTCGCATTCGAGCAGAATCGCGCGCTTGTAACTGCTGTTATGGCCCGGCAAAAACTCCACAACGTCCGCAGCAGTCGGATCGATCCACGGGCCGTATCCAATCAAGAAATCGGCCCAACTCACCGCGGTGTTCGGATTGGCATTTCGTACCACCGGCCCGACCGCCGCATACGGTTGCCGGTGTGCTTCGATCAACGACGCGGCCCAATCCGGCATGGGAAAAGAATGATCTTCCGCGAGCGCAACAATCGGCGCGGCAGCCTGGCGAATGCCGGCGGCATTGGCTTTCGCGATTGAGGTGATTTCGCCGCATTCAACGACAAGAACTTTGAAAAATCCTTGCAGCTCTGCTTGCTCAAAATTGAGTTCGGTCTTGGACGGCGCGACGATGACCAATTCTAACCGATTCTGCACCGTTTGTTGGCGCAGATGCTGGATGGTTTTGCGAATGCTTTTCTCGTCATCCGGCGTGGCGAGAATCACCGACATGTCAGGAGTTGAATGCGTATTCATACTTTAGTTGCTAATGCGTTCAAATTCAGAAAAAAATTCTGAAAGTTTTATAACCAATGTAAGGAGTGGGGGCTCGTGAGCCAGCATCTTTCTGTCCTTAATTTTTCTGTCTTTGGGCGGATGCTCAAGCTGAAAACGCTCGCACAACAAACGGCAGAAAGAAGACAGAAAAATGGCGGACAGAAAAATTTTGTAGATTCAATTCCAATCAGTATTCATAAGAGTTTTATTCAATTTTTAAAAGCCTTCGAATTTAACAGGCTTGCCAAGCGCATCCGATTCGATGGCCGCGAGCGCGATCTGCACGGCGGCTCTGCCGTCTTCCAGCGTGCAATTCACCGGCAAATCATGGCGGATGACATTGATGAAATGCCGCCATTCCCGCCGATACGAAATTTTATAATCGCCGCCTTGGCGCATGATGGCAATTCCGGTTGGCAGGTCTTTTAACGTTTTCTTCAAAATATTCAAGCGTGTCGCCAGGCTTCCTTCCAGACTAGAGGTCGAATAAAATTCAAGGCCGTCAAAGCGGTACAAAGAAATGCGCAGCCGCCCGTTTTGCCCATAGATCTCGATCTCGTTGCTATCGCTGGTGCGCTCGGAGAAAAGCGACGAGATGGCCACGCCATTGCGCAGGCGCGCCGTTAGCGTCACGGTTTCGTCCGGCCACTCCGTCGATTTGCTGAAGGCGCAAATTTCTTCCACTTCGCTTTGCAGCAAACAACGCCAAAGATCGAAGTGGTGCACGGCGATTTCAAACAGCGCGCCGCCTCCCAGCTCGCGCCGATTTCTCCAGGCCGGCAGCGTTCGATGATAACGGATGGCGCTCGTCCACGTGCTGCGAATCGCTTCGATCGCGCCCAGGTCGCCGCGCTGAATAATTTTTTGCGCTTCTTGAATGAGCCGATGATGCCGCAAATTAAACCCAACCACGATTTTTTTATTGGTCATTTGAGCTTTCGCGATGAGACGATCACATTCCTCCAGGCACAGGGCGAGCGGCTTTTCGACGAAAAGATGTTTGCCGGCTTTCAAAACGGCCAGAGCGATTTCGACGTGGAATTGCGCCGGAACGCAAACCGCGATGACGTCGAGCGAGCGATCGTCGAGCAAAGCCCGATAGTCGGTATGGCGCTGCTCGATCTGAAATTGATCGGCCACTTTTTTGAGTTCATCCGGATTAACGTCTGCCAAAGCCATCACCCTCGCCTCCGGCAATTGCTGCAGCGCCGGCAAATGCAGCGTTGCCGTTGCTCTGCCGCAGCCAATGAAGCCCAGCTTGAGAAAATCTTCTGGTTTTGTCATTTTGAGATATAGTATAATTTGTGCAATTACTTTATTCCAGCCAGGCTGAAAGATCGCGCCGAATCAAGTCTTGCAGACGCAAAATATGGTCGCGAAAAATGGGGCGAAGCTTCTCCCGCGCCTCGGGCGGGCATGACGTTGCTTTAATGTTTCCCTTGTAATTTCCTAAACGGTGCGCCAGGTACCATCGAAACACCGGCGGCGGCAACACGTGTTTAAGCCTGTGGCGGATTGAAACCGGGGTGGCGTTGACGACGGCGCGCCACAACGGATTCTGCATTCCCGCCGCCGCGGTATTATATCGCGTCGAAATATCCGGCTGAAAATTTTCATCGACTTCGAGAAAACGGAAAATTTCTCGCAGCATCGGCAGGGGATTCTGTAAATCTTCATAAAGAAAAATGCGCAATTGGCTGGCCGGAAAAAATTTCAGGAAATGCTGCAACTGCGTGTCGTAAAAGCTGCCGCGAATGTATCGCGGCAGAGCCCACGGACGGCTCTCATCGTGGATTTTCTCCAGCGCAATAGCTCGCAGAAAATCCTTGGCCGGAGCGCGACCATTGCGCCAATGCATCAGAAATTGGGAGTAGGTGCGGTCAATTGGATTGCGCAGCACGGCCAGCAGCTTGGCGTGGGGAATGAATCGATGGATGCGCGCCGCCGCTGGCGGAATATAGAGATACAACGGCGAGGCCTCGCCAATCGCTTTTTCATCTTTCACGCCGTTGAAGAGAGCCAGATAGTCCTCGAGATTCGTAATGGAATCAGCTAAAATTGATCGTAAATCTGCCCTGGAAAGCCGGTCATATTGGCTGGTCTCCATCGCTTCGCCATGAAAGGCAAAAAATCGCGGTTCTTTTACGGGACTCAAGTAAATCTGCGGATGCTGCTTCAGATAGTGGTAGAGTGAAGTGGTGCCGCATTTGGCGGCGCCAATAATAATAAAATTCGGCCAGAGCATTTTGTGCAAACGGCAAATCAGTTTTTTAGACGCAATTGGAATTTTCCCGATGGTTTAATTTCGCCGCAAACGCCTCTCCGAAAAATCCCATCGCATTGATCACTTGCCAAAGCAGCAAAGTTCCGGCGAGCGGCAGCGCTTTTGTCCAACGCACTTGCGTGAACGGATAAAACAGCCAATTGCGCAAGTTAGCATGAAACTTCATTTCGCCGGCTATCGTGCCGGAACCGCGCTGGCGGCGAAGTTGGTGATAACGATACGCGCCTTTTCCATACGCATAATGCTGGCGGCAGAATTTATGTAACGTGAGATCATGCGCGTGATAAATCACTGCGTCTTCGGCGTAGATCATGCGCCAGCCGCGCTGTCGCCACCGGTCGCAGAGCTCGCGATCTTCGGAGGTTCTGAAATTCGCATTGAAGCCGCCCAGCTCGTGAAAACGTTGCGCCGGCAACGCCATGTTGTTCGAAGCGAAAAATCGCGCCTGCTGCGGATTCGCATTGTAATGCCGATACACAATATCGACAATGAGCTGGCTGGTGGTGGAGAACAAATTGTCCGTCAAGCGATTGATCGTGCGGCCGCCGGCAAGGCAGTCCGGCATTTCTGCAATAGTCGCCGCAAATGCTTGCAGCCAGTCGGGAGCAGGGGCGCAGTCATCATCGGTAAAAATGAGATACTCACCTTGGGCCTGCTGGGCGCCGCGGTTACGCGCGGCGGCGGGGCCGGCGTTCGGTTGTTTCAATAACTTCAAGTTGAGCTGTTTGCGTATGGGCGCCACGGCCGTCTCGAGCGACATTGGGCTGCCGTCATCCACCACGATTACTTCGAAGCGGTCGCGAGGATAGCGCAGGTTGGCAAGAGACTGAAGGCAAGTGGCCAGTTGTGTTGGACGAGAGTAGGTAGGAATGATAATGGAAATGAAGGGCTTGCCGGTGATGAGTGGATTCATTTATGTTTTAGCGATGCTCAATAAAATTTAACAGTTCCCGGTAAGCGTCGTGATAACCAAAGCATTTCACGTCCTTTTTATATCTTCGGTAAACGAGTTTGGCCAGCCTTTTGGTATAATGGGTTCTGTAATCGTTATGTAACCCCGGTTTGGTTCCGGTGGTATGCAAATGCGGCAGCTCCGGGTCGAGGTTGTGTTGAATCGCCAGCGTTCTCCAATCCTGGCGCAAATTTTAAAACTTTCCAATGTAATCCACCAATAATTTGCCCCGGTGATATAAATTGGCGTATTGGCTTTTAAAATGCCGGTCTGCCAGACGATCCGGAATTCGGGCCACCTGTTGGACAAAATCCGCAAAGCTCATCTCGGACGAAATACCGGGAAAAGTTTGTTCTTTCAAATAAAGTCCGTCCGGCCCGGAAGAGAGCACTTTGTCTTGATAACAGGATACCAGCCGGGAAAAAGGATTCCGGACAAAAGCAAATTTACAATAGCCCGGGTAGTCCTCTTGCAGCAATCCCACTTGATAGGCCGACCATTTTTCTCGCTGATGGATACGATATATCTCTTCAGTATGGATCCCGTAAGCCCTGGCGCTCATGTTGTTGATGGACGTGCAGGCAACTTTCGGAATGACCAGGTAAACCAGCTTACGGTCATCGAATACCAGGAACTCCCGGCCGGCGTCTTGCAATTGCTACCATCTGAAAGCAGCTTCGTGCCTAGCGGGCAGATCGGCCGGTACCAATGGACATGGTACAAGCTCGGTATATTCCTGAGCAGGGGCAGGATTGAGGGCGAAAGTTGTGTCAAAAAGATGCCGACGTGGACCACATCAGGCTGAAATTCAGCCAACACCTTGCATAGTCGCCAGTAGGCCCATGGATTCGCTGTCTGAAGCAAGGTGCGAAAGCGCGAAGTTGTCCCAAAGCATTCGTAGTCAGCCTGGCTTTCCGCTTTTCCCGGCCGTGCGCAGCTCGCAAAAAACCGGGCATCATACCCCCGCTTGCGCAGCTCATCTCGCAGCAAAAGCAGTTGGATCTCAGCGCCGCCAGTGGGTGTGGCATAATCGTTAACAATAAGGACTTTCATGTTTTTAAGCAGGCTTTCCCTTCTTCCATAAATCAGTGTATTGAGAGAAATCATAATCCTTATCGGAAACCAAAACGACTTTCCCTTCTCTGGTCGATACTTCTGCGGCTTCGACAACCGCCAGACTGCGATATCCATCGTGTAAATCCGGACTGACGGTTTGCCCGTTTCGCACGGCTGTAACATACTGCGACAACGCGGATTGATAAGACGGCTCACGCCCAGGCGCGGTGAGGCTTTCCATCAACGCCGGGCTAAGAGCGAGAGAGCGCAGCCCATGACGCAGTCGTTTGAAGCGGGAATGGCTGGAGACCGCCTCTGTGATTTCGACTTCCACGGAATGATGACGATCAACACTGAGCTTCGCCTGACGGCCATAGATTTCAATCCGGTCATCTTCCACCGAGCAGATCGAAAAAAACGATTGAATCGGCAAGCCGTTGGCGAGCCGGCATTGCAAAATCACACTATCACCCTCAGTGTACTGAGACCGCGCCTCGGCAAAAACTTCGCAGATTTCGTTTTCAAAGAGGAAGCGGAGCAAATCAATATGATGCGAGGCCAGATCCAACAGTACGCCGCCGCCGGTTTTGCGCGCTTGTTTCCAAGCCGGCATCTCAGGCTGTAGTGAAGAAAAGACCGTTCGCACACTGACCAGCTCGCCGAGCCTGCCGGACTGAATATGATGTTTGACAGCGCGATAAAGCGGATTAAAACGATAATTGAAACCGATCATTCCAACCCTGCCGCATTGACGCCAAACCCGCAAAACCCTGTTTGCATCATCGAGATTGGTTGCCAGCGGCTTTTCCAAATAAACATGCTTGCCCTGCTGCAAGGCCGCAATCACCGCCTCGGCATGAAGCAAAGGGGGCAGGCAAATCACAACGGCTTCCGCCTCGGTCTTTTCGAGCAATTCCTGATAATGAGCAAAGGCACTAGCTTTTGTCGCCCGCCGTTTGGCTTCTTTTCGCCGCTCAGGGTCAAGGTCCGCTATTGCGACTAACTCAACATCCGGCAAAGAAGTCAGGACATTGAGATGAACCCACTGCGCAATGCGACCACAGCCAATCAGTCCGATTCTAAGACCGGCCATAAGCGTCCACCTTTTTCTTTGTCAAGACATAGTTCCGCCATGTCGCCGCCAATATCTTGGGAAGGCGATTTAGTGGCTTGATGATTAATCGAATCATTCCCTGCGAATAGCCTCTGAGCTGATGTTTTTCACCGCGAGATCAAACAGGTGTTGGCACCCCGCGGTCACCTACAACTGTTCTGGCCTTTCCATCCTCATGATACTCCATTTCCGTATTCACCGCCCACACATCGTTAGTCTCGCCAACAATATTGCGCGCCGCGTACACGCCGGTGAGCATCGAATGATCCTGATTGTTATAGCGGTGCAAGCCGTTGCGCCCGATGGTTTGCAGATTGGAAAATGATTCGAGATACTTGCGGATGACCGCCAAATTCTCTTGATACATTTGATCGTAAACCGGATACGCTTTTTTCATGCGCACCACCGTGGCGTCGATCACTTCGCGCGGCTCGATCAAACCAATTTGCGCGCTTTCGCGAATGCCGGTTTCGATCAGGCGTTCATCGGGCCAATGCCACTCTTCGTCTTTGTCCCACAGAAAATATTCCAACCCGAGCGAGGTATGCGCCGGATCGGGAACCATGTCCGGACTCCAATTTTTGTAATTTTGCACGCGGCCCATTTTGACCTGCGGCGTGTGAATGTAAATCCAGTTGTCCGGAAAAACTTGCTCGCGGTTGACGATGAGCACGACGGTGAGATAATCGCGATAACGCAAGCGGTTCGCCGCTTGCAAAATTTCTTTCGGCGGCAAGGGCTCGAGCGCGTTGATCAGCTCGCGCAGCGGCATGGTCGAAATAAAATGATCGCCGCCAAATTCAACGGTTTTGCCGTCTTGAGTTTTTCCATAAATTCGCTCGACGCGGCGGCGGCGATGACGAATGCGATCGACGCGCACGCCGTGAATCGTTTCATTCCCCTGCCGCGCCAGCCGCGCTTTGCAGCATTCCCACATCATGCCGGGGCCGAGGCGCGGATAATGAAATTGGTCGATGAGGGAGGTGATGGTTTCGCCATGGCGGGAACGGCCATTGCCAACCAGCGCGTCACGCACGGCTTCGCGCAAGGAAAGATTCTTGATGCGCTGCGCCGCCCAGTCCGCCGAGATTTCCTTGCAGGAAATGCCCCAAATTTTTTCCGTGTAGGTCTTGAAAAAAATGTTGTAGAGGCGGTAACCGAAACGTTGCGCCACCCATTGCTCGAAGTTGATTTGTTCTTTCTGCCGGAAGAGCCTGGCTTTCGCATAGCTGAAACCGACGAGCGCGGTTTCCACCGGGCCGAGACCGGCCAAAACGTTCATCGCCCGCAGCGGGTAGTCGAAGAATTTGCCGCGATAATGAATGCGCGAAAGGCGCGGCCGCAGCAAAAAATCTTCGTCAAGAATTTCATGCCACAGCTCGTTGATATAAGGCGCTTTGGAGAAAAAGCGGTGGCCGCCGATATCGAAACGATAGCCGTTGTAGTTCACCGTTCGCGAAATGCCGCCGACTTGCGCGTCAGCCTCGAGCACGGTCGTGCGCTTCCCGAGCTTGGATAGTTCATAGGCGGCGGTCAATCCGGCGGGACCGGCTCCAATAATTAGCGTTTCCGACATGATGATTTTGCGGTATAAAAACGCATCACCCCAACGATGAACGCGAGGCCGCTGGATAAAAAATAAAGCCCATGCCACGGCAAAACCCGCAGCATGAATCCGAAACCGCGTTGCTGCCGAAAGAACCGATAAAGCGGCGCATTCAGTGCGAATAAAATAATAATTCCGACCGCCGCGAAGACGAAAGCCGCGGGCCGCCAAATTCCCCAAATCCCCGATCCAAGACTGCCGAAGCTTAACAGGACACTGATACGGCTTGACGGTTTTAAATTTAAATCGTTAACCATATGGCGGTCGCGTAAAATCAATTCCGTCCACGGCAGCGCACGTTGGAAAAAGTCGGTTTTCAGCATGGATAGCGCTTCCCAGCGTTTCAGATGTTTTACCCGGAGCGCTTTTTCGAGGCGAATCCGATAACCGGCCTTTTTGAGGCGATAACCCAACTCAACGTCTTCGATGCAAGGTTGGCGGTAATTTTCATCAAAGCCGTCCATTTCTAAAAAGATCTCCCGCCGGATCGCGCCGCAGGCGCCCCAAAATGTCGAAGCTTCTTCGTGGCCGGTTTGATGCACGTAGTGATGCAACAGATTGCGATATTGGGAAAGGAAATTGGCTTCGCCGGGCGCATCGTCATAAGATCCCATCACCGCCGCCAGGGCGGGATCGCGTTGAAACGCCGCGAGGAGCTTTTGAATTGCGGCAGGCTCCACGGTCACATCCGCATCGAGGAAATAGAGAATATCGCCTTGCGCCCGCCGCGCTCCGTAGTTGCGCGCTTTTGCCGGACCGCTGGGGCCGGCCAGGCGCAGGACGCGCATCCCCATTTTCTCGGCAAACGGTGCCGAGCCATCGCTGCCGCCGTCGGCGACAATAATGATTTCCAACGGCGCCGGATTTAATTTGGCCAAGCTGGATAAACACTGCCGGAATTTTTCGCCGCCATTGTATACCGGGACGATGATGGAAATTTTTGGCGCATTACTGGGAGGCATTTACCAAACGCTCGCGGAGTTTTTCCTTCAAACTGTAAATTTTTAAATGCGGGATTTTTCCCCCGGTAATTTCTTTATAGCCGCCGTCAAATTCAACGTCTTTATCCCAAACAAAGTAGTAGTCAATGTTATATTGCTCGAGCTTGGCGAGGAGAGCCTCGCGCGGCTTGCGGCCGGTGGCGCCATAATATTTGTAATTATTCAGAAAGGCGAGACAGGTGGTCTTGACCCACTGTTCGTCCGAGGCAATGTTGCCATGCAAATCCCCAGCGTTGTTTAATTTTACGCTCAACGCATAAAGATTTTTACCCGGCGCTTGAGCGATGGTTAGCAATCTTAGCGGTTTGAGCGCGAACGAAGCGAGCAGGAGGATCGGCGCCAAGGTTATTAAAGCGCGCCGGAAAATCGACGTCTGATCTTTAAAGAACAACCCCGGCAAAGAGGCGGCCAGGAGCATGAGAAGAAAACAGGTGAGCTGCAAATATCTCGCTTCGACAATAATCAACATATAGCCGCCGGAATAGAGGCCGATCGTCAACAAAGTCTGTAGCACGACGTTTTGCCGTCTCTGTTTAGCCGCCCACCCGCAATAGACAAGTCCGGCCATGATGATGATGACGGCGCTGACGGAAAAAGATTTAAACACGGCGATGGTCGCATGGAAATTTGTTCGCAGACGGCTCCATCCCGGCAGCCATGCAGAAATCAAGTTGGATACGGTTGGCGCCGCGGCATTGCCGGCGGCGCTATCCGCAGTGGTCGGCGCTTCAAATTGAATGTACGACGGATCTTCCCAGCCGCTAATGGCCGTGGGATTGGTCGGGGCGATAAGCATGCGCGTATGATGTTGGCCCATTCTCCCGATCTTGGCGTTGTAGCTCGCGGCGGTGCTGAACGTCAGCCGGTCATATTTGCGGCTGAGCAGAAAAATCCAGCTTCCACTGATCAGAAAAAAAACGCCGAGGCCAAAGATAAAATTTTTTATGACGGTTTTCTTTTCGATCTTTGTCGCGCTGCCGAGATAATGGAGGCCATTGAAAAGCACAAAATGCGCGACAAAGAACGGCAACCCAAAACTTTTGGCGAGATAGGAGAGGCTTCCCAGCGCTCCGCCCAGCCAACCGTGATATTGGCGCCGGTTGTAACCAGGATCGAAAATAATAACGAGATAAAAAATGAGCGTGGTGGCAATCAGCAAATCCGGCGTGATGGCGCCGTAGGCATAACGCAAAATCACCGGAATCAAGGCCAGCAGCAGAACACCACGGATGAAGCCGGGTATTTCAAATCGATACGATAACCGGAAAATTCCGAATAATGCCAGCGCGCCAATGAGCAGCGCCAGGATTTTCGCCGCCAACAGCGGCGACGCGATCAAAGACAGCGGCAGGGTTAACAACCAGGAGAATAAAGGCCCCCAATACCCATTGAGCGCCTCGGAAAAATTATGCTGAAGATATTTTTGCGCGATCGAAATATATGAAACCCCGTCAGGGTTGATCTGGTGTTGATAATCGGTGAGCAGATAAATGCCAAATCCAAAGTAGACGGCAAGAGCAAAGATAAAAAACCGCCTAATTTTGACCGGATGATTTTTAGCGCGCGCTTTTTCAAACGCCGCTTTTTCGTCTGCCGCGCCATTAATTCCAGCTTGTTTGATAACCATATTTTTTAGATCTTTGGCCGAGCGTGTTGCGTCAGCCCGGGGCGCAGCTCCGCCGTCCTCAACGCCAAGCGCAATTTTGCCGAGGTTGAGCTAAATGGGGGGTGATTAAGCTAACACGGTTTTTTCCCGAACCGGCGCCAAGAGCGCGGGATCGACTTCAACTTGAATGCTGCGTTTTAATAGGTCGACCGAAATAAATACGCGGCAGTTGCGATTCTTTCGCGAGAGCACGCGGCCGTAAATGCCGGCCAACGGGCCGGCCACGACTTCGACTTCGTCTCCGGCGCTTAAATAGGCAATTTCCGTAAAAACCAGCTGCGATCCGAGCATCACCTGCAAGCTGGCGATTTGTTCGTGCGGTATGCTCGAAAGGTTGGGCCAAATATTGCCGACAAATTTAACCACGCCCGGGATTTGCAAAATTTCATGATAGCGTTGCCAAACCGGTCCGAGGCGAACGAGCAAATAACCCGGCAGCAGGTTCTTTTGCACGCTCCGCACGCGAGCGCCCCAATGAACCCGCGTCGTGTAATCTGCCAAAAAAGTTTCGACGCCGAGAGCAACAAGCCTCTGGTTGACTTGCCGCTCATGGCGGCTTTTACAATAGATCGCATACCATTGCGCTTGCTCGGCAATATTTTTTTTTGCTGAAGCTGCCATGCCGCTCTGTTGAAGTTAAATAAAGATACAAACCCTGGCTTAGTTGTGCAGAAAATACATACGGCGAATTTATTGGGCGGTATGGAAAACGAAAAATATTGAAACGAGTTTATACCCGAAAAACTGCTTGTAAATTGGGCGATTTACGCTTATATTCTAAATTTATATTCTGTAAAATTAAGGACGTTCTTCGATCTTATAGGATTTAACCAGGAGACCTGTTATGGAAACTTTGCACGAGCTGCTGAGTCGCCTTTATGATGTGGAAGCCATTATTCGCTGGGGTGGGATGGCGATGATTTGCGCCATTGTGTTTGCGGAAACCGGCCTGATGGTCGGTTTCTTTTTGCCCGGAGATTCGCTTTTGGTGACCGCCGGAATTTTTGCGGCTGACGGTCATCTCGACGTTTATTCTATGCTCATTTTGGTTTCACTATGCGCCGTGGTCGGCGATCAATTGGGATATTTTATCGGCCAAAAAACCGGCCCGGCGCTTTTCACGCGCGAAGATTCATGGCTGTTCAAGCGCAGTCACGTTCTCCGCGCGCAAGCGTTTTATGAAAAATACGGCGCCAAAACCATCGTCATCGCCCGTTTTGTGCCGATCGTGCGCACCTTTGCGCCGGTGGTCGCCGGCGTCGGCCAGATGAATTACCGGCGTTTTGTGAGATATAACGTGTTCGGCGGCATTCTCTGGGTGGGGAGCATGATTCTGACGGGCTATTTGATCGGCACGGCCCTGCCGAATATCAATAAGCATATTCATCTCGTTATTGGCGTGGTCGTCTTTTTGTCCATTTTGCCGGCCATCATCGAGGTGATGCGCGCGCGCCGCCGAAAAAATTAGTTGCAAGCGTTTGGATAAATTTAACCAACAGGAGTAACGAACAGATTTCATCATTCTCACACGGAGGGAGAATTATGTCATCCAAATTCGTACGCGGTCTCGGGCTGTTCGATTCGACAATGATCGTCGCCGGCTCGATGATCGGTTCCGGCATCTTCATCGTTTCCGCCGACATCGCTCGGCAAGTCGGCGCGCCCGGCTGGTTGCTGATGGTGTGGATTCTCACCGGCGTATTAACAGTGATCGCGGCGCTGAGTTACGGCGAGCTGGCGGCGATGTTTCCGGACGCCGGCGGCCAGTACATTTATCTTCGCGAAGCGCACGGCCCGCTGTCGGGATTTCTCTACGGCTGGACGCTTTTTCTCGTCATTCAAACCGGCACTATTGCTGCCGTGGCTGTGGCCTTCGCCAAATTTTTAGGAGTTTTGACCCCCGCAGTTTCTGCCACCAACACGCTCTTCTCCATCGGCCCCATCGATTTTTCCACTCAACGTTTGGTCGGCATCGCCATCATCGCGCTGTTGACCGCGGCCAACACCCTCGGCATTAAAACCGGCAAAACCGTGCAAAACCTTTTTACCGCCGCGAAAATCGGCGCGCTGGCTTTGCTGGTTTTGGTCGTGCTCTTTGTCGGGCGCAATGAAAATGCGGCGGTACACGCGGCGGATTTTTGGACGCCGCTCGTGAACGGCAATACGCTTACTTTCATGGCGCTGATGATTGCGGTCGGCACTTCGATGGTCGGCTCCTTATTTTCCGCGGATGCGTGGAACAACATCGGCTTTGCCGCCGCGGAAGTGAAAGAGCCGCACCGCACCGTGCCGCGCGC
>Ga0247727_10008712_pt1 | contig 18704 bp, 12 predicted proteins | sample WisWelCaveWW1625_FD_202498 | JGI IMG/M metagenome (GOLD analysis project Ga0247727, IMG submission 202498) | Biofilm microbial communities from Wishing Well Cave, Virginia, United States - WW16-25 | ecosystem: Environmental > Aquatic > Deep subsurface > Groundwater > Cave microbial mat | place... | reverse complement strand
ACCTCCGAAGGCAAGCTGGGCAAGTATGTGCGTTCAATGCTGAACGCCTCCCGGCAACTCAACTCTGCGCCGGAGAAAATGGGGGGCGGCCATTAAAGTGGCGGCCCCTAAACATGTGGTAGTGATCGGCGGCGGGCCGGCGGGGCTGGCCGCCAGTTACGATCTGCTTCGGGCCGGGCAGCGGGTGACGCTGTTAGAGGCGGCCAAAGATTTCGGCGGTCTCGCCAGTTCCTTCAAGCTCGAAGGTCATCCCATCGAACGCTTCTATCATTTTATCTGCCGCTCCGACAACCAGCTTTTCAAATTGGTGGACGAGTTGGGGCTGGGCGACAAATTGCACTGGCGGCAGACTCGCACCGCCTTTTACTACAATGGCCGCTACTATTCGTTTGGCACACCGCTTGACTTAATGCGCTTCTCCGCTGTACCGTGGCTGCAACGCCTCCGCTTTGGACTGCACGTTTTTCGCTCACGCTATCGCTCGCAGTGGCGCTGGCTCGATCAAATTCCGGCCAAACCCTGGCTGATCGAGAACATCGGCGAGCAGGCTTATAACATCATCTGGCATCCCCTGCTCAAAGTGAAGTTTGGCGACTATGACGAAAAAATTTCGGCGGCCTGGATCTGGCACCGCATCTGGCGGGTAGCCAAGTCGCGGCGCTCCTTGCTTGAGCGCGAGTCATTTGGCTATCTGGAACATGGCACGGCTACGCTGGTCGAACACATGCTGGCCTGGATGCGGACGCAGCCGAATGCCGACCTGCGGCACGGCGTGCGCGTGCAACCGTTGGGTGTGCGCGACGGCAAAGTGGCCGAAGTACGCGTTGGCGAAGAGTCCATCCCCTGCGATGCCGTCGTTTCGACCGTGGCCCTGCCGTCGTTGGATCGGCTTGCGCCGGGACAGACCAGCGATTATTTTGCCAAAGTTCGCGAGGTGAAATACATCGGCGTGGTTTGCATGTTGCTGAGCCTCAACCGCTCCTTCAGCCCCAATTTTTGGACCAACATCAACGATCCCCGCATCAGCTTCAACGGCATCATCGAGCAAACCAACCTCAACGAAAATTTGCAAGCCGCCGGTCTCCACGTCATCTACATTCCGTTTTACCTGCCGACCAGTGAGCCCCGTTACACCGCGCCCGACGAGGCGTTGTTCGCCGAATACACTGCGATGCTCAAACTCCTCAACCCCGCTTTTGATGAAAGCTGGGTGAAGGAGTGGCACGTCTTTCACGCACCCTATGCCCAGCCGATCTTTACGACGAATTTTGTCGAGTTGATGCCTGCCCATCGTTCACCCGTGCGCGGTTTGTACGTGACCGACTCCACCCAGTTCTACCCCGAAGACCGCACCATCAGCGCGGCGATTGAACAGGGCCGCAAAGTTGCCGCCATGATCATGGCCGATGATCTCAGTTCATGACCTTGATCACCGTTCCCTGCGCGGTGTGCGGCGGCTCGGCCTTTGACCGGGTGTACACCGCCACCATTTCCGATCCTGACTCTGATCCCGCCCCTTATTTTTCCTCCTCCCGCCTCCGCGCCGGATATTTGCCCATTGTGCGCTGCCGGGAGTGCGGATTGATGATGACGAATCCGCGCGACGACGACGCAACATTGGCCCGCGTGTACGCCGGGCTGGAAGACAAAGTGTATGCCGCCGAGGACGACAATCGGCGTCGCACTGCTCACGAGCATTTGTCACTCGTCCGAACCTTTCGCCCACCGCCGGGGCGATTGTTGGATGTGGGTTGCGCCACCGGGATGTTTGTGTGCGCGGCGCGAGAGGCGGGGTGGGAGGCGGCTGGTTTGGATGCGTCGGCTTGGGCGGTGGCGTATGCCCGCCAGCGTTGCCCGGGGGCCAAGTTTGTGTCGGCCCTGTTGGAAGAGGCGGCCTTCCCTGCCGACAGTTTCAATGTCATCACCTTGTGGGATGTGATGGAGCATGTGCGATCCCCGGCTGAGACATTGCAAACCGTTCGCCGTTGGCTGGCCACCGACGGCTGGTTGTTCCTCAACCTGCCCAACGCCGACAGCGGGATCGCAAAACTAATGGGCAAACGCTGGGTGCTGTTGTTGCGCGAACACTTGTGGTATTTTTCGCCGCCGCCGATGGCGCGGCTTCTGCGCCAAAACGGTTTTGAACTGATTCGGACACGCCCTAATTTTGTCCGCTTCTCAGCCGTCAACATTGCCGGGCGGCTGGCGCAGTATCCCAATTGGCTGGGCGGCTTGTCGCGCTCGGTGGCCGGCGCAGAGGTATTGAAACGATTGGCGCTCCGTTTTCCGATGGGGGAGATGAATGTGGTGGCAAGGAAGGTGAGAGACTAAAGACTGAAGACTACTTTCTTTTGAAGACCAGCATCCCATCACTGCCGTAAATGGCGGTGGGGATTTTTTGCTCAAGGGCGTAATCTGCGAGAAAGCGGGGATCAGTCAATAACGTGCGGCGGCCATAGACTTCGAGCATGACGACGTAATCGGGTTTGCGGTCGGCAATGAGGTCGGCGGACATGGCGTAGTTGATGACGAGTTGTTCGCGCGGCAGGGGATAGTAAGGCACAGACTCTGGCGAGACGAGGCCGATGGTGTCGAGAATGCGCGCGCCCGAGAAATAGCCCATCGCGCCGATATCGCCGACGGCGATGACGGTTTGGGGCGTGATTTGCGGCGCAAGTTCGCCGCCTACCTGCGCGTAAAGTTGTTCGAGTTTGAACCAGGCCATATTGGGCGCAGGACGTGAGGGACCGTGATCGGGTGACAGCACCCAGGCGCGGAGGGAGAAGAGGAGGAAGAGGGTGCAAGGGAGCAGAAACGTCAAACGAGAAACGTCAAACGACAAACGTTTGAAGATGGTGACATGCGATAAGCCATCGGCGATATGCGATACGCTGCCGAGGAGGCCGATGAAGTAAAGAGGCAGGGGCGGGGTGAGATACCAGCGAAAGATGAGGGGGTTGGCGGCGGCAAAGGTGGCGAAGTAGAGGAAAGGGTAGGCGCCGATGGCGAGGGCGCGAGTGTCCCGTTTGATGAACGACAGCCAGCCGATCAGATAAAGCGAAAGATAGACGACGATTCCGGGCAGGGGCCAGAAGTTGCCGTAAGGCAGTTTTTCGAGCGTGGCGTTTTCGACGAAGGGGTTGCTGTAGTGTTGCCACAACCGCACGAAGGCCTCTTCGGGATTGAGTTGATAAGTGACGCTTTTGGCGGCGATGGAGTGCGGCACCGGCGTGCCGAAGTAGAGCGTGGCAAAGACGAGCCACGGGATCAACGGGGCGAGGAAGAGGGCGATGGTTTTGTGTATTGAGTATTGTGTGTTCAGTATTGCGTATTTCGTATTGCGTAGTCCGGGGAGGAGGCGCAGGCCGTAGTCGAGGCTGATGGGGCCGAGGAAGATGAGGGCGTCGGGCCGAGTGAGGAGGGCGAGGGCGGCGATCAACCCCCACGCCGGGCGGCGATGTAAATAGAGAATGGCGGTGAGCGTCAACAGCATCACACATACCGAGGTCTCCATTCCACCGATAGCGAAGGTGACGCTGAAGACAGCGACGGCATACAACAGGCTGGCGGCGACTCCAACACGACGGCGGCCACTAAGCCTCTCACCGAGAACAACCAACAGCACGCAGGTTACGCCATCGGCCAAAGCGTTCACCCAAATGGAGAGGGCGGGAAAGTTTTGCGTTTGTAGGATCAGCGACAGCCCGGTCATGAGCAAAGTGTAGAGAGGCGTAGTTGTGCCCATCACCCGCTCGCTGGGGTTGTAGACAAAGCCCGCGCCGTTCACCAGATTGCGGGCGTAGCGATAGGTGATGTAAGCATCGTCCACGATGCGCTCGCCGGGCAGGAGGCGGAGGATGACGGCGAGGGCGAAGATGGCGATTAAAACGTAAAACGTAAAACGTGAAACGACAAACGATAAACGATATGCCATGCGCGTGATTATACGGGAGGACATTGGGTTGTGGGTTGTGCTGGCGCTGGCCGCCGGATTGAAGGCGGTGATATTGGCGCTAGACGTCGTGCCTTTCAACGCCGATGAGGCAGTGGTGGCGCTGATGGCACGGCACATTTTGGTTGGGGGCGAACGCCCGGTGTTTTTTTATGGGCAAGCCTATCTGGGAAGTTTGGATGCCTGGCTGATCGCGGGCGCGTTCTTGATTTTTGGCGAAACAGTGACGGCGATCCGGATTGTGCAGAGCGCGTTGTATCTCGGAACGATTGCGACGACTTATCTGCTTGGTCTCAAAATTTTTGGTTCGCGCTGGATCGCCGGTGTCGCCGCCTTGCTGTTGGCTATCCCCACCGTGACCCTCACCCTCTACACTACGGCGACGCTGGGCGGCTACGGCGAGATGTTGTTGATTGGCAATGTTTTGTTACTTTGGGCGTTACGATTGCGAGGGGCGCATACTCAGGTGCGGGCGCACCCATGGGTGCGGGCGCACACGCTGGTGCGCCCCTACGAATGGTTATTGTTTGGGACGCTGGCCGGGTTTGGCTTTTGGGCGTTTGGGTTTTTGGGTGTATACATTCTGCCAATCTGCATGACTCTTCTTTGGCCGAAGTTGAACCGCGAAGACGCAGGCGAACTCGTTCGCACGGACGCGAAGTTTCTTTTGGTTTTCCTTCGCGATCTTCGCGCCTTTGCGGTAAATTATTTTTTGGCGTTCGTCGGCTTTGCTCTTGGCAGTAGTCCATGGTGGTTTGCCACACTATTCGGGGCGACGACGTTGACGGAATTGGGCGGGTCGGCGATTGCCGGAGCGTCGACGGGCGGCCTCCTGGTCGAAGCCTTCAAGCACGCCTTTTATTTTGTCGTCCTCGGCCTGCCCGTCATCATCGGTGTCCGCTCCTCGTGGGCGGTGCGCTGGCTGGCCCTGCCCCTGTTTCCATTGGCGTTGGTGTTGTTTATGGGCGCAGTGGGGCGGGCGGCTGGTCTTTCGCTCGCCGGATTACGCGCCGGATGGCGACGCACAAGTTGGCTTGGGAATCCAACGGGCGCAGAATTGGGGCGCGCGCTTCTGCTCGGCGTGTGCGCCACCCTCATCGTCGCCTTCATCGTCACCCCCTTCGGCGCTGATCCATCGGGGCGATACTTTTTGCCGCTGGCGACGCCATTGGCGCTTTTCACTGCCGATCTGTTGCATCGCGTGCGGCGCGAATACCCCCGACTGGCGATGACGTTGTTGGCCGGACTCCTGGCCTTCAACGCCTGGGGCCACGTGGAGGCCGCCTCTGCTTTCCCGCCCGGCTTCACCACCCAGTTCGATCCCGTGGCGCAAGTGGATCAGCGCAACCTGCCGAAGGTGATCGAGTTTCTGATGGCGCACGGTGAGAGGCGGTGCTACAGCAATTACTGGGCAACATTTCCGATTGCATTTCTCTCGCGTGAGCGCATCGTCTGTGCGGCGCGCTTGCCCTATCACCTCGACTTCCGCTATACGTCGCGCGACGACCGCTATCCGCCGTACACCCGGGCCGTGGCCGACGCCGACCGTGTTGCCTACGTCACCACCAAACACCCGCCGCTTGATGACGCCATTCGCGCGGGACTGAATCGCCTTGGCGTGGGCTATGCCGAACACACCATCGGCGACTTTCATATCTTCTATCAATTGTCGCGACGAGTGACGCCCGATGAGTTAAGCATCTATTCTGAGGCCCCATAAGCGATGTCTTTTCTGCCTATTCAAGTGCTCACCTCGCAGTTGGGGGCCTGGCAGCGCCAGTGGAATGAGGGCTGGATGAAACCCGAGCGCCCGGATTGGCGGTCGGCAGTTGCGGCGCTGACCGGAGCGATCCTGATCTGGCCGCTGGTGGATCGTCTGCCGATGTTGGGGTTTGATTGGCGCGTATATTTTTGGGCGCGCGACTTCCAGCAGTATCCACCATGGACAGAGTGGGCGCTCGCGCCTTTGCTGGCACTGCCGTGGCGATTGGGCCTGAGCGGGTTGAACGCATTGTTGTTGACGACCGTTGCTATAGCGGTATCCCGTGAGGTTTATCTCAAAGCCGGACGAATTACATCTTCAACCACCAGCGAAGCGTTGGGGTGCGTCCTGTTGGCGCTGTTCACACCGCCGGTCATGATTCTGTTGTGGGTTGGCAACATTGAGGCGGTTGCCATGTTTGGCATGTTGATCATGCCAGTGGGTGTGGCCTGGGTGTTGCTTAAGCCGCATCTGGGCCTGTGGGCCGTGCTCTCGCGTCGCTCGTGGATGATTTGGGCGGCGGCCTTCGGAATTGTGACTCTGGTCGTTTGGCAGCTCTGGCCTATGCGAGTGCTGGGCACGGTCTCTGAACGAATTCAGCATCCCTCGGCCTTCGGCTGGGCCAGCCTGGGCTGGCCGATGATCCTCCTTGGCATACTCCTGCTTTTCCGGACGCCGCCGGAGCCATTGGCGTTGATGGCCGCTGGCTGTTTCTTTTCACCTTTTCTGATGCCACAACACTTTGTCTTGTTTCTGCCTGCGCTGGGCAAGGTGCGGGGAGGTAGACGACTCGTACTCTGGGCGGCGGCCTGGTTGTTGATAATCCCATTAATGTTTGATGGCTGGGCCAAATGTCTGGCTTTGGTATTTCCGCTGGTTGTGTGGTGGATGTTGCAGTCGCCGCTGGCCGCCCAAAAGTGAATCAGAGCGTGTCGTGATCCACGGATCCTCTAAGCAATGTCACAGCCAGCTCTGCCCCCCACACGACGAACAGCAACGTCCGCAATGGGATCGTGATCCAATATCCCCAAACCATCCCGCGCGAGAGCAACACCGGCCATTCCAGAAAACTGACGACGGCCAGCACCAGCGCCAACAGCACCCCGCGTAAATTTGGAAAGGTCAACAGGATCAAGGGCAGGAGCATTTGTTGCCACTGTGGACTCCAGCCTTTTGACCACAGCACAAAGATGGCCCAGGTGAAGCCAAACAGGGTGACGGCCCCACGATCATTCAACGGCCCTGACTTCCAACGCCGGCTCCAGACCCAAAGATAAATTGCAGCGAACGGGATGATAGTCAACCAGCCTGGCAGACGAGAAGGATTGTGGATCGGCAGGGTGGCCCGCGAAAGCTCGAAGTGATCCAGGTTGGGGCCGAAGTTGCCGGTGATGGGCTTCCCGTCGGGCGTTTGCAGGTTGTTGTCGAGCATCGCCCAGACCGTGCCGTAGGACGATTTTGAGGCTTGGGCGGCGAGCGAGGCCGTGGCCACCGCAGGCGCGCGCCAGAGGAACGGGGCCAGGGTGATTAAGCACACGACGGCGACCCCGGCGGTGATGGCGAGGCTCCGCTTCAATGACCGAGTCCGCCAGACGACGGGCAGAAGCAATATCGGCACCAGTTTCGTTATCGCGCCTAACCCCAATGCCACCGTGCTGACGCCATCCCGTTTTTCCAACAACGCCCACAATGCCAGTAACATCCAAAACGTTGTCAGGCCGTCAAACGTCCACGCGCTCAACACGATGAGTGCGGGCGACAGGGCATAAATCCACAACAATTGTTGCGCGCTGGGCGGCGGTTGCAGGCGAGCGGCAATCCGCCAGAACAACCAAAAGTTGGCAACATCAACGACGAGGAGAAAAAAGGCCAGCCGATAAGCGTAGGAGTGGAAAGGTAGAAGTTCTCCGCCACTGCCCAGCTTGAGGAGGGCGATGGATAGGTAGGGAAAGATTGGCGGGAACTCGTACCAATAATCAATGAGCGGCCAGCACGGCGTGGGGCTGATCGGGCAGTGGCCCGGCACGCTCCAACTGGCGATGTTGTAATAGTGCTGGAAGTCGCCGTACTGAAACCAGGCTTCGATGGGCAGAGCGATGAGCAACACCGCCCGCAGGCTAACGAACAACAGCAGAGCCACCATCGGAGAGTGCAGTTCGACTTTGGAAGCAGGGGACATGGCAGATTTCGGTTGGAGATTGTACCCGCATTTGGTAGACTATGGCCTCCTCTATGGCCCTAACCACTCGTCGCCTCGCCGCCCTCATCTTCTTCATCGGCCTGTTCGCTATGGCGACCCGGGTGGCGGTGGACTCCGACACCTTCTGGCATTTGCGCGCCGGAACGTGGATGCTGGACAACGGGCGGCTTCTCAACTTCGACGCCTTCTCGCATACCCGCGCCGGGGCCGAGTGGATCAATCACTCGTGGCTGTCGGAGATTCCGATGGCGATCCTCTACCGCCTCTTCGGGTTTGGCGGACTCAACCTGGCGACGGCCCTCATCGTATGGCTGACGTTCTTCGCCGTCTATCACTCGGGTTCGGGCGGATCGTATTTGCGGGCCTTCATCATCGTGCTGGCCGCCACGGCCTCGGCGGTGTATTGGTCGGCCCGCCCGCAGATCGTGTCCTTGTTGTTCACCGCTCTCTTCGGCTACATCTTGATTCTGTATCGCCAGCGCGGAGTCAACCGGTTGTGGTTGTTGCCACTGCTGATGTTGTTATGGGTGAATTTGCACGGCGGTTTTGCGATTGGTTTCATTTTGCTGGGCGTGACGTTCGTAGGGGAATTGATCCATTGGCTGGTTGCGTGGGCGACCACGCAGGGCCGGACGTACACACAGGGTTGGGCGACCACACAGGGTCGCCCCTACGGGTGGGCCTGGTTGGGAGCGATCGGGGTCTTGTGCGTGATGGCCGTCCTCTTCAACCCCTACGGCCCGCAAATGTTGTTCTACCCATTCCGCACTGTCTCCATCGGCGTTTTGCAAAACTATATTCAGGAGTGGCAATCGCCAAACTTTCACGCACGCGAGGCGCAAGTCTTCATCGTGTTGTGGCTGGCAACTTTTGCCGCCGTCGGCTTTTCGCGCTTGCGATTGAGCGTGACAGACTTTTTGTCCTTCGCCGCCTTCAGCGCGCTGGCCCTGCTGGCGGCGCGCAACATTGCCGTGTTCGCCGTCGTCGCCGCCCCCATCCTCATGCGCCACGCCGATGTGGCGCTGGCCGAACTGCAAGCGCGTTTTCCCAAATTGAAAATTGCAGACTCGAGGACGCCACCGCCGCGCCGGTTGACGGTATTGAATTGGACTCTGCTGGGGGTCGTGGTGGCCACCGCCACTGTGAAGGTGGCTCTACCTCTGGCCCCGGCCACCACTGCCTCGGCCATCGCCGCCACTTCTCCGGTCGGGGCCGCCAACTATCTCAAACAATCCCCAACGTCCGGCCCGATGTTTAACTCATACAATTTCGGCGGCTATCTGGCCTGGGCGCTATATCCCGACCTGCCGGTGTACGTGGATGGCCGCACCGATTTATACGACGACGAATTTTTGACGGAGTATTTGAACGTGTATACGACCGGGCCAGGCTGGGAGAAGACGCTGGCCGAACGGGGTATCAAGGTGGTGGTGACAGAGGCGGCGTCCCCCCTGGCGCGGGCGCTGTTGCAGACTCCGGGTTGGTCAGCGCGTTATTCGGATCCGTTGGCGGTGGTATTGGTTAACCCATGAGAATTGTGTTGATTGGCGTTTTGCTGTTGGGCGCATTTCTGCGCTTTCACGAATTGGGCCGACAGAGTTTCTGGGTGGATGAAGCCTACACCTGGGGCGTCGTCGTCAACACAACCTGGCTGACGGTTTGGAAAGCAATGCTGGTGGTGAGCGATGTATCGCCATTGCCGTATGTAATCACCAAACTATCTACCCCCCTCTTTGGGACAGATGAGTTCGGCCTGCGACTGCCGAGTGCGTTTTTGGGTTGGCTGGCAATTGCGGCCACGTGCCGCGCCGGGCGGGCGATGTTTGGCAAAACAGTTGGGCTATGGGCGGCGGCCTTCATTGCTTTGTCGCCATTCGCAGTGTGGTATTCGCAGGATGCGCGGCCTTATGGCCTCTATTTATTGTCGGGCGCGTTGGTGTTGTGGGGGTTCTGGCGGGCTGAACGTGGACAGGGCTGGGGGATGTTCATCCTCGCCAGCATGGCAATTTACGTGACGCAATATGTGTCGGCGCTGTTTGTATATGCGCAAGTCGGTTACATTTTAACTCAAGTGCGGCGTCAACCGTTGCTGTTCCGCAAATGGGCCCTGGCGCAAGTGGTGGCCGTCATCCCGGTGGCGGGTTGGGTTATCGGATTTCTCTTTCTCCGCCAGCCGATCACGGCCAACACATGGATACCGCGAGTCACGCTGTTCACGCCCTTTAGCACGATCTGGAATTTTGTCAGCGGGGACGTGGGAATGTGGATCCCGGTGCTGGGCGCGGCCATGGTAATCGGGTTGATGGGTTGGGGGACACGATCCTTCAATCCAACTGTTCAACTTTTGCTGTGGTGGCTGATCTTGCCGCTGGTGACGGCGTGGGCCTTCTCGCTCCGCCTGCCAGCCTACATTGATCGTTTTTTTGAACCGGCGATGTTAACAGTAGCTTTGCTCATAGCGGCAGGGTTGACTCGTCTGCCGATTGAGATCAAAGTGGTGGCCGTCATTTTGTTGGCTGCCGTGATGCTGGGTGGAACCTTCCGGTTGTACAACGATCCGATCTTCGCCAAGGAAAACTGGCGCGCCGCAACTCAACAGTTGGAGGCCAAGGGATTAAGAGTCGGCCTGCCCGACGGCGAGTCCCTGTTGGGGATTTCGCCATACATGTCCCCCCGGTTGAGCGAACGTCTCGCTTTCGCCCGCGATGCGTCTGATTTGAACCTGCGCTGGACGGAAGGCCCTTTCGTGTTGGTCCTGCGCAGCCCGCACGACTCGGCGCACGCCTTGAGCAAATCGGCGCCGTTCGATCCGCTGACGGAGGGGCCGATGTTCTTCAGGTTGTGGCGAATGGCGCACCCGGAGGTGCCAGTGACCGTTCATCAGTTTGTCGGGCTGGCGCTGGTGGAGATTGGGAGATGAGTAATGTCAACGACACGGCAACATTGGCGGACGTTGACGGGGATAGCAATTCTGATGGCGGTGGGCATCGGCAACGTCGTCTTTTTGCATGAGGCCTTCACCACCCGTTTCCCCGGCGGCAACGACTCCGTTCCCCGCTGGGTGGGCACAGTGGCCTGGTTCAACGAAGGGCTGAATCCGTACAGCGACGAAGTGACGAACCGGGCGCAAACCATGATCTATGGCCGGTTGGCCCATCCCGACGAAGACCAACAACGATTTGTCTACCCCTTTTACACCATCTTCTTTTACCTGCCATTGCTCTGGCTCAACTACGAGTGGGCGCGAGCGGTGGGTATGGTTCTGCTCGAAGCCTCGTTGATCATTAGCGTTATCGTAAGTCTGAGAGTGTACGAGTGGTCGCCGCCGCTGTGGCTGCGGGCGCTGACGCTGTCCTGGGCTATTATCTTTTATCACGGCGCGCGGACGATTTTAATTTGGCAGATCGCCGGAATGGTGGCGGCGTTGTTGGCCGTCGCATTATGGGCGATCAAAGAAAAACGTGACGTGCTGGCCGGTGTCTGCTTGGCGCTGGCGACGATCAAACCGCAGATGACGTTTTTGATCGTGCCGTTGATCGGGGTGTGGAGTCTCACAGGACGGCGCTGGAAACTGGCGGCCTCGATGGCAGTGAGCATGGCGGTGCTGGCGGGGTTGTCTTTCCTGCTCCTGCCTTCGTGGTTGAACGACATGCGCCGCCAACTTGCCGACTACACCAATTACACTCACATCGGCTCACCGCTCAACATCCTGACCCAAACCGTTTTTCCATTTTTAGGCCAGCCGGTGGAGTGGGCGCTGATTGCGATTCTGACAATCTGGTTGTTGTGGGAATGGTGGCAGGTCCGAGGGCACGCTGAGGGCCGCTTCAGCTGGGTGCTGGCCCTCACCCTGGTGTTGACCAACATGGTCGTGACGCGGACGGCGACGACGAATTACGTGATGATGATCCCGGCCTTGATTTACCTCTTCGCCGTTGCCACCCGTCGCTATGGTTCGCGCTCTGTTGTGGGGATCGTCATCCTCGAACTGGCGTTGCTCATCGGCTTGTGGGGGCTGTTTCTGGCGACGGTGCAGGGGCGCGATGAGCAGTGGCCGGTCTATTTGCCATTGCCGCTACTGCTCCTGGCCGGGTTAATCATGTGCCGCCCCCGGAATGTCGCCCATGAATGACCGACGGTTGGCCGCCGGGTTGATGATCTTCATTTGGGCCGCCATTGTGGTGACGGCCTATTACGTCGTCCACAAACCACTCTCGCCACAAGTGCTGATCGGATTATCGCCGCTGGCTGTCGCCTTCGGCGCGCTCATCGTCGGACATGTGTTGGGCGCCTGGCTGATCCCCGCCGACGCCGATCTCTCGGCGCGCGGGCGATTGACCCTGGCGATTGGACTCGGGTTGGGCCTTTTAGGACTCATTCAACTGGGATTGACGGCGATGGGATGGTTGACGCCCACTATCGGGGTCGCCGCCATTACAGTGGCGGCCATCACTTTGCTCCTTACCCGCCGCTGGCGAGAGTGGTGGTCGGCGGTCTTGGTCTGGCCCTCAAACCGAATCGATCAATGGCTGGCGATCTTCTGCGCCCTCCTATTGGGCGCGGCGTTGCTCATTGCCTTGTCGCCGCCGACAGCGTGGGATGCCCTGGTCTATCACCTCACCGGGCCGCGCTGGTATTTGGAGGCGGGGCATTTACATCACGATCGCGATTTGGCCTATCTCGGTTTCCCGCAGTGGGGGGAGATGTTGTTTCTGTGGGCGATGGTGTTTGGCGGAGAGCGATCTGCCGCCGTTATACACTGGGTCTTTGCACTGTTGACGTTGATGCTGTTGCCCGATCTTCTGGGTTCGTTTGCGCCGGGCCGGGCGTGGCTGGCGGCGTCCATTTTGTTGTCGGCCTCTACGGCGGTATTGTTGGCCGGTTGGGCCTATGTTGAATGGATGATGATGTTTGCGATCACAGCCGGGGCATTGGCCCTCGTTCGGGAACGGGAGACGGCCAACCGGTGGTGGTTGGTAATCGCGGGTGCGATGGCGGGGTTGGCCTTCGGGGCCAAGTACACGGCGGCGGGAGCCATCGTCGGGTTGGGAGTCGCAGTCGTGAGCAGCAGACAGTGGGCAGAGGGCAAATTGCGAGCGGTGAACGGCGTCATCGTCTTTGGCTTTTCAGCGTTGATGATGATCGCTCCGTGGCTGATTAAAAATTACGCCCTCACCGGCAACCCGGTCTATCCTTTTTTTTTGCCCGGCAAGTTTTGGGACGCGCATCGGACGGTTTGGTACGGGCGCGGCAGTACGGGACTGTCGGCCATCGATCTCCTCATTGCGCCGTGGGAGATGACGGTGTCCGGGATAGAGGGGTCGGGGAAGTATGGGGCGACGCTTGGCCCGTTGTGGCTGGTGCTGTCGGTGAGTCTCGTAGTCGGGTGGTCGAGTCATTCATTAAGAGCCAAGCAGACGATGAGGCTGTTGTCGATCGTCGTTGGTGTAGGGTATGCGCTGTGGCTGGCGCAAGTGGGCTGGTCGGCCCTGTTGGTGCAGAGCCGGTTGTTGCTGTCGGTCTTCCCGCTGTTGGCTTGTTTGTGTGCGGCAGGGTTCGAGGGCCTGTCCGCTCTCTCATCCGAACGATTGCGCGTGCGTTGGCTGGTTGGCGCAGTGATTGGCGTTGTGCTAACGCTGACTGGCATCGAATGGGCGCAAAACGCATTGGCCCGCAACCCGGCGGCGTTGTGGCTGGGCCGGCAGAGTGAGACGGATTATCTGCGGCAGGAACTGGGCTGGTATGCGATTGCGGTTGAAGAAATTAACAAGCTCCCTGAAGGTTCAAAGGTGATCTTTCTGTGGGAGCCGCGCACCTATTATTGCGCCGAGCCACGCCTGCTTTGCGAACCGGATGCTTTATTGGATCGCTGGTGGCATTTGCGGCAGACTGAAAATGATCCGAGCAGTGAGGCAATTGCGGCCAGGTGGCGAGCGGCGGGCGCGACCCATGTGTTGGTTTTTGAGACCGGGCGGGCATTCGTCGAATCGGAGAGGTTTGATCCGCTGACGCCGGAGGATTGGGCAGAGTTGGAGACTCTGCGTACTCAAGAGTTGAGGCTGGTAACAGATTTTGATGGGGCGTACCAACTGTATGCGCTTAAGTAAATCGCTCCCATTCTTGATTTTGTTGTTCGCCTTAGTCCTGCGCCTCATCGCCCTCAATATCCGCCCGTTGTGGTACGACGAGGCCTTCGCCGTGCTGTTCGCCGAAAAAGGATTCACGGCGATGCTGGCCGGTACGCTCACGCCGGTGGCGGGCGTTGCCTCGGATGTTCACCCCATTGCCTACTATACCGCGTTGGATTTTTGGATGCGGGCTTTCGGCCAGTCGCCGTTCGCGACTCGACTGCTTTCGGTGTTTTTGGGGCTGATGACTGTAGCGGTGACTTTTGCCATTGGGCGGCGATTGTTCGACGGTCGGGCCGGGGCCATTGGGATGCTGATCGTCGCCATCTCACCCTTTCATGTTTACTATTCACAAGAGACGCGGATGTACGCGGCATTGGGGTTGTTTTGCTCCCTTGTTGTTCTTTTCTTTCTGCGCGCGGTTGTTCGAGCGAATGATTGGAGACTGGAGATTGGAGATTGGGCAGGCGTAGCAGTGAGCGCGGCGGCGGCAATGTATATGCAAAACTTGGCCGCCTTCTTTCTGCTGGCATTCGGCCTCAGCGCGTTGTCCCGACCAAAAGTGTTGGCGAAGGTGGCAATGGCGGGAGCGGCGGCATTTGTGTTGTGGCTGCCGTGGTTCCTCAACTTGCCGGGGCAGTTCGCCAAACTGCAACAGGCCTACTGGGTGACACGCCCGAATTTTGTGACGCTGTTGCAAACGGCGCTGGTGTATCACACCGGCGAGGAACTGGTTGAGGCCCGCCTGCTGTTGCCATTGGCGTTGTTCACGGCCATCATCCTGCCAGTGTTTTTGTTCTGGAAATTTTTCAGACAGCGGCATCAGGTTACAACCCAACATGCGTTGTGGTTAACAGTCCTGGCGGTTGGCACACCCCTATTGTTATTCCTCGCCTCACTCTATCAACCCGTGTACATTCAACGCGCGCTCTTGCCGGCCGCGCTCATGTATTCGATTGCGCTAGGTTGGTTGCTGACACAGAAAGCGATGCCGTTGTTGATCCGCATCTTGCTGGGCGGACTGTTGGGGTTCACTGCCATCGCCGGGTTGTGGGCGCACACCACCTTCGCCCAGTTCCCGCGCCCGAACTTTCAAGAGGCAGTCGCCTTTCTGCGAGGACAAGCTGAGCCGGGCGATCTGATTCTGCACAGCAACAAGCTCACATTCTTTCCGATGCACTTTTACGACCGGGATTTGGTACAAGCCTTCCTCGCCGACCCGCCCGGTTCCGGCAGTGATACGCTGGCCCTGCCGACGCAGGAGGTGTTGGGATTGTTAGCGGTGAATGATGTGGAGGCGAGGGCACAAGGGGTGGGGCGTGTCTGGTTCGTCATTTTTGATCGGGCAGTTGAGGAGTATGCAATGGAGGAACATCCGCATCTGCGATGGCTGGAGTCGCACTACACGCGAAAGAGCGAAAGGCGTGTGGACGATTTGGCAGTGTACGAGTTTGTGAAGGCAGGGCCATAGCACGGATTGGCGGAATGGGCGGATCGGAATCCGCTCATTCTGAAAATCCGTGCTCTTCCTCCGCGAGTATAATCACCTCATGCCCACCAGCCGCGCCTCCACTTTCGATCTGGCAATAGACCCGCGCACCAAGCAGGGCTATCCTGTGCGCGCTGAGAGCGAACGGGGACAGGTGCGCGATGAGTGGTGTACGTTGGCCCCCAACGCCCCGGAGTTTAAGCAAGCCCTCAATGCAATTGCAAATGAGAACGCCGACCGCGCCGCGCTGATGGCCTTTGGGCGAATTCTGGCTGAGAGGGTGTTGGTGGGCAAAGTTCGCGACCTCTTCCGCGAAACGTTGGGCGCCGCCGACGACAAACTTCGCCTGCGACTGCGGATCGCGCCGCCGGAACTGGCGAGTTTGCCGTGGGAATTGCTTTGGCCCGATGACGAACCGCTGGGCATCTCGGCCCGGTGCGTCATCACCCGTTTCGTCGAAGCGCCGACCCCGGTTCGGGCCTTGACAGCCCCCCGGCCACTGCGGATGCTCGTCGTCGTCCCCCAAGCGCCAGACCTCGACATAGAACGCGAGAAGGCGGCGCTGGTTGACGGCCTCACCGGAATGAGAGAGTCGCTACAGGTGGAGTGGCTGGAAGGCGTTGTCACAACTGACCGCCTCCGTACCGCCCTCGACCAGGCTGAGACTCACCTGGTCCATTTCATCGGCCACGGTGCGATTCGAGATGGCAAGTTTGCGCTCCGCCTCAACGACGAGTGGGGCGACGACCATCACCTCTCCGCCAAGTCGTTCGCCGGATTCTTCCGCGAGCGCGAGAGTGTGCGCTTGATCGTGTTGAATGCCTGCAAGGGCGCCGATGCGCTGATGGGCGTTGCGCCGCTGTTGGCGCGGCAGGGCATCCCGGCGGTGGTGGCGATGCAGTGGGAGATCAACGACCGGGTCGCCGGAGAGTTTGCCGGGGCTTTCTACCGCTCACTCTGCGCCGGGACCGACGCGGGCGAGATGGATGTGGCGCTGGGCCGGGCGCGGGCGGCGTTGCACGACGACTATCGCGACTCACGAGCCTTCGCCACCCCTGTCCTGTTTCTGCGGACAGATGAAAGACGATTGTGGGCTGACCGCCTGCCCTTCATGGCCGATCCCCCGCCCCCCGACTTCGTCCAACGGCCTCACGAATTCGACTCTCTAATCTCCAATCTCCTCTCTCAATCCAATTCGCCGGTTGCGATCACCACCGCTCTCCGCGGCGCGGGCGGCTACGGGAAGACCACGTTGGCAAAGGCCGTCTGCCACGATCCGCAAGTGAGGCAAGCGTTCCCCGATGGCGTGCTGTGGGTGACGCTCGGCGAGCGGCCCGGTGAATTGATCGGCCAGGTGATGGATTGGATCGAGGCCCTGACGGGTGAGCGGCCCGGCTTCACCGGCATTGACGCGGCGAAGGCCGAACTTGCAAAATCATTAGGCGAACGCCGATGCTTGCTGGTGATTGACGATGCCTGGAACGAGGCCCACCTGCGCCCCTTCCTGCATGGCGGTTCCCATTGCGCGCGGCTGATCACTACACGCGACAGCGGCACGCTCCCGCACGGCGCGTTCAAAGTCAATGTGGATGCGATGCAGTCGGGCGAGGCGGTGGCCCTGTTGGGAGTTGGCCTTGTAGAGCGATTTGACAAATCGCTCTACGACCTTGCGAAGCGATTGGGCGAGTGGCCGCTGTTGCTCAAACTGGCAAACGGCGTTTTGCGCGAGCGGGTGCACGAGCGTGGCCAATCACTGCCGGAAGCCCTGACTTACGTGAGGGCCGCACTGGACGAGGGCGGCCTGACCGTCTTCGACGCCGAGAGGGCCGAGGAGCGTTCGCAAGCTGCCGCCGCCACGCTGGGGGTGAGCATTGGTTTGCTCAACGAGGCCGATCGCGCGCGCTATTACGACCTCGCCGTCTTCCCCGAAGATGCCAACGTGCCGCTGGCGACGCTGGCGAAATATTGGAGCCTGACACCCATCGCCGTCGAAAGCCTGTGTGAGCGGCTGGAGCGCCTCTCGCTCCTGCTCCGCTTCGATTTGACTGCGCGCTCGATCCGCCTGCACGACGTGGTGCGCGGGTATTTGCTCGGCGAACAACGCGGGCGGGTGAGGGAACTGCATGAGCGATTGCTTATTGCCCTTCAACCTCCAAGCGCCCTGAGCGGAACGGAACGAAGTGGAGTGAAGTCGAAGGGCGCGGCCCCTTCGGGAGATTCAGCTCTGCAAGAGCCGCACCCTTCGACTACGCGCGACGGTGTAACTCCGTCGCCCTCCGCTCAGGGTGCTACTGATGCTGAGGGTAAGAGGCGCTGGGCCGACCTGCCCACCGACGAACCTTAGCTGTGGGACTGGCTGGCCTATCACCTGATTGAGGCCGGGCGCGGCGCGGAATTGAGAGCGACGGTGATGGACTTGCGCTACCTCGCCGTCAAAACCCTCGCCCGCACCGCCCACGCCGCCGAAGCCGACCTTGCTAAAGCTGAGGATTTTGCACCCAGCGATGTGCCATTGCGTTTGCTCAAACGAAACTTTGGCAACATGACTCACTTGCTCAACCGTTGCGAGACGTTGAACGATGTTAGCATAGCGCTTCATAGCCGCTTGCAACATTTGCCCAAACTCGCTCCAGCTTGCCAGGCGTTTGAACGTGAGTTACCCCGACCTCGTTTTGCACTTCGACATCCTTTGCCCGACCTGCCGGATCCCGCCCTTATCCGTACCCTCGCCGGGCATACAAACAATGTGAAAGGTTGCGTGATTAGCCCGGATGGGAAGTGGGTCGTCTCGGCGTCGGATGACAAGACCCTCAAAGTTTGGGATGCGCGGATGGGGACGGAACGCCTGACCCTGCGAGGGCATAGAGGTTGGGTGAACGGTTGCGCGGTCAGCCCGGATGGGGCGTGGATCGTTTCGGCCTCGGATGACGAGACCCTCAAGGTGTGGGATGCGCGGACGGGGATGGAACGCTTGACCCTGCAAGGGCATACAGCTTCAGTGAACGCTTGCGCGGTCAGCCCGGATGGAATGTGGATCGTCTCGGCATCGGATGACAAGACCCTTAGGGTGTGGGATGCGCGGACGGGGGCGAAACGCCTGACCCTGCGAGGGCATACACGCGGAGTGAGCGATTGCGCGGTCAGCCCGGATGGGACGTGGATCGTCTCGGCGT
>Ga0247727_10008711_pt1 | contig 18708 bp, 14 predicted proteins | sample WisWelCaveWW1625_FD_202498 | JGI IMG/M metagenome (GOLD analysis project Ga0247727, IMG submission 202498) | Biofilm microbial communities from Wishing Well Cave, Virginia, United States - WW16-25 | ecosystem: Environmental > Aquatic > Deep subsurface > Groundwater > Cave microbial mat | place... | reverse complement strand
TTGTGCTGAAAGAACGTGAACGATTGCGTCGAGAGACAGAACAGTTTCTCGAATCCCTGTTCGCGCGCGAGATTCTCAACGAACAAGGCGAGTTTTGTGCCGATGCCCCGGTGTTCATGCGCGCCACTGACCTGCAGGCTCGCCAGTTCGGCCTTCTTCTGGTCGGGATGCGGGTGCAGGGCGACGACGCCGACGATGTTGTTATCGATCTCGAAGACATGATAGTCGCTGATCGTTTTCTCGATGCTGCTGCGTGTGCGCTTCATCAACTGTTCGCCTTGGAACGACGGTTTGATGAGCGCCATGATGTGCCGGATATCCTTGCGCTTGGCTTTCCGGATGGCTTGATATTCGTCGGCGTAAATGAGCGTGCCGATTCCTTCGTTGGAAAATACTTCGGCGAGGAGACCTTCGTCCACTTGGCCGTTGATGAGGTGGACGCGCGAGACGCCGCCCTGACAGGCGCGCAACGCGTGCTGCGCTTTCGAGATCATGCCGGGGGCAATCTTGTCGGAGCTGATCTTCAGCGTCGCTTCGAGGTCCTTCATCGACATCTGGTTGACGAGTTTGCCGTCCACTTCGAGGCCGTTGGCGGTGCCGATGAACATGAGCTTCACGGCGCCGAGTTCGCGCGCGATCTCGACGGCGACGGCATCGGAGTTGAGCCGGTAGGTGTGGCCGTTGCCGTCGAAGCCGAGCGGCGGCACGACCGGTACGATGTCTTTGTCGAGCAACGTGCGGAGCAGGTCGGCATCCACCTGATGCACTTTGCCGGTATGCTGGTAGTCCACGCTTTTGAGGATGCCGACCGGGACGGCTTCGATGGCGTTGGTCTGCGCGGCGCGGAGGTCGTTGAGCTTGAGGCCTTCGAGGATCTCGTGCGTGACGTTCGTCGCGGCGGTAATGGCGATGCCGAGCGTGCCGGTGTCGGTCACGCCGGTGCCGTCGGTGTTGGAAATAGGCTCGTGCAACCGGTCGGCGAGCAATTTGATTTGGTGGCCGGCACCGTGGACGAGGATGATGTGGATGTTCAGGCTGCGCAGCACGGCCAGATCGAGGAGGATGTTGCCGAAGTTGTCGTCGGCGACAATCGCGCCATCAATGGCAATGATGAACACCTTCTCGCGAAACTGCGGGATGTAATGCAGGATGCCGCGTAAATCGGTTGGCTTCATGGGCGTCGAGAAACTTATACGCCGCCGGCGCGGGACGATGCAACAGATGTTTTGCACCTGCAAACATGCGCGAATTTGATTGACGAGTGCACCGCCCTGTGGCAAAACCCGCGCAGAGGTGGGAACGGGAGCCAGGATTTCGCTCGTTTCGCCGGGAATCGAATAACACATTCCTAAAGGAGGAAGAGGATGAACAAAGCGCAATTGGTCGAGATTGTGCAGCGAGAGTTGGGGAAAGATATCAGCAAGGCCGCAGCCGAGCGCGCGCTCGATGCAGTGCTGGGGTCCATCGAAAAGGGCCTGAAGACCGGCAACCCGGTGCAGTTGGTCGGGTTCGGCACGTTCCGCGTCAGCAAACGCGCGGCGCGCATGGGACGCAACCCGAAGACGGGCGAGTCCATTCAGATCAAGGCGTCCAAGACGGTCCGCTTCAGCGCGGGCACGGGACTCAAGGGCAGCCTGTAACGCCCCGGGATTTTCCCGAACGTCAAAGGCCTCGCCATCACGGCGGGGCCTTTGTGTTTTCTACAGTTGAGGAACAGACGCCGGCTACTTCGGATCGTTGGCTCTGGCAGCTATGACCTCAGCCGCGTAGGTGCGCCGGGTCTGCAGTTGAGACGTATACCATCCGACGGGGAACAACTTCAGAGCCCGTTCACAGATTCCCAATCTAGTTTGTTCGTCGTCGACCAACTCGGCCCAATGAACGAATGCTTCCTCCTGAATCACCGGCACCTGAGTCATGTTGGCTGCAGCTTCGAAATATTTTAGTGCCGTGCTAACCGGCTCCTTGACGATGGAGGAGATCCCCGGTCGGTTAGCCGCTGCCCAGTACTGGCTTCTATAGTACTTCCCCAAGAATAGCGCTAAGTAGTGACTATAGGTTGAGGTCGGATGCTTGCGAACGATATCCCCGAAAGTATCCGCCACATCTTGTTGCACCGGTCTGGCTGGATAATGCGCAAGCTCGATGTACTCCTTCAGCCCCTGCAGGTCAGCCCAAACCGCCGCGTCGTCACCTTGTGGTATCTGGATGCGCACGACGGTGGAACTGCCGCAGATGTCGCTCTCAGCTCCGACGTGGTAGCATCCACGCAGGTGAACCGGTGCGGCTTGCGACCATGCCAGTTGTGGCGTGGCCGTCCCCTGTCTCGGGTTCTGTTTTACCTCGTACAAGAATGTTCCCAGTACGATGAAATCGCTGGAGATACTCCCGCCTGGCGCCAGTTTCTGGGGCACAGTATGCAGATAAGCACCCCAGCCGTCGTCGTAGTCACGGTACACTTTGCCGTCTGACGAAATTTGAATCATCCCCACCTGCGGACGAAATGTATGCATTTCCTGAGTACCAGTTCCATCATTCCGTATAGTGAGTCTTATAATCACAGGCTCACCTACCAGAACCTCAGTCTTATGTGGCGTAACACTCAACGACAATCTTGCGCCACTTTGATTTTCGGAGTCTTGTGCCATTATGGCGACACTGCTTGCACCGAACACATACAGACTAATGGCGAATGAAAGTATTCTCATGGTCGTACTCCTATGGCAGAGGTCTCAAGCAGTTCCTAATCAAATCCAGATACTCCTGCGAGTAGTTGCCTGATCCGTCGGTGACTTGCTCGGGCCCCCCGCGGGCCAAGGCATGGCCCACTTCGTGGACGACCGTAACAGGCTCACCAGAGACCGGATCCAATCCCTCATGAACTTGGTATGCTTCCAGTAGTATCATTGAGCCACCGAAAGGCACGGAGGTGACTCCCACAGCGTGATGCGGATCTTGAGTTGGGTCATTGTCGTTGGGGTAGTCCTCTTGGTACGCTTCCAAAATATACGCCACCCAAAATTCTGTGGCGTTGAAGTCGTCGGTATCCCACCGTTGCCATACGAGTGGGCCATAGTTCGGATCGAACTGATCGGATGCCACATTGAGTCCAAATGGCGTCACCGGCGTAGGATTGGAGAGATCGTAAATGGGGGTAATGAAAGCAGGCTTCAGTTTCGGGTCAAGCAATGTCACGTCGGGATACTTCGGCTGTTGCAATAAATTGTCCATATCGTCGTCGTGAACTGTGAAAGGAATGTTCACAGTGCTCACAAACACAGCATTCGGCGTGTTCACCTGCGAGATCGATTGCGGTGCACCTGCTACGCTCAACGTCCCTCCTGCGTATCCGGTCGTGAGTGTCCCCGCGCTGATGTTGAGGATAAATCGGTTGGTAATCAGGTTCCCAATATTTCCGGTAATATCGGTCTTCCCGGGTTTGGAGATGACGAATGGAATGGTAAAGCCACTTTGCTTCTTGAGTTGCGTCGCGTCGTTGCCCGTGAGTGGCGTGATCGTTGCGCCCGTACTTATCGTCAATGTTCCATTCTCAAAACGCCCGTTGCCGTCAGAACCCAAGTGTGGTGACCCATCGGCAAGAGTCTGATCGGTCTTTACGAAGGTCGGGACAGGATTACCGACGGACACTCCAATGATCTTCCCCGTCCTGAAATTGTTCGCGACCGGACCCATAGAATCCAACTCCACATGCAATCGCCGCCAGACCGTCAGCATTTCAGAAACTCGACCGCTGAAACCTGCTATGTCTGGGTTGTTGTCCCCGGGAACATTGTCGTCGGTTAGGCCGGCTAGATCCGATTGATTGCACGCGGCAGCAACGCGAAAATTATCGCCCGGCTGGCGTGTTACTTGAAAATCTATGCTGGCCACCCCATTGGCGTCAGTCGTTGCAGAGCCCGTATTTGTCGCCGTGGACACGAAACGTCCTTGCTTGGCAATGGCAGTGCTGCGGTTGTCTCCGCCTTGGGAGCCGTTGCTGTCTACCGGGAAGGCGTCACCGGTAGGATCGTCAACATCGAAGGACTTGAAATACACGGTAACGTTCTGCATGGCTGGACAGGTTGTGGCCTTTACTCGAACCGTGTCATTTACGGTTTGATCGCTTGGGCTATCTTTGTCAGGAAACATCCCTTTCCCGCCACCTGTGTTAGGGTTCGCGGTAAGCGTTCGGTTGATTGCCTCCCATTTGACGGATGCAATCTTCTTCTGGCACGCGATCGTCGCCATGAAATCCACTCCTGATACGCCAGTGAAATTATGGTCGTCGATGTAGACATAATTGTCGCCCACCGCGAAAGCCGTGGCGGCGCTCGTTGAGTAGGATTCTGCCGGATCCTGAAAATTCGGCATGACCTCTTGGTCCGGCTGTGCACCGATTTGCGTCGCGTTCACGTACACAGTTGCCGCATTGTCGGCATGGATTTGAACCGTCGCCGATGGACCCAATGCCGTGACTGTACCGGTGTCATCGGGCGGTATTACAAACTTCACTCGAAAGCGCGCGTAAGAGTTCTCGCCCGGCCCGCACAGCCACACTGTGTCTGGGATTGAATGCCAATTCCCGTTCGCGCAGCCAGTCGATGCGCTGGTCCAATTCACTCCACCATCGGTGCTGATTTCTATTCCCGCACCGCTGGGGATCTTCAGACCTGTCACGCAGTCCGCAGTGGCGGCTACCGTAAGTGGGCTTGATGCGCCCGCATTCTCGTTGGAGGTTGCCGTTACCACAGTTCCGGGCAGAAGAATACCATAGCCAACGATGAGTCCAAGTAAGCTGCGCGTTCTTCGGTGTCGCTTCGCATCTAGCACCATACCGCCTCCGTAATCAGAACACGTATTCAGTATCGAGTTAGCCAAACTCTACAAGACCCCCCCTAGACGTGCAAGAAGAAACTGCGGTGAGCGTGTTACAATTCGATGCTCGTGCCGAATTCCGGCACGGTGACGGTAGCCTGTGGACGGTCGGCGCGTAGCGTGCCGGCAAACGTCTGCGCCGCTTCTTCTTCGCCGTGAACGATGACGATGTTCTTGAGCGGGCCGGTAATCTCGCTGACCCACTCGCGCAATTCGTTCTTGTCGGCGTGACCGGAGAACGCGTTGATCGTCTCGACGCGCGCATTCACTTTGTACGGTTCGCCGAAGATGTTCACTTCCTTGTGGCCGGAAGCGATGTGCGACCCGAGCGTGTGCGGCGCGCACCAACCGACGATGAGGATGGTGTTGCGCGCGTTTTCGATGTTGTTGCGCAAGTGATGGCGGATGCGGCCGGCCTCGGCCATGCCGGACGCGCTGATGATGACGCAGGGTTTGCGGACATCGTTGAGCGCGATTGAATCCTCGACGCTTTGGACGTAGTTGATGCCGGTCATGCTGAATGGATTCTGACTGCCGTGCATCGCGTCGTAGAAGCTCTTGTTGAAACATTCGGGATGCCGTCGGAACACTTCGGTCGCTTGCAGCGAGAGTGGACTGTCCACGTAGATGGGCAATGCCGGAATGCAGCGGGACTGGGTGAGTTGGTACAGCGTGTAGAGCAATTGCTGCGTCCGGCCGACGGCGAACGACGGGATGATGACTTTGCCGTTGCGCTCGACGGCGCTGTTGACGATGGCGCAGACCTTGTCGTTCACATCCGTCAGGGGTTCGTGTTCCCGGTTGCCGTAGGTGCTCTCGGTCATCAGCACATCCACGTCGCGCGGGTGGTCGGGGTCGCGGAGGATGTCGCTGTGACCGCGGCCGAGATCGCCGCTGAAAGCGAGCCGCAGTTTTTTCTTACCTTCTTCGACGTCGAGAACGATCATCGCCGAGCCGAGCATGTGACCGGCATCGAGCCATGTCGCGGTCAGCCCGTCAATGACCGGAACGGGCCGATTGTAAGCCACCGGCTGAAGGTGCTCCAACGCGGCGGCGGTTTCGAGCTGCGTGTACAACGGCGCGACCGGCGGCAGCCCTTTCTTCGCGTTCTTCTTCGTGACAAACGCAGCGTCTTGTTCCTGGATGTGCGCGCTGTCCATCAACATGATCCGGCATAGGTCGGCGGTCGCGTCGGTGCAAAAGATCTTGCCGCGAAAGCCGGCCTTGTAGAACACCGGGATGACACCGCTGTGATCGATATGCGCGTGGCTCAGCAGCAACACCTCGACGCGCGTGGCGTCGAACGGAAACTCGTTGTTGCGCATCAGGGATTCCTCGCGACGTCCCTGATACATGCCGCATTCCATCAACACGCGGCGGCCATTGATTTCGAGCAGATGGCGCGAGCCGGTCGTGGTGCGGTTGGCCCCGCAGAAATGGATTTTCATCTAACCGGCGCCAGATTAGCCGGCACGGCGGGGTGGGGGCGACTAAAAAGTGGAGACCCTCCGCCGTTTGGGTGCCGAGGAAGCGGAGGGTCTCGCTTGGGAGGCTGTTGAAAATTGCCTCGCGGTGCCGGCTTATCCGCCGCCGCCGCCGCCACCCCCACCGCCACCTCCGCCGCCGGGCGAAACGGGGGTCTTGGTGAGCGACCGGAATAAACCGAACAGACTGCGCCGCGGGAACGGCGTGAACAAACCGTCGCCGGTACCATCAATGTTATTGATCGAAGCGTGCCGGCCCGTGCCGCCGAAGTGATATGATGCGCCGATACCGACGACGTAGTTGCCGTCGCCGTTGATCTCGCCGCCAGCCGTTACGTCGAAGTTCGGCGTGAGACCGTAGGCGACGCGGACGCCGGCGAGCGCGTCATCGGCCCGGCCGAATTGGTAGCCGAGCGAGAGCTCTGAGGCGACCTTCTCGCTCCAGTTGTGGGTCCAGAACACGGCGAAGAAATCTTCCGTCTCTTCCCGGGTAATCACGCCGCCCGATGTATCCGTGTCATCGGAAATCCCAGCTTCGCCGGTGACACCGACGGCATCCGTCGCGCTGAACGCGTAGCCGGCCACGGGACGGAATCCGACGATGGTGTTCTCCGAGCCGGTCACGAAGACGTCCACCAGCAGGGCCACGGCAAACTGACCGCCGTCTTCCGTCATGGGCGTGCGCGTGAACACGCCGGCCGTAAGACCGTAGCCGGGATCACCTTCGCCAAACTTCACGTCGCCGCCGATCTGCAAGCCGATGGCGATGTCCTCGTTGCCCGGCGTGAGCGGAATGCCCCAGTTGACGCCGATGACGCCGAAACCGGCGGAGTTGTTGCCGACCGGTTTTTCGTAGCCGGCACCGGCCTCGAGGAAAAGATTGTCGAGTGCGCCGGCGCGAGCGTCGAGGCTGCCGGTCACGAGGCTCAACCCGAGGACCGCAAGGAACAACAGGATTCGTTTCAGATTCATAATGGCACCAACGCTCCTTGTTGAGAACCTGTGGTTGCAGTCGGTGTGCCAGTCGAAGCTGGCCCAGCGAGTTGGAGTGAAGCGCCAGACGTTATCTGGCCGGCGCGGGTGGTAGGACAAAAGTGTTAGCGGTAACCGGCATCGAAAGTGTTCGGCTGTCTTAACACTTTCGTGCGCGCCTGGGCACGGGTCAGCGCACCGGCAGGATGAGCAGTCGTTCCTGGGAACAACCCACCGCTCCGCGCGCCGCAATCGCCGCCATGAACACGCCGTCCACCGTCTGGTTTTCCTGGATGCGGAGCGGTTCCGCCCGGCCCGGCGCGCGCACCAGCGCCGCGTACGTCGGCGGATTGTCGCTGAGCAACGATGTGCCTTCGAGCCGGGGCGTGTTGACCGAGAAGGGCTCGCCGGCCACCGGCTCGAGATCGTAGGAACCGTAACTGATGGCGGGGGGAGAGAATCGTTGTCCCGTTGGGATATACCGGAACGGGCGACCCGTGTAATCCCGGATCGTCTCCAACTCCACATAACCGAAGATGGCCAGCCTCGCCAACGATTCCGGATACTGATGATACCGGACGAAATACCGGCCGAGTCCGTCGCGCACTTGGTAGAGGCGGACGCGGCCGACGCCGCGCTGGATCGCGCCGCGCAACGCGACGGCGAACACAGCCGCACGCTCCTTCGTGCCCTGGTAGTACGGCGAATTATCCACGCGCCGGTGGAGCCGCGAATACTCTTCGATGGCTGTTTGCGGATTCTGTGACTCCACCAACTGCGTGTGCTTGAACATCGCAATCTCCAGCCACGGCGACGTGGTCAACGTCTGGGCCAGCAGATCCATCGCGAACGCCGCCTGCTGCATTTCGCCCCGTTGCGCGAGCTGCTCGGCAATCTTGAAGCGCTCGAAGAACAAATCCGATTCGGCCGCCGGCGTGAGTGCCGGCGCGGGCGGCGGAGGTGGTGGCGGGGCCGGGGCGTTGGTCTGCGCCCACACGCCATTGGTCATCAACGCAAGTAGAAGAATTGTCCGCATCCCGGCTCTCATCGTGCCACCGCGCCCGCAAAAAATCAACGCTTCTCCAACTGTTTCAGCACCGCCTCGGCGCATTTCCGGAAAGCCCGGGACGGCTCGCCGTCCGGCGCCGCGACGACAATCGGCAATCCTTTGTCGCCGCAAATCCGAATCTCGCTGAAGAGCGGAATCTCGCCGAGGAACGGAACTTCGAGGCGCTCGGCTTCCTGCCTGCCGCCGCCGTGACCAAAAATATCGTCGTGCTCGTGGCAATGCGGACAGACGTAGTAGCTCATGTTCTCGACGATACCGAGAATCGGGACGTTGATCTTCTCGAACATCTGGATCCCGCGCCGCGCAACTTCGAGCGCCACGTCCTGCGGCGTCGTCACGATCACCGCCCCATCGAGCGCCACCGTTTGCGCCAGCGACAATTGCGCGTCGCCCGTGCCGGGCGGCAAATCCACCACCAACACATCCAGCGCGCCCCAGTTCACCGCTTGCGTGAACTGTTGAATCGCCTTCATGATCATCGGTCCGCGCCAGATGACCGGCGTGCTGCCGTCGAGCAGGAACGCCATGCTCATCATCTTCAACCCAAAATTCTCGACCGGATCGAGCTTCTCCTCCGTGATCGACGGTCGCGCCGACGCGCCCATCATCTTCGGCACGCTCGGCCCGTAAATGTCCGCGTCCATCACGCCGATCCGCTGGCCGATCTGGCTCATCGCGCACGCCAGATTCACCGCCACCGTGGATTTGCCGACGCCACCCTTGCCGGAACCCACCGCGACAATGTGCTTCACCCCGGCAATCTGTGGCCGGGCCGGTGCGCCGCCGCTGCCGGCCATCGGCATCGATTGCTGCGGTGGTTGCTGCGCCGTCATCTGCACGTTCACATGTCCGATGCCGGCCAAGCCCGACAACGACGCCCGGACATCTTTCTCAATCTGTTCCGGCACGGCGGCATCCCGGGTCATCACGTGCAACGCCACGTCCACGTCGTTCTTGCCGGAGAGTGCGACCGATTTCACGATGCCGAAGCTGACGATGTCGCGGCTGAAACCCGGGAACTTCACCGTGCCGAGCGCCGCGCGCACTTGTTCTTCCGAGATGGGTTGTTGCACTTTGCCGAACATCACGACCTCAACGATTCGTTCCGGTAGGGCGCGACCGCCGGGCGCGCCGCTTTTTCTTCTGTCATTCTGAGCGAAGCGAAGAATCTCAGCCGTTTCCGCCTTGCTTTCATGACTTCGGTTGCCGCGACAACGGCATCGCGGCGGCTCGTGGCGCTAGTGCGCCACTCGGCTTGAGCAGACTCTCGAGCGTCGCCCGCGTGAAGATCTCGTTCACGCGGCTTTGCGCCTCGCTGTAGATCGCGCACAACGCGCAACCGTTCATCCGGTCGTCGGAGACAACACACTCCGGATCGTCGGACACGCACTTCTGCAGTGCGAAATCGCCTTCGACGCTGGTAAGAATCTGCAGCAGGTTGATCTGCGCGGCCGGCCGCGCCAGGCTGAATCCACCGCCTGCGCCACGATGCGATTTCACCAGCCCGGCCTTGGAAAGAGACTGGAAAATCTTCGCGAGAAAACTGCCGGGAATCTTCTCAGCTTCGCTGATCTCATCAATCATCACGACGCGCTCCGCCGGCTGCCGGGCCAGATACAACAACCCGATGACGGCATATTCGCCTGCGCGCGTGACTTGCATTGGTACCGGCGAATATAGGTACCGCCTCCCGCCATGTCAACGCTCGCACCTGCCAGCCCCGTTTGGTAAAGTCCGCGCCCGGATGCGGTTGGTCATCACGAAACACACGCGCACACTCGTCGTCTTTGATGGCGACGAGGAAGTGTTGCGCATTCCGGTCGTGCTCGGCCAGAACCCCGGCGACAAACATCGCGAAGGCGACCTCGCCACGCCCGTCGGCGACTTTTACATTTGCTATAAAAACCCGGACAGCAAGTACCACCGGTTTCTCGGTTTGAGCTACCCGAACATCGAAGACGCCGAACGCGGCCTGCGCGAGAAGCTCATCACACCGGCCGAGGCCGCGCAGATTCGCGATGCGATTGCCGGTAAGCAATGTCCGCCGTGGAAGACGGCACTCGGCGGTGAGGTCGGTTTGCACGGGCCGTGTCCAAACAAAACGTGGACGCACGGTTGCATCGCGATGAGCGCGGAGCACATCGAGCGGTTGTACGACTTGGTCGAGATCGGCGACGAGGTCGTCATCGAACCATGAGCCAGCGATTCTTCGCGTATCCGGTACTGATGCTCGGCGTGATGCTGCTCGTGCCGGTGTTGCAGGGGCGCGACCGCCGGTGGCACGCGGCGCAGATTGCGCAACTCGGTCTCGTCGTGCTGGCCGGGCTGGGTGCGATTTACTTCGATCAAGACATCATCTGGGTCTTCATCGCGTGGGGATTGTTTGTCGTCTTCGTGCTCGCGCCGAAGATTCTCGCCCGGCTCGCGTGGCGTTGGCAGACGGTCGGACACTGGGCCCGTGCGGCGCGGCTGTGGGATTTGTGCGCCCGGTTTAGTTGGGGTCACATCGGCCAGATTCAACGCCGCTATGCCGGCGTCCTTGCGCGGATGGGGCAAGGTCGCCGGGAAGATGCGCTGGCCGGCTTGGACGACTTGGAGCACGACGAGATGCCGGCGGCGATGCTCGGCAACGTGCGGGTGTGGAAGTTGGCGGTGCTGTGCACGCAACGTGATTGGCCGCGCGCGATTGCATTCTACGAGGGCGTCGAGGACTGGGAAACGTCGCTGTCGTCCACGCGGGCCCGGTTGCTGGCGGGACGCGCCTACGCCGAAGCCGGTAACGTCGCGCGCGGGTTGCAGTGCCTGCAATTCGTCGCGCTGTCGCCGCGCACGCTCGGCGCGCTGGAAACGCAACTCTCGATGACGCGCGTCCGGTTGGCGGCGATTGCCGGCGACGCGGAGGAACTGGCGATGCTGCTGCGTGAACGCCGGCTGTGGCTGCGCGGCTTCGAGCGGTTTGCGGCGTACTGGCGGGGCCGGTGCGCCTACGCGCGCGGCGACCGGGGCGAGGCGGTGCGGTTGTTGACGCGGGCGTTGTCGTTGACGGACGTGCGGGATATTTCGTGGCGCGACGCGATTCAGTATTACCTCGACCGCGCGCAACGTGGCGCAAAACCGACCGGCTGCGCGGGCAACGAGGATTACCGGGTGGCATTGCGGGCGTTGCACGCCGCGGAGGCGCAGACGGCGACGTGGCGTGGCCTGATGCATTTTGGGCAGCCGGAGTGGGCGACGGTGGCGTTGGTGGTCGTGTGTGCGTCGGTGTTCGTCGGCGCGCAATTGGCGTTCGGGCCGGCGGTGGAGGAGCGGTTCTGGTTGCTCGTCGGCAACGGCGCGGAGACGGTGCAACGCCGCGAGTGGTGGCGGCTGGTGACGACGTTGTTCGTGCACGCGAACTGGCTGCATCTCGTCCTGAACGGCACGACGCTGTGGATGTTCGGCTCGGCGATCGAACGGACGATGGGCCGGTGGCGATTTCTGGTGATTTTTTTGGTGGCCGGGGCGTGCGGCAATTTGTTGAGTGCGTGGCAAGCGCACTACGACGTGGCAGTGGGCGCGAGTGCCGGCATCTTCGGGTTGGTCGGGGCGTTTGTCGTCGCGGTGTGGCGACTCGACGGGCCGATTCACGCGACGCTGCGCCGCCGGCTGCTCACGTTTCTGGCGTTGGCGGTGGTGTCGGACTTGACGATTGGTTGGCTGGAGCCGCTCATCGACAATCTCGCGCACGCAGGCGGTTTTCTGGCCGGCCTTGGGCTGGCGGCGGTGCTGTGGCCGCGTGGTCGCAGCGCGGTGGACGCGGCGAAGCCGGTTTGATATGGTGCAGGCATGATGTCGCGCGAGTGGCGGAACTGGCAGACGCGCAGGACTTAGGATCCTGTGGGGTAACCCGTGGAGGTTCGAGTCCTCTCTCGCGCATCCACCTTCGCCCTTCGGGCTACGGCGGACAAGCCAACGATTGCGTGGCGCATTTCATGCGGTAGATTATCGCCAGGCCGGTGACTATGAATGATGCTGACCGGATTGTGGAATACGGCGTCGCGATTGATGCCAAGACGATGGTCGAACCGCCGGATGCGACGGAGTTGGTGCTGGAGGCGGGGCATCCCGGACTCGGTGACGAGATTTACGTGCGGCGACGGAAGGAGCAGTTCGCGTTGTGCCGCCGCCACCGGCTGGAGAAACTTGGCCCACCGCTGATTGATTACAACGCCGAAGAGACGCGCATCTGGGGCGAGGTCAGCCCGAAGCTCGACGCGTTGCATCAGCAGTACGCCAGCGGCATTTATCTCGAGGCGAAACGTGCCCTCGGCATCAGCCAGATCGAAATCCCGCAGTTGCGACACTTGAGCGACCGGCTGGAGCGCGAGACGCGAATGCATCTCGTGCCGGCGGAGGGGCCGTTGCCGTACCGGACATTTTACTCGTACATCGCCGAGCGTGGATTTCCGGTGACGCAATTTATCCGGCACGGCTCGCACCCGGAGTTCACGCCCGAGCCGGACATGATCCACGACTGCCTCGGCCACGTACCGCCGCTGATGAATCACGACTACGCCGAGCTGCTGACGTTGATCGGCAAAGCGGCGTACGCGACGCGCGATCCCCGGCAGATCTTGGGACTGAAACGATTCAGTTGGTTCAGTATTGAGTTTGGACTCATCGAAGAAGCCGGCCAGACGAAGGTGTTCGGGGCCGGCATCCTGTCCTCGACGGGCGAGATTCCGTTTTCCGTGTCCGACAAGGTCCGTCATCGGCCGTTCGTGACCGGTGAAGTCATCGAGACCGACTACGATCCATCGCGGATGCAGGACCTCCTGTTCATCATCCCGTCGTTCGCGTTTCTGCGGAGCGAAGCCGAGCAGCTCGTCCGTCGCTTTGGGATTGCCGTCTCGTAGGTCCCGGCATTTTCGAGGTTGCAGTCACCGGCCATTTTGCTATCGTCCCGGCGTCGCAACGGAAGCGAGCGTAGCTCAGTCTGGTAGAGCGTCACGTTGCCAACGTGAATGTCGAGGGTTCAAATCCCTTCGCTCGCTCCAATTCTTTTTTTGGTTCTGTCATGGATCAAGTTTGGGTTTACGCGCTTCGATTCACGGATGGCGCCATCTATGTTGGAATGACCAGCGACCTCGACCGACGCATGACTGAGCACAGGCGCCGCCAGAGTCCATCCACTCGCAGGCTGACCGGAGAATTCGAGCGCATCTATGAGAGGAGTTTCCCCAATTACGCGCAGGCACGAGCACACGAGAAATACATGAAATCGGGTGCAGGGAGACAAGTCTTACGGAGCGTCAGGACGTGAAACGCCCCAAGCCTTGCCTGTGTGAATGCTCGCCGCGTTCTACGCGGTCGAGGGTTTCATCACGTGAAACGTGACAAGAATCCCCGCCACGTTTCACGTGGCCTTCGCTCGCTCCAATTCTTTTTCTACCGCGCCGGCGAAACTCTCCGCACCGTGCAATACAACGCGACCGGCTCGGCAGACTCATTCGTCCACATCAGCCAGTAATCGCGTTTGGCGTCGGCGGTCAGCGTGCTGTCGAGGCGGTCGAGCGGCTTGTCCGGTCGCTCATAGGTCACGCTCTCGCCTTCGTGATAATGCACGTTGAACTTCAGCTTGCCGGACGCCTTGAAGTAAAACTGCACTGTCTCGCCAGCCGCCATCGCCACGCCCTCTTCATGAACCGCCTTCGGTTGCACGACCACGATGCGCTCGACAGACGCCACCGTGCTCGCGCCGTCGTCAGCAAACGCAGTGAGATTGCCGGTGATGAGAAACAGGGTGACTAGAATGATGATCGAAGATTTCATCGCGCGGCATTGTGACAGTTGTGTGAAAAATTGCGATTTCGGATTTTTCTGCTTGCGATTACAGGGGGGGGGGCTGGTACGATTCAGACAATCGATTCTGAAGACGCGATCATGATCACGGAAGAAGCATGGAGTGAGATACAGCTGAGCGGAAACTCGAAAGTGGCGTGCGTAGATTGATCCTCGTCTGTGCTATCTTGACGCCTGCAACTGTGAATGGAAGCACGAATGAAAACAGTGTTGCATCCAATCCAGCGGCTGTCGCGGCAAGCTTCGACTGTGCGAGCGGGCTAACGGTTCCTAGCGGGGCGGGCACTGAGGTGAGCGTTGACGGCGGACTGAATTGGAGCGCGGCGTCCGCTGCTGCTGGTAATCAGAACTGGCACACGATTCCTAACACGATTTGGCTCAACGGTCCCGACCAGAACTCTTACGCGAGATACCGGGTGAAATTCTCGCTGTTTGCGGGCACGATTGAGGCGTTGGGTCCTTCTGTGACAGTTCAGGTTCACGCCGACAATGCCGCGACCGTGTATGTCAATACCACCCAGATCGGCGCACAGCCGGACCAAGAGATTCTCGCGAACTTTCAAGATCCTGCCGAATCGTATTCGACGACCGTGGCATCCAGTTTCGTGACCGGCGACAATTACATCTACGTTGATGACCACAACTTCTCGGGAGTGTCCGGCGTGGACTTCTTGATCAAGGTCACTTGCCTAAAACCCATCGCCGGCGTTTTTTGGGAAGCCATGGATAGCGCACTTGATGCCAACCCCAACACAGGAGGTGGGCAACGTATCTTCCCCGACAAGGACGACCCTCTAGACCCGTTGACTCACCAGAACGTTCGGGTTCTGGCGTACGTCTGTCCCGCCATGGAAGGCGTAACTGTCTATTTTAAGTCGTTTGATATCGATGATCCCAGCGCGAATTCGAGCCCGGTTGACAGTAACGGGAGCAATGGCTCAGACAATCGAGGGACACCAAAACAGGGCACATTGAGTGCAACCTCTGCGGTGACGGATGCTACGGGAATCGCTTCAGTTGTGCTTAGTGTTACCAAGCAGCCAGGTGACAATTTTCGCGTCGCAGCCAGTTGTGACGAGGCCGCCCTAACCAGTTTGAATGACAACAATGTTCCGGCGAATAACGAACCGGAGATAGCGGGTTTTAGCGGTAGGGTGTCTGAAATGTTAACAGTATGGCGTCGTCTCTGGATTGAAATGGACTCCATGGGAGGGTTTGGATCGTCAAAACCGTCGCCGGACGCAACGTTCGCAGTAGGCGAACAGTGGTTTCTCAACGATCCCGTTTCAGGCCAAAGTACGTTGCGGCTGACCGGGCGGCTACCAGAAGTCGCCAACTTCTACACGGGCGGTTTCATCTCCAATAACATAACGGGTCCAGTCAGCTTCGACATCGTTTCCAACACAGATTTTTTCTTCCCGAGCAAGGACCGCATCACAATCACGGGCGTTCCCGATAATCCACAGCGGCTTCAGTTCTTGGGCTATGACTTCTTTGTGAGAGACGACGATGATAGGTACTTACCATCGTCGTTTACCCCACCCTTGCCACGGCTGGACCTACTGACGGCATGGGTCGAAGACAGGTATAAACCGGCCTACATTCAATTGGAAGATGGAGTTGCTTGGAATTCGAACAGTACTGTCCCGACTGAATTGAACAGCGATCCGAGTTCGCCTTCGACTGTATTGGACGACGCCAAGAATCTTGATGATAATGCAGACTTTTGGGCCCACTTGGTTGTGGCAGCGTACCAAGGCAAAACATCTGAGGACCGCGATCCAGACACGGACCCCTTAATTCCTGCGGTGACCGTTCCTGCGCGTGAGCTAACAGCTATCTATGCTGAAGTAGTCCGGGACATTCTGAAAAACAGTATCGCGCCGCCTGCATCTCCGGCGAGTGCGGAGTTCAAGATTCGAAAAACCTTCGATGAAACAGTCGCTCACGAGATAGGCCACCCTCCAGGCGGCCAAAGCGAGACGAGCGACCATCAGGAAGGCGGACTCATGGGTGAAAGTGCAACGGGTTCCAACTTCACACCGCCCACATTGAACCGGTTCCGAAATGCAATCAAATGGCAGGAGTAACCAATTATGAGTTATTCATCCTTCGTCGCAGTGTTGCTCTCCGCCGTATTCACGGTGATCGCGGTTCCTTTGCGAGCGGATGTCCGTCGGACCGAGGAGGGCAACGCAATCCATCAACTCGTGCTTGGAATGCGGGCCTTCGCGGAAGACCATAAGGGCCAAGCGCCCAGCGATTGGGATCAGTTGCGCGAATACGCGCCACTGGACGCGCTGTCGCGTTCATTGCCTCAGAGGCTTGATGCGATATATGCTTTCGTTACTAATGGCCCGTCCATGCGAGAACCTGAGGAGGGGCAAATCGTGCTATTGAGAACCTCGACGCTTGTTGAAGCCAGCCATAATAAGACCGGGAGGTACGTTGTATGGCAGTCGTCCGACGGGAGTATCTCGGATAAGTGGGTCAGCGAGAATGAAGTTCAACGTTTGCTCGGCTCGCCGAGCGAGAAAGCATCGTCGGTTGCGGATACGCGGCAGCGCATCACCATCACTGTGCAGATAACGAATCCAGACGCTACTCTAATTGCCGGGGAACCGTTGTGTCTCAAAGTAGATGTGAACGCCCTCGATGCGGAAGTACCCGATAGGCCGACTTTGATTATCGATATGGAAGGCCCCACTGGTAAACGGAGTTTCGAGCTTTCGCGGCTTCACTTTCTCGAGCCTAGTCAGCGACAAGCGCAAATGGATTTGAGCAGGACAAATAGCGGAACTTTCAGCGGGAGCTTTCAACTTGCATTACTTCTGGACATGGATATCAAGGAGGACTGGAGTCGCCTGAGTACGCCGCGCGTCCTCACGAGCACTCCGGGAGGTTATATGATTAAAGTGAGGGAAGCATCATCGGGGGGGGAATCTGCTCTCGCTTCTTTCAAGGTTATCGCGGCTGCTTCCGAAGATGCAGCAGCTGCTTCCCTGTTCACATCGAAATCGGCTCTGGGCGCCTTGTATGGCATCACGACCGACCTTTCATCCCTAACCAGAATTCTCGAAGAATCTCCCAACTCGCGTTTCGCTCAGTACTCATCCCTAGCGATAGGCTTGGCGCACTTCCGCGAACTCGAGAAGGCGGCGAATGCTCTGGACTCGACGCAGACGTCCGAGGGACCCCGCGCAAGTTTGGCTAAATACTTCGAGAAGACCACGCAGTTGGGTTTCCCCTCGCTGTTCGATCTCAAGGCCATGTATTACCGTGCATTGTGTCTGATGGAAGCGAACAAAACGGATGAGGCCAAGTCTCTACTCACCTCAATTGGCACGAAATACGGGAACACACTCGGCGTTGAAGAAACCCAGAACGCCAGCAGAGTTCTCGCGCAGATCGTCGCTTCGCCCTAATCCTCCTTTCTTATTGCCCGAGGAGTAATGCCATTTCCCGCACCTTTCTCAAGTCGAGCTTGCCGGTGCCGAGGTAGGGGAGTTTGTCGATGTGGACGAATTGATCAGCGCGCGGCTTCCAGAGATTCGGCAAATCGCAGGCGGCGAATTGTTCGAGTACCGGCTTCAGTTTGTCTTCCGGTAACGTGTGCAGGACGACGAGGCGTTCACCTTTCTTCTCGTCGGGCACGCCGGTCACGGCGAAAGTTTGCTCACTCGCGTCGGCTAGCTCGTGGAGTTTGTCCTCAACTTTAATGTGCGGGACCATTTCGCCGCCGATCTTGCTGAAGCGGGTAAGCCGGTCGGTGATTTGCAGGAAACCATCTTCGTCGAGCATGGCAACATCGCCGGTCACGTACCAGCCGTCCTTCAACACTTCGGCGGTCTTGTCGGGCCGGCCAAGATAACCTTTCATCACGTTCGGGCCGCGTACGAGCATCAAGCCGGTCGCGCCGAGCGGTAAAGTTTCCATCGTCTCGGGGTTCACGATGCGGACGCTGATGCCGGGCAGCGGGTGGCCGATCTTGCCGCGTTTGGCGCCAACCTGCCGGAAACCGGCGGCGCGAAAGTCGTGCGTGCTGACGGCGATGCCGGGCGAGCATTCGGTCGCGCCGTAGCCCTCGACCGGCCGGATTCCGAACCGGTCTTCGAATGCCTGTGCGATGCGCTCGTGCAATTTCTCCGCGCCGGCCAGCACGAATTGCAGGCTGCCGAATTGTTCGGGTTCGATGCCGCGCACGTACATCTGCAAAAACGTCGGCGTTGCGAGCAGGAACGTGACACAATGTTTCTCCGCGAGTTCGCCGATGGCCTTCGCGTCAATCGGGCTGGCGTGATAGACGACGCCGACGCCGAGCGCGGGCGGCAACATGAGCGTGGCGGTGAATCCGAACGAGTGGAAGAACGGCAGCACGCCGAGAATGCAGTCGCGGTGGTTGAATGCGAACGTCTGTCCCATCTGCTGGATGTTCGAGCCGACGTTGTAGTGCGTCAGCATCACGCC